>SDBU01007954.1_pt1 | contig 12128 bp, 17 predicted proteins | sample 2277071 | NCBI WGS metagenome assembly SDBU01 (sample SAMN10397929, study PRJNA504765) | marine sediment metagenome | isolation source: marine sediment core GS08_GC12, 126 cmbsf | place: Arctic Ocean: Gakkel Ridge, Loki's castle | collected 2008
AAAGAAGTTATTATCAAAAATCATTGGATATGTTAAGGCAGTTTGTCGGTAATGAGAATCTTGAGCCAAATATTTTTGCTTTGCCAGTATCTCCACCAGGGAATTCTTTTGATGATTATAAGAAGATACCATTTGGCGATAATTTACAATTAGGAGGCAAGCTAGACAGAGTAGATTTATTGCCAGACGGAACGTTAGAAATCATTGATTATAAAACAGGCAAGGAGAAAGAGAATAATTTACAATTATTGATATATACATTTTTAGTTGAAGGTTTGTTTAATAAAAAAGTGAGCAAGGCTACTTATATTTATTTAAAAACAGGCAATAGGAAATCAGTTGTCCCAGAAGAGGAGCTTCGCAAACAAACAAAAGAACAGATACTATGGATAGTAGAGCAAATAGGAAATGAAAAAACTTGGGCTCCTCGCGTTTCTAGATTATGCGCTTATTGTGATTATCTATATTTTTGTCCAGCTAAAACAGAAATCAAAAAATTACTCGGCGATAAAATAAAAAGTTAGTAAAATAGAGTTTATGGAGGTTGATGATAAAAAATTTGATAAATTACGCAAACAAGCAGAGAATGATTATGAATCGATTGGCAAAGTCTGGTGCCCTTACCTAAAAGAGGATATCCATTTTAACACTACCGGATTTCAGCATTTGCTTTTTAAATCTTGGAATAGAACACGAAGTAGGAATGAACAATTTATAAGGTTAAAATTATTACCTTTAGCTGTGGAAGTTATTTCAAAGTCGCATACTTTGCAAGAATATAATGAGAGTCGGATATTTGTCAGGCAAAAGATTAATTCTCGTTGGCAGAAAATATTAAAAACAGTTCGTTATTATGTGTTTATAGTTGTTATTAGAGATAAAAAAGTTAGAATTAAAGTAATCGTGAAAGAGATAGATGGTGGCGCTAAATTTTTTCATAGCTTATATCCATCGTGGAAAGTAGCAAAAGATAGCTTTGGCGCAAGGAAGAAAATTTTTTATTCAGGTGATCTTGAGCAAGATTAAATAAAAAAAAGCACCTGTCTGCGGTTTATGTCTTGACCGCGAGAGAGCCAAAGCCCTCACAGGTACATTGCTAGTATAGCAGAGTATAATATTCTGTCAAGCCAATTTCTATGGATACTTTTTAATTTAGGAAGTAAAGTTATGAGTATGAACATCAAAACAAAAGATTTTGGGTTATGGGTTGTTTCAGTAAGCTCTTATGCTAAGAGCGGGCAGTTGTTGCAATTTCGTTGGACTATAATGCCACCGTCGGTGTTCGGAGTATTAAGGTCTTTAGCTCGTGAGAAAAAATAAGTAAGATATAAAAAAGTCGAGACATTAATCAAAAATAATTTTATGGTAAAAAAACAAAATACAATTAAAGAAGAGTTTAAGGTTTCAGGCAAGGAGCTCGTTGATAAAGTTAAAGAACTAATCAAGCAGGGCAATATCAGACGTATTATTATAAAAAACGAAAAAGGAAAAACATTAGTAGAGATTCCATTAACTATTGCTATAGTTGGCGCTGTAATAGCCCCAGTTTTAGCAGCTGTTGGCGCAATGGCCTCTCTAGTTACTAATTGCACCATTATTGTTGAAAAGAGAAAGTAAAGATTTAATCAGATACCATGAAGGTAATGTTTTTAGATGAATCAGGCGATCATAGTTTGGTAAAAGTTGACCAACAGTTTCCAATTTTTTGCTTAGCAGGGTGTATTTTTGATGAAGATGAATATAACGGTAATTGCAACAGGAAAATAGATGAGTTTAAAATGCGTTATTTTAATAATGTTGATATTGTGCTACACTCGCGTGAAATTAGAAAATGTTCGCCTCCGTTTAATATATTACTTAACAAGAATACAAAACAAAGCTTTTATGCTGATCTAAATAATTTGATTTTAAATCTTCCTTTTACTGTCTTGGCTTCAGTGATATTAAAAAATAAACTAAAAAATCAATATGTTGATCCAGTGAATCCTTATACTCTTTCTCTATATTTTATTATGGAGAGGTTTTTATATTTCCTTGAAGAGAATAATGAGATTGGGTATATTTGCGCTGAATCAAGAGATCCACGGTCGAATACTAATTTACTTGGAATTTTCACTGAAATTATAAATAATGGATCTGGATTTATAAATGGACGTGATGTAGAAGCATTACGATTCCAACGGAAAATTCACAAAATGATTTTTTTAACAAAACAACACAATGAGAATGGGCATCAAATTGCTGATTTAACTGCATATCCAGTGGCGCGGTTCGCTTTAAATAAGAACAAATTAAATTCGGCCTTTGATATTGTTAAAACAAAATTTAGATGTAGCCCAGCTGGGAAGATTAAAGGTTATGGATTAAAAATTTTTCCAAATTAAAAGTGGGGCCCGAGCATTCCCAGTCCCCACTTCCTATTAACAGATAATAGCAAAATTTATTATTTTTGTCAAATAATCTGTGGATAACTTTTTCGTTTAAAAATAATGTTGATTAAGGTAAAAGTTTTAACAGGAGAGAAAAAAGAGGGAGTTTCTGTAATAAAGGGCGATAAGTTTGAGATAAAAGTTAAGCCAAAGCCAAAAGGTGGGCTAGCTAATGAAAGAGTTAAAGAGATTTTAGCTGACTATTTTAATTTGTCGGAGAATAGAGTAAAATTAATTAAAGGTTTTAAGCGTCGTAGTAAAATATATCAAATACATGACAATAAATAGCGTAATACGAACAATTTATTTATATCTGTTCGCTGTATTGGGCCTTGTTCTTTTAACAATTGGCGGAGTACAGTTTATTAATTTAGGTTTGAAAATGACTATATTTAAGAAAGCAGATGCCGATTTTGTTTCAAGGCCTCCTGCTCTTATGGTAACTCCGAGCAAAACAGTAGGGGAGGAGGATTTTATTTCAGCTATAGAAAAGTGCGAGGAAAAATGTGAATTAACAGAAGATCAGCAAGCGCAGGTTGCAAGCTGGCTAGCTGATTATAAGGTTTGGCACGACGAGCAAAAGGGAGTAAGTTATGCTACGCAGAATAGACAAAGGCAGGCCTCTATGGCATTAGCTTTATTAATAATTGGTTTGCCACTCTACCTATATCACTGGGGAGTAATCAAGCGCGAGATTAAGAAATCCGCTTAGCAGATTTTTTCAATCCCTTAACCTCTCAAGTGCCCACCCAAACCGCCCTGCTGGGCGGTTTTTCGTGCTTCATTTTCGCACTCACAACAAATTGCAATCCCCCCAAAAAAGAGTTAATGTAAATTAATATGCCGAAAAAAAAGATTTCAAAAAGACAAAAAAGAAAGTGGCACCCTAAGTTCAAAAAATATATGAAATTTATTGCAGGCCATCATAATTATAGGGGGTTGCCTTTTCTTTACAAAGAAAATAGTGAAATACGATGGATAGTTGCAAGGAGTAGTGAAAAAGGATTGGCACGTTGGAAGTGGTGGGATAAAAAAAGAAAAGAATTGGGATTGTCAAAAGATAATGCTTGGATTTCAAAAACTGCAAGAGCAATACATCCGACAGGCGAAAAACCATGTCAAATTTGTGGAAAGATAATGAAATTGGATTATGTTTATCCGAATAAAAAAGGTGGTTTAAGTCCTGGCGCTATGAGCAATGCTCCTGATCGTTTGGATGGATTTCACAGTTACAATCTTTGCTGTAGAAGCAAGCATGATAAAGGTCGTCATAAAAGTAATCTTGCACGATATGGTGAAGATAGAAGGGCATATGAGAATTGGGCTGAGGGTGACTGGAAAGCCGCCAGTTGGCTGATGAAAGAATTTCAAAAACACGGCATCAGTCCAGATCATCTCGGGCCAATTTCTCTTGGATTTAAACATGCGCCAAAGTTCAGGCCACTGTCTAGGTCCGCGAATTCGGCACGAAATAATCGAATGACCTTTAACGATGTGAAGTTGCTAATTGAAGAAGAACAAGCAGAGAGTGTAATATCCGCACACTCAAAGTATGTTTGGGATTTATTAAAAAGACGTGTAAAGAATGATGAGGATGCCTTAAAGTTTAGTAAGCTGATGAGGAAAAACATGCATTGTATTTTTTCGATTTTTTCATATCTGGTAGGTATGGGATATAAAAATTTTCTCATCAAATATTTTTTACATCCAGAGTACGCATATTATTCAATAAAGTTCGAAGGGTTTGATCCAAAAACAGGATGTTATAAAAAGATGATAAAGACTAAAGGGGCAAAAAAGCAGTACAGAAATAATGCCAAAAGATATATTAGGATTTCTTTTGAATCACTCAAGCAATACACTCTAAAGAAAAATAGAAACTTAAAAGGGCGGTTCATCAATTCAATCGAGAATAACCTTAAGGAAGTTACTCAATCTTTGGAAAACAAAAATGAAAAAATAGCGTTATCGAAGCTTTTTAATATATTCAAAATGGTTGCCGAGAACCTAGTTAAAGAATTTGACTATAAGTTTTAAGATATTCTTGTGGGGTGATAATCCCTCTAGCAAATTTTTGAAAAAGACAAGAGGGTCTAGCTTTTAACCTAATTGAGCCGTTTTGTTCGGAAGTTTGTGCATCGAATAAATCGCCAATTGCTTCTTTAGTTGTAATGTATTTTTGTTCGTTGGGCGTGCTGGTTTTTGGGAAAAATGATTCTGGGTTTCCTTGTAGTGCCCCAACAATCATAACCCTTTTTCTTTTTTGAGGGATTCCGAAGATTACCGCATGTAGCTTATGCCCTGCTACAGAATAACCAAGCTTTTTAAAATTATTTTTAATGTCTTCGTATGTCTTACCGCCGTTAATTGTTAAAATTCCTTCAACATTTTCCATCACAAAAATTTTTGGTTTTAATCGTCTAACTATTTTGACAAATTCTTTGTACAAAAAGTTACGAGGGTCATCTATAGCTCTTTTCCCAGCATGAGAGAACCCTTGACAAGGAGGTCCACCAATAACAACATCAGCTTTTCTTCTTTTTGCTATTTCTAGAAGTTCGTTTTGGATATTTTTATTAGTAATATCTCCCTTAACTAAGATAGTTCTAGTATGGTTAGCGTGATATGTATCGCATGCGTGGTTAAAATTATCGTTCGAGGCAACGATATTGTACCCTGCCCAACTAAATCCAAGACTCAATCCGCCAGCACCACAAAAAAGGTCTAAAACATTCTTTGTTTTTGTTTTTTTTCTAATCTGTGAAGCAAGGGATAATGCGAGTAGTGGTGGTACAGCATTTCCGATTTGTTTGCAAAGAGAACTTTTTGAGCCATGAAAGATATAGCTATCTGGGAAGGATTGAAATCTCGCCGCTTCACGTGCGCTAATAACGCGGTCATGAATTGGATGTATGTATGTTCCATTTCCGGGTCGGTTGAAATATGTGGTTATTGTATAGCTTGGTTTTTCAAGCGATAAGCGTCCATATAAAGTGGTTCTTCCTCCGGATTTTCGTATTTGCTCTAATCTTTTAGACGGGATATCTTTAGGGATATTTTTCCAATTTCCTCCAGGCGGGACAGATCTAACCATTCTTAAATCGTTTTTGCTGAGAGAGTAAGTTGTGTGGTTATATACCATGACAAGATAATTGTTTATTTTTGCAACTGAATAAAAATTTCGTTGTTTTTTTATGTTTACCTAGGACGTGCTTAATCTCTTCGTCAGTCAGGCCATATAAATGGAATACTTGCATGTTCAGTTTGTAAATATTATCTTTATCACATTTTTCTTTCATCGTGTGCACTAGGCTTTCAATTTCCCTTTTTTCAGCAGTAGACGGGATAACAATAGGAAGTTCTGCGAGCTCATAGTTACTTATATGATTATTTGAATTAGTAATTTTAAATCTCCAATTCAATAATAAGGAATTTAACACACCTAATAGATAATCTAAACTAACTTGATTATTGAACAAAGATTCATTAAATGTTAAAAAATTACAGGAGTTACTTAAAACTATATTTTTGGGGATTTTTGTAAATTTTAACCGTTTTTCTATATGGATATTCGAGATTTGTTGGCATACAATCCTTTCTTTAGAAATATATTTTTGTTTTTTACTTAGTTTTGATATGAATTTTTCATTTGTATAATAGTTACCAGTTGTGTAGAAGAATTCATTCACATTTTTTCCTCTTAGTAGCGGCAATAATGTTTTTTCTTTCGTAATAAAATTTTTATCCAATGTTAAATCGAGTTCACCTCTTGCATTGTAGATAGAATCAAGGGATCCTAGTTTCGGCAGAGCATTAAATTTTTTTAATATTTGCCAACCGATTTTGTTTTCTATAACAATTGGTGCCGTTTTACTTATGTCTTCGATATGACTAATTTTTACCGTAACACCCTCATTGTCGAAGTTGTGTGAATTAATCACGTGCGGGTTTATTTTTATGACATTGCCTGGAACGCTTTTGTCCAAAGCGAAAAAACAAAAGGATTGGGAAATATCTGGAAAAAATTTATTTTTTTCTGGAATAATGTAAAGTTTGAATAACTTATATTTATTTATTATTCTTTTTCTCAATAGCTCACTTTGCTTATCGTTTAATAAAGTAATTGGGACAATCGCCCCGATTCTACTTGAGGAATGGGTGTAGTTCTCAAGAATTTCTTCAAGAAAAATTTTATAATAATTCAATGTTCCTTGATTGAATTTATATATTGACTTTTCTTTAATAAAAGAAATAAGTTTTTTAATATCGACGGCGTATTCATTTTTGTTTGATGCGTCTTTATATTTATTTTTATTTGCTTTAAGTAGCCTATATGGAGGATTAGTCAGAATAATATCAAACCCTCTATCTATTCCGAAAATAACCTTAGGATCAACTTTTATGATTTTATTGTTTTTACGTTCAAAAAGTATGTCGCCTTTGTAATAATTTTTTGTCGATATATTCACAAGCGCTCCGTACTTTAATTTTATATAAAGTGGCAATATTTTTACTAGAATATCGATTGCCTCATTATCGATGTCAGAAAAATATATTTGATTAATTATCCCTTGTATGGTTTTGAAGTTAAAACTCCCTAGCCTTTGTAAGACTTCGTCTAAATAGGCGATAATAAAGATTCCTGTGCCAGCACATGGTTCTAAAAAATTAAAATTTAGGATTTGGCGAGCATTCAAACCATTTAAACTTTCTTTCGCTATTAATCTTGCTATAGAGTAGTCTGTATAGTAAATACCTAAATGTTTTCTTTTATTAGTATTAACAATTTTTTTGGTTTCTTGTTTTTTTTGATGTATAAGACCGATTAGTTGGAAAATTTTCAGTGGGTCTATTCTATTATCAGTTTTTAAATTTTTATATAAGAAACTGTCCCTTGAATCTTCAAGAAAGGGCTTTGTGGTGAAAAATTTCAATAGCTTTTTTAATAAAGTTTTTTTATCTTTATAGGAAACACAAATTGAATTATAGATTTTGAAAGTTTCATGCATGGGCATTTAAATTATAAAAGATTATTTAATGTTGAAATTTTCTTATTACGCTTATTACTTTTCCTTGCACGATTAGCTTTTTTACAAAAATTGGTTTTAATGCGGAGTTGGCTGGTTGCAAGCGGTAACCATTTTTTTCTTTATATATTTTTTTGAGTGTAACTTCATTATCATTTATTAAGGCAACCGCTGTTTCACCATTTTCAATTGTTGATTGTTGGCGTATTATTACTGTGGCTCCGTCAAAGATTCCTTCATCTATCATACTATCTCCTTGCACGCGCAGAGCAAAATGTTCACCAGATTTTGCCAGCAATGATTGTTGCACCTTAATTGTTTCAGGGGTTTCTATCGCTTCAATGGGGGAGCCAGCAGCTATGGTGCCGAGTAAGGGGATGCTGACAAGGTCAGATTTTTTCTTTTTTATTTTTATAGCCCTTGGCTCGTTTTTTTCTTTTTTAATTAGACCCTCTTTAACCAACTTAGCAATATGATGATGAGCCGTGGAAACAGAAGAAAGCCCAAAGTGCTTTCTAACCTCTTCCAAAGATGGAGCATAAGTATGCTTTTTCGTAAATGATTCTACAAAATTTAAAACTTGTTTTTGTTTTTTTGTTATCATTGTGGATAATTATAGTTGATATTCTATTTATTTTCTATTATAATTTAATTATACCTGATATAGAAAAAGAAAAAAGGTGCTAGCTTGTGGATAACTTTCAGCGGCTACTTGACAAGCGTTTTTAATTACTATATTACGGATATATAGGGAGGTTGAGCAATAATTTAAAAATAAAATTTATGACAAATAATAATTTTGGAAAATTAAGAAAGGTTAAGTTGAGAGAAGCTTGGGGGAACGAGGCAAGCGATTTTACGAATTGGTTAGCAGAAGAAGAAAATCTTGTGTTGTTGAGTGACGAGATTGGTATTGATATTAAACTGATTCAGAAAGAGGCAGGTGTAGGTAGTTTTAATGTAGATATTTTAGCAGAGGAAGAGAATAGTAGCAGAAGGGTTGTCATAGAAAATCAATTAGAGATTACTGATCATGACCATTTAGGTAAAATTATAACTTATGCATCAGGCCAGGATGCTGAAATTATCATTTGGATTGTCAAAGATGTAAGAGAAGAACATAGGCAGGCAGTAGATTGGCTGAATGAGCATACAGACGAGAAGGTGAACATTTTTATTATCAAGATGGAATTGTGGAAGATTGATAATTCAGCATCTGCACCTAAGTTTCAAGTAATTTCTCAACCTAATGATTGGGCTAAGGCCATTAAACAATCTACAAAAGAGGTTGGCTTAACCGCAACGCAGATTTTACAGCTGGATTTTTGGAATAAATTTAAAGAATACGCTCAAAGTCAGACAACTAGCTTAAGGCTTAGGAGAACTAATCCTCAACATTGGTATAATGTAAGCATTGGGGTGTCAGAGGCATATATATGCTTAACTATCAATATAAGAGTGAATTCGTTGGGTTGTGAGCTTTATATCCCTGAGGCGTCCGATGTCTTTTTAGAATTAGGGAAAAGAAAAGAGAAAATTGAAAAAGAAATAGGCGCATCTTTAGAATGGATGGAACTGCCTAGTAAGAAAGCTAGTAGGATAAAAATATCAAGAGAAGGAGATATTAATGAAACCCAAAATTGGGATGATCATTTTAAGTGGTTAGTGGTTAATGCTGGTAGATTTTATAAGGTATTTCCGAAGCATATAAAAGAGGCTCAGGAGAAGTTGAATCTATCCGAAGGAGGTGTTGAAGAGATTAAAAGTAATTTGATGAGCCTGGAAGATATAGCTAAGGTTTCATTTGAAGAGAAAGATGGGATAAATCCTGTTTAATTTTAAAAATAAAAAAATTAATTTAAGAATAAAGTTAAAATAAAAATATGATAAAACCAATCTACATAACTCCCTTGAATACCACAAATGTTTTAGCATACGAATGCAAAAATTGTGTATACAAAAGGACAATATATCTTACAAATTACGTCATTAATACAGACAATACTGGCAACCCGTTATTCCCACTTGACGATTATGAGTGTTTTGAATGTAACGAGAAGTTATAAGAGTTTATTTTTTATCCAATTGTATAGCCAAGTCCATAAAAAATATAAAGAATTATTAATACAAGTTAAACAAAAAGTCGCAAATTAATTAAAAATATAAAATTATATGATAAAAAAACGATATAAATGCAAAGATTGTGGGCATGAGTTTATTCTTGATGTTTTTGAATCGTCAGAAGAAAGAAATGAATGGGAGCTACAAGGACGCCCCTCTAGACTAGTGTGCTGTAAGAAGTGTGGGCTAACTAATGTGGTCGAAATTTAGTATAATAAAATGAAAAAGACAATTCTATTTTCATATGCAACTTAATAAATAATCAAAAAATAAAAATATGCCAAATGCAACGCAGACTACAAAAGTTAAAATTAAGGCTCAAGGAGCTGTAAAAATAGCTGTTGAGTATTATAAGGAAGTCACAGGAGATTATAATCAGCCGGCAGTCGAGGAAGTGGAGCTGTCTAAAGATAATAAGCATTGGTTGATTACGTTAGGCATTAGAAGGAGTTCAGGCGATGCGATTTCTAATTTATATGGGAAAACAGAAATAGAATACAAAGTATTCAAAATTGATGCGCAGAACGGCAATGTTTTGTCAATGAAGATAAGAGAAGTTTAATATGGACTACCTAAAAGGAATTATTTGTAATTACAAAAACAAAGGTATCGTGGTGGATACGAATCTTCTTATATTGCTTATTGTCGGTAAGTTCAATATTGCTTATATAGAAAAATGTAGCAGAGTCAAAGATAAGCAATATACAATTAATGATTATAGGTTCGTAAATAACCTATTATCTTTGTTTGTTAAGATATATGTAACTCCACAAGTGCTAGCAGAATTTTCTAATTTATCATTTGGAGATATAAAGGATCGTGCTTTTTTGAAGTATTTTGAATTTGTATTAGAAATAATAAAAGGAGTATCAGAGGAATATATCTCCAAGGACATTATTTTAGATATTCCAATATTTAGAAAATTTGGTTTTGCAGATGCTTCAATATTTGAATTAGCATCTAAAGAGCAATTACCAGTTATTACAGATGACATGCCACTGCATCATTATTTGATAACTTCTGGCATTAGTAGTATAAATATGGATCATATACGAGCAACGTCATGGCTTGAAAAATAATTCATATCAAAATAAAAATAGCGGTCAGCTCTGATTAATTTGAAAATTAACCCTCCTTCGCCCTGAGCAAAGTCGAAGGGCTACGGCGAGGCAAGGAAAATAATTGAGGAATAAAATTATAACTAAGATATGATAAAACCAATCTACATAACTCCCTTGAATACCACAAATGTTTTAGCATACGAATGCAAAAATTGTGGAGACAAAAGAACAATATATCTTACAAATTACGTCATTAACACAGATAACAAAAATAGGGGTCAACTATAATTAATTTGAAAGTTAACCCGCCTTCGCCCTGAGCAAAGTCGAAGGGCTACGGCGGGGCAAGGGAAATAATTGAAAGGTAAAGTTATGGCGGAGAAATTAGTTAAAGGAAAAATAATTAGAGTGTACTGCGCTAAGTGTAAGGCATTGCTCTATAAATACTGGAAAGATAAGTCTGGGCATTTACTAAAATGCTATAAAGAGAGAATTGTAAAGGATTTTACTAACAAAGATTTAAAATGCCCAAATTGTAAACAACAGTTTGCAAGAAACGTTGTGATTCATAATAAGCCAGCCAACAAGATTATTCAGGGTTCTGTTTTTGTTAGGAATTAAAAAATAGAAATTAGTTTTGTATTTTTTGGGGAGCATGAATAAGAGGGGTTGACAGGATTTTTTGGTTTGATATAATGCACCTGTACCTGTGGTAGGGGTTTGTTAATTATTTAATATTATGGAAGAACCAATTAAAAAAGAAGAAATAATTGTTAATTTCAAGAAAGCCCAAAGTTCGTTGGGTAAGATTATTGAAATGACTAACAATGGAGAATATTGCATTGACATTATGCAACAGAATTTAGCAGTAACTGGCCTGCTTAGGTCGGCGCATCAAAAGTTGATGAAGAGGCACTTGAACACCTGCTTTAAGAAAGCCATGTCAACGAAAAATGAAAAAAGGAAGCAGGAAATGATAGATGAGATTTTAAAGGTTATTAAAATTTGTAATAAATAATAAACAAATAATATGTCAGAAAAAAGATTTTCCGCAAAAAGTATCTGGGCAGTTATCGGTATAGTGGCTTTCGCTGGTTTAATGGTTTTTGTTCAATATTATGATGTAGTTCTTATTAAAAAGGTTAATGCTGGAGCTACTTCTGATAGCGCGGGTCAAGATGCTAATATCGGTGGTTCAACAGATGAAACAGGGCCAACTGTGGATATGGACAAAATTACTGTTGATGTTGATAATTTAACTGCTGAGGAGATATTCGCTGTAAACGCTTTTTTAAAATTTAAAAAGATAAGAGCTGCTTTTGTGCCAATGGGCGTGCCAGAGGTTTATGGCGCAGAATTAGGTATTTCGTTTGATGAGGTACAAGATGCTATAGATAAAGTGCAAGTTTTTGGCCCTACTTATGGTAAGCAAAAACTTACTTTAACTGGCAATGATATGGAAAGATACAAAAATATAGGAGCTTCTATTG
>SDBU01007955.1_pt1 | contig 12128 bp, 10 predicted proteins | sample 2277071 | NCBI WGS metagenome assembly SDBU01 (sample SAMN10397929, study PRJNA504765) | marine sediment metagenome | isolation source: marine sediment core GS08_GC12, 126 cmbsf | place: Arctic Ocean: Gakkel Ridge, Loki's castle | collected 2008
GGATTATCCACTGTCCCGCTCTTATTGCAGGACCCAAGACCTATCGATAGGAAATTAGACTTTTCTGCGGCATATTCCACCATCTTCAAGTGCCCAAGGTGGAATGGTTGGAACCTTCCGATAATTAGACCACGCATGTTAATTATGCTGGCCCCACAATATAATAGCTATGGTAATCGGCCAAGTCATCGGCTCTACAACCCTTAGGTCCTTTAGATTCGTCATAAAGGAGGGAAAGGAGGGAGAGGTAAAGCGCGATGAGTTCGTGACAGTGGACGAATCCCACACAGGCTCAAAGGTTCTCGGGGTCGTAAAGGACATCGTCACAACAAATGAGCTTTTACCAGATGCCTTCGGCAGGGACCTGCGCCTGGCTGACATCATACTCAAGGAGGGGGAATATCCTGTTTCCGTCGTCAAGGTCCTTGGGACACTGTCAGAGCGGGGGATGGAGATGCCAAGACACGGCATCAAGCCAGGTTCCAATGTGGAACTTGCCCCAGACAACCTTTTGGAAAAGATCCTGTCCATTCCAGAGGATAGGGCTGCGATTGTCGGAACATTATCAACAAGGCCATCTGTCAGCATAGGCCTTGACATAAACGAGATGGTCAGCCGCCACCTTGCAGTCCTTGCCATGACAGGTGCTGGAAAGAGCTATACAGTAGGTGTCCTCATCGAGGAGCTGATGGCAAAAAGGGGTTCGGTCGTAGTATTCGATCTGCACAGTGAATTCAAGGGCATTGTTATCGAAGGAGCAGATACCGTGGTCTATGATGTGACTGGAAAGAACAGGATAAAGGTCGATGTGTCTTCGCTTTCTACAACAGATTTCACCAACCTCATGCCGGATATGACTTCTGCCCAACGAGACCTTTTGGACGAGGTGCTCGGACTTGCTGACAGGTTCTATGACAGATATGACCTGAAGAACATCCATCAGATACTTGAGGTCATCTATGACGCAAAAAAGGGCGAAGATGATAAGGCTGAGGGCAAGAGCATGTACCCATCACACATCGTAAAATCGATAACAAAAAAAATCGGCGTGTCCACTGTCGGGGCCTTGATGAGAAGATTGAAGAGGCTTGAGAGGATGGGTGTGTTCTCATCTGAGGGTACATCGCTCAATGAGATCGTCCAGCCGAACCAGCTGTCCATAATAAACCTTGCAGATACTGATGAGAGGGTCGCAGACATCATAGTGGCTGCGCTTTTGAGGGGCATTTTCGCCGCAAGAAAAAGGCATGTGAAAGGAAGTAAGGGGGACACTATAAAGACACCGACATTCCTCATCTTAGAAGAAGCCCACAACTTCGCACCAAGGAGCGCCGAAGGAGATTACAAGCCAACAAGAAGGATACTCAGAAAGATCGCAAGAGAGGGCCGAAAGTTCGGAGTCGGGATCTGTGTTGTATCACAGCGGCCTGGTAAGCTAGACTCCGATGTGCTCAGTCAGTGCAATACACAAATAATCATGAAGATAGTAAATCCCGCAGACCAGGAAAATATCCGCCAATCTGTGGAGTCAGTCACAGAAGACATAGTCGCAGACCTTCCGAGCCTTGGCAGGGGCGAGGCCATCATCACAGGGTCCGCCATAAGCCTTCCAGTACCTGTCAGGATAAGAAAGAGGAGAACTAAGGTATCAGGACAAGATATCGATATTGTCGGGGAATGGGCGAAAGGCTAGGCCATCCTCATTCTGACAAAAAAGTCCTTCAGATCGCAAAATGTCAGGGGACAAGATTAAATACCGGAGCAACCAAAGATAAACAGGTGTTCATATGCCAATAACCGAACTTAGATCGAAAATCGACAAAATTGATGTGAAGATACTCAGGCTCATCGAAGAGCGGGTCGAGGTAACGAAAAAAATAGGTGAAGCAAAGAGGAAGCACAATCTCCCCATCGAGGATAAGGGTAGGGAAGATAAGATCCACATGCGCCTCGTATCTAAGACACATCTCAACAAAAAGCTGATCAGAAAGATCTTCACTACAATGATAGACTACTGTAAAGACAATGAGTGAAGAGGTGTCGGTACTTGGTCCTAGCGGGACATTCACAGACATCGCCGCAAGGAAGCTCTATCCCCAAGCGGATATCATCTACAAGGATTCAGTCCGCGAAGTATTTGAGTTTGTCACAAAGGGGGGAGTCGGAGTTGTGGCATTGGAAAATAGCCTTGAGGGTTCGGTGGGCGCTGCCATGGCCGGACTTTTGGAATCTGATGCCAAGATTGTGGCAGATACTGTTTTAGATATCGAGCATTGTCTTTTGGCTCCCAAGGGAATATCAAAAGATGGCATAACAGGCATAATGAGCCACAGTCACGCACTGGCACAATGTATGGATTATCTCAATCGTAATTTTCCCAAAGCTGACCTCACATCCACCGCATCCACAGTCGCGGCCATGGACAAGTCACTGTCCATGCCAGGATGTGCTGCTATCGGCCCAAAGGAAGCGGGCCTCAAAAGGGGGCTTGAAGTACTTGCCCAAGGTGTACAAGACCATGAGAGCCAGACCAGATTCATAGCTATTGCTTCTGAGGGGGTGTCAGGAACCAAGTCATCGATCATATTTGCAGTCAATGACGAACCAGGGGCCCTCTATTCCATAATACGGCTTTTCGCTGATGAGAACATCAACCTCACAAAGATCGAGTCAAGGCCCTCAAGGAGGAAGCTTGGAGAGTATGTATTCTTCACAGACTTTGAGAATGGCGGAATGGACGATGATGGCAGAGATGCGCTTTTAGCAAAGATCATAGAGAGGGCGACATTCTTCAAGGATCTTGGATCCTATTGATGAATAGTCTGTACCATTCACTTTTCCCTTGCTCTGTGCTCTATTTAGTGCTCTGCTTTCATAATAGTTGAGCATGGACCATCCTCTTGTCAAAAAGGGGGCCGTGAGGCTCAGAAGATATCAGGAGTCCATGATAGCTGATGCCATAGCAGAACCCTGCCTTGTCGTCCTTCCAACAGGCCTTGGAAAGACCATGATAGCTGCGATGGTTGCGGCCCACATGCTCACAGAAAAGCCCGATAGCAAGGTCTTGTTCCTGGCCCCTACAAAGCCGCTTGTGGTTCAGCATCAGGTGAGCCTGGCAAAGGTGCTCACAATAGAGGATACATGCATTCTGACAGGGACAATACCTCCACAAAAGAGGAAGGGTATGTGGGATGATTCAACCATAGTCTTTGCTACACCACAGACGATCGAGAATGACATAATCAGGGGGCTTGACCTGTCTGATGTTTCTCTTGTGATATTCGATGAGGCTCACAGGGCCATGGGAGACTACAGCTATGTGCCGATAGCAAAAGAATATCGAAGCCAGAACACTGATCATTATACGCTAGGGCTTACTGCAAGCCCGAGCTCTGAGCGATGGAAGGTCGAGGAGATCTGCGCGAACCTTGGACTGAAAAATATCAGCGCAAAAACAGACTCCGATGCTGACGTTAAACCATATGTGCAGAAGGTCGATATCAAATGGGAGAGGGTCGTGCTACCTGATTCTTTCAAGGCTGTTCAAACCTGGTTGCTTGCAGCATACAAAAAGTGCCTTTCAAATCTAAAGGACATGGGATACCTTGGGACCTATGACCATAAAAAGATCGGCAAGGGCATCCTATTAAAGGTACATGCGCAGATCCGCCAGGAGATATCCCAGGGGATGGTGTCGTTTAAGGGAGCCAGCGAAGTGGCGGCAGCCATCAAGGTGTCTCATGCACTTGAGCTTTTGGAAACGCAAGGCATCAGCGCACTGGACAAATATATCAAGAAGATGAAGTCGCAAAAGAGCCGAGCCGTCACATCGCTCTTTGCCGACAATGACATGCTGAGGGCATGTGAAGGGGTTGCCGAACTCAAAAAGAAGAAGATTGAGCATCCAAAGATAGCTCGGCTCGCAAATGTCGTTTCAGGCTACAAGGGAAAGAAGGTCTTAGTGTTCACCCAATACCGTGACACGGTCGATTCAATAATCCAAGAGCTCAATGCCAAGGGCATGACCGCAAGGGAGTTCATCGGCCAGGCGTCAAAGGCAGGCAAGAAGGGCATGACCCAGAAGGAACAGCTTAAGGCCCTCGATGCCTTTAGAGAGGGGAAATTCGATGTTCTTGTCGCAACAAGCGTCGCAGAAGAGGGGCTTGACATACCGAAAGTCGACGCAGTCATATTCTATGAGCCAGTGCCATCTGAGATCAGGACGATACAGCGGCGGGGTAGAACTGGCAGGACCGATGCGGGAACGGTGCATATACTCATGGCAAAGGAGACCAGAGACGAGGCATTCTATTGGTCAAGCTACCATAAGGAGAAGAGGATGGGCAAGGTCATGGATGATATCAAGGCCACGGGATTCCAAAGGCCTGATGATGATCCTGACCAGTCGAAGCTTTTGAGCTTTGAGGCATCTAATCCGGATGAGTTGCAGATCATTATGGATAGCAGGGAACGAAACTCAATCCTCGTATCAGAACTTCGGCAAAAAGCAAAGATCGACATCACAAATCTTGAAGTAGGGGACTTCATCGTGAGCGACCGAGTTTGCATCGAGCGCAAGACAAAGGCTGACTTCATTCAATCCATTATCGACGGAAGGCTGATGCCCCAGCTGATCGAGATGAAGAGGAATTTTGAGATCCCTGTTCTGATACTTGAGGGATCCGAAAGCCTTTACGGGACGCAGATGCATCCGAATTCAATAAGGGGGGCGATCGCTTGTGCGGCAGTTGATATGGGAGTGAGGATCATCCCAACAGAAGATGCCGCCGATACTGCGTGCATCATCATCTCCATTGCCAGGCGAGAACAGCTGGACCTTTCAAGGCTGGTGCCATTGCGGGGAGGCAAAAGGCCCCAGGAGCTATCTGAGATGCAAAGGTTCGTTGTGGAATCACTTCCCAAGGTGTCTTCTGTCCTAGCATTACGGCTACTTGAGAGATTCAAGTCTGTTGAGGGCGTCTTTGCAGCCTCAAATGAGGATCTTATGGATATTGAGGGCATAGGCAAGAAAAAAGCCCAACAGATAAGGAGCATCATCGAGTCTGATTTCGACTCCTGATTTAATACGCCCGTTTCATAATACCAAGTTGTATATGAGATATTTTAAGGACTCAAAGAGGGTTTGGAATGTGATCTTTAAAAGGGAGACCGCAAGGAGAGAGAACCTCGAGATGCTCCAAGATTTCATCAAGGGACTTGCTGGCAAGAAAAAAACTCCCAAAGACCTTCTAAAACTGGTCGTCTACACTGACGGCATCAAGGCATCAGAGGCTGCTGAGATCCTGGGAGTGAAAAGGCATGCAGTCGATCTTTTTCTCAAATACCTTCTTCAAAAGGGTTTATTGGATGTTGAAAGCTTGAAGCATCCTAATCCCACGATAAAGCCCACACTTTCGGTCATCATGAAGATGAAAAAGGAGTATGATGTCAAGAAGAAGAGATTGACAGATGATAAGTCCCAGATCAACATAGACGATCTGGATATAGACTCCATCGCCGAAGAGGTAAGCGCGGCATCTGATGAGACCACATTTGACGCGGACATCGAAAGACAGCTTGCCGAACTGGACCTTAACCCAGAACCTGAACCCCCAAAGCCAGAACCTGTTGTGGAGGTGCTACCAGAGCCGGATAAGCCTGACCCCGAACTACTTCCTTCCACAACATATCTCGTTTTGGAAGAAGATACCGAAAAAAGCGAGAGATTGTTCAAGTCCAGGATGGATGAAGGAGTCAATGGGCTATACATCACAAGATCCAACCCCAGTAACGTAAAAAGAAGGATAGATTCCAGTAGATGCAACTTCGTGTGGCTAACATCTGTTCAGACATCAGAGGCCATTGAGACCATTGAAGGTGTACAGGATCTTTCAATACATGTCGGGAACTTCCTCGACAATAACAAGAACTGCGTGATGCTCCTTGACGGGATCGAGTATCTCATATCGAATAATAACTTTCAGTTGGTGCTCAAGCTCATCCAACAGCTTAGAGATAAGGTCTCAACGACAGATGCCATCCTTATCATACCATTAAACCCAGGAACTGTCTCGGATATGCAACTCGCCCGCCTTGACGTCGAAAGCGAAGTGATAGAGTGAACTACCCCACCCTTGCGGATGGGGCTTCCTGTTTCAGCGAGCTGGCTTGCCCACTCAATGAGTGAGTAGAGGTCTGTTCTTCACAGGCGTTAGTTTCGGCAGTCCCTGCCGTACCTCATGTTGAGCTTTATGCAGTATGTTGTGGGCTGCATTATAGTCTCTGTCCAAGACTGTATTGCAATGTGGGCAGTTGTGTGTTCGCACGTGCAATGGTTTGTACACATATTTGCCGCATACTGAGCAGTCTTGGGTTGTGTTTTTTGGGTCTACTTTCACTAGCTGGACACTGGCGCTTTCAGCCTTGTACTCCAGCAACTTTATGAAGGTAGACCATGAACTGTCCATTTTATTGCGAGAATTGCATCTTTGGTTTTCGATCATGGCCTTGACATCCAAATCCTCAACAGCAACCAGACCATATTCTTTTATGTATTTTGTGCTTAGTTTATGGAGGAAGTCCATGCGTGTGTCTGCGATTTTCTCATGAACACGGGCTACGGTGATTCTTTGTTTGGCTCTGTTATTGCTACCCTTCACCTTCCTTTGGAAACAACGTTGAACCCTCGCCAACTTTTTCAGGTGTTTGTTGAGGACGTGTGGGTGTTCTATCATGTTCCCGTCTGTATCTGCTATGTAGTGGTTGATTCCCATATCCAATCCAACCTCTTTTTTTGATTTGGTTCTCAGGCTACATTCCTGTTCTATGCTGAATATGGCGAACCATTTATTGGTGTCAGACCGTTTGACTATAACCTGTTTTATCCCCCCATTGATCTCACGGTGCATCCGCACTGGGATGTCCCCAATCTTAGATAGGTGCAGCTTCTTGCCCACAATCTTGAAACCAGATTGGTTGTAAACAAATGTTTTGTACCTGTTTTTCCCACGGAAACGGATGCGTCCGACCTTGAATCCCTTTTTCCTCAATTCACCCAATGCCTTGATGTTCGCCCTTAACTGCCATAAAACATACTGTCGTGTTTTACTATGGATCTTGGACAAAAACTGATGGTCTTTCACAAGCTTTGGGATCTCGGCCTGAATCTCCCTGTATGTGCAACCGTCGTTTTTCTTCTCAAGCATATGGTTGAACAACCATCTGCAATTTTCCAAATTCTGGATAAGATCGGCCTCCTGATTCCTGCTTGGATACAACCTGAACCTATAACTACGCCGAATCATTTTCCCTGGCTTTCAACATACTTTTTGAGTTGGTCTAACGAAACCTGGCCTGTAGATGCTATGAAGTAACTTGGACTCCAGAAAGAGCCATTCCATAGCTTTTTTGACTTCAGGAAAGTTCTCCCTTATCTCCCTTGCAGTGATGATCTTCAAGGTGTTCAAGTACTTTGGAATATTGAGTGTTGGGTCAGCCCTGAACAACAGATGCATATGGTCTTTATCACATTTTACATTCACCACCTCAACATCAAAGGATTTGCTAACATCATGCACCTTCCGGTAGAGCAAGTCAATAAGTTTGTCATCAAACAATACCTTTCTTCTATACTTCACACACTGGATGAGATGATACTGTAATGCATGAACCGAATGCGCACCATGAGACAACTTATATTCCATAGTTAGGTACCATTCAAGGTAATGTTTATCCACCCCTAAGAAGGAAATTAGAGAGACCATTAGAAAAGTAAGCCCCAGCCGAATCATCTCCCTCCCTGAACAAAGGGGAGCTTCCCGGTAACATGTATAACAAGCTGATTCATCCCCTCCCTGCTAAAGCGAGGAAGGGGACTTCTCAGCTAAAGAGTTAAATTGGCTTATTTTAGGAATATACCATTTCTATTATATGGCAGATGTCTTTGACGAAATGCTCTCTGATGGGGAAAAAACTCCCAGAAATCTTTTGAAGGCTGTCATCAAGCGCAAGTCCATGACCGTCCAAGATGCTGTTACAGAGCTTGGCATCGATAAGCCGATCGTCCGCACATGGGCAAAGGGACTGGTAGAGAAGGGTTTATTGCAGATGACTGATATTGACGGTCAAACCATGCTCAAACCCAGCCAAAAGCTGTTGGAAACTATCTATGGCAAGCCTAAACCCCCATCTCAAGAGCCTGCGACACCCACTGAGAAACCCGCGATCAAGGGTGTCCGAAAGGTCGTAAGAAAGGGAAGGGTCTCTGATTCACGCTTACAGGCGGAAAAACTAAGAGCTCAACTTGCAGACAAGGAGATCATTCTGGCAAGCCTTCAAAAGGAGCTATTGTCTGATAAAAAGATGATATCACACCTTGAACTGGAGATAGTCCATATCAAGGAGGAAGATGCCAAGGTCCTCCGGGAGAGGATCACAGAATTTGAGGCCAAGTACATAAGGGAGCATCAGGAGAGGCTCAAGCTCCAAACGATCCTTGACAGATTGGATGAGGAGGTAGCCCAAAAAGCCATAGTCCAAGCCGAGGAGGATGCCAAAGCAGCTGACATTCAATCCAATGAATATGGCCTCAAGCCATCGCATGGGATGCCTGGGGATGGGCCAGACCTTCCGGATGGCGAAAATGACGAGGATAGGGGTATAGATGATGCCATCGCATCAATCATGGATGCAGAGGATGATGTATTGGGTATGGACAGGGGAGTCGAAGATGAGGCTTTGCGTCCACAACAAGAACAGGAGCAGGCATACCAGCCAGAACAAACGATCCAACAAGAACCAACCCAACAAGAACCAACACAACAAGAACCAACCCAACAAGAACCAACACAACAAGAACCAACCCAACAAGAACCAACCCAACAAGAACCAACACAACAAGAACCAACACAACAAGAACCAACACAACAAGAACCAACACAACAAGAACAAACATACCAACAAGAACCAGAACAAACGATCCAACGAAAACCAGCGCAACAAGAACCAGAACAAAAATACCCTCAAGGATACCAGGAAGAATTCCAGGAAGAATACGAACAAGAGACCACACCAGAGCTGGTGAGCGAAACACAGTCTTCAGGATCTGGTGGATTCACAAAGCCGACACAAGACCATGTGCGTTTCGATGACCAGGAGGAGGATGTATCCTTTTTAGGCCAGGATGAGGCTGTTGACAAAGAATATAAATATCAGCCACCGGCACACGAGGACAGCCAACCACAACAAACAGATCAACCTGGGATCCCCCAGCAAGAAACCGAGGAGATCCAACAGGAATACCGATCACCACCACAAGGATATACTCAACCGCAAGAAACATATCAGCCTAAGACCCAAAACGAGGATATCACCGAGTCAGAACAGGAAAACGAGCCACAGATACCACCACAAGAAAGTGGCAAACCACAAACAGAACCATTCGATCCATTCGCTAAAATTCCCAAAGACGATGAGGAGGAGCCTCCCAACCCAGTTCCTCAGATGCCCGATGACGATGTGGAGGATATCGCACCTGCTGTAAAGCTGGGAGAGGTCGCGCCCATGGAGGATGATTGGATAGATCCCGAGGAAGGTGATGACCCAGGTACCAAAGAGAAAGTGCTCTCATTAGATGATTCAAAGCTGAAGCTTATCGGACTATTAAAGGATGGCACCACTATCAAGCAGGCAGACGCTGCAAAGACCCTGGGCCTTGACAAGGATCAGATGAACAAGGTCATCGCAGAGCTTGTGAAAGCAGGAATGATAAATGTGAAAAATCACATGTTCTCTCAATCTGAGATAATGCTCACCCAAGGCGTCGATGTCGATCGGGAATTGGACAGGGTCAAGGGCCAGTCAGTAAAGGATGAGCTCAGGAAACTGCGAGAGGGCAAGTGATGGCTGTATTGATATTGAACTTCGGCCGCTGTGCGCATGGAAAGTGCGTCTTTTGCGGATATGGCAGGATAAGCGGGGCGCCAGCGGATCCCAAGGAGATATCAAGGCGTTATGACATGTTCTTCCAAGAGCTCAAAGGCGAAACACAGGTAAAGGTATTTGGATCAGGGTCGTTTTTGGATGATGCGCAAATTCCTGCGCAAAGCAGGGAGGAATTCATACGAAGGTGCAAGGATGCGGGTGTTAAGCAAGTGACCATAGAGTCCCGGCCGGAATTCATAACCTCAGAAAAGCTCGCTGAATTCGATGGCCTTGAGCTCAGCGTCGCAATAGGTCTTGAGTCATCATATGATGAGCTTTTGAAAAAACTCAACAAGGGATTCACAACAGATGATTTTGAGGCAGCAGCAAAGACCATACATGATTCGGGGGTAAAAGTCAGGGCTTATCTTATCGTCAATACGCCGTATACAGACGACATCCAAAAGAGCTTGGATGATTCAGTCGAGTATGCCCTGGGTCATGCAGACACAATCGTCCTCATCAATCTGCTGCCGCATTACCGCGCCCCTGTGGCAAAGCTCTGGATGGAAGGCAGGTGGAGCTTTTTGTCAAAGGATGAGTTCAAGGATGCCGTCAAGGAGTGGGTCAAGGACCCAAGAGTCGAATCCGATGAGGAGACATTCAGGTTCGTTCCATCTTTTGATGAGAGTGCAAGAGACGACCTTGAGGGGGTTGGGGAATGGTATCTGACCCATCCGCATTATGAGGTATGGTTCGATTATCTCATAAGGTGGTATGAACCTCCAAAGGACAGGGTGTTATTATTTCTTCCCTGTTCATTTGGCAAGCCCTATTCAACGAGTTCTACGCACAAGGGCTTCATCGAAAGGCTAAAAAGAGTTGGGAGGAACAAGTTCCATGAGGTGATGATCTCAAATGCTGGTGTCATCCCAAGGGAGTTCGAGGCGAGATATCCGTTTGAGAGCTATGACTGGAATGAGAGATTGGAGACCGACGCCATCAAGAACAGATATATCGAGATCATAAGCGAGAGGCTCATAGGGTATTTAACCGCCCACAAGAAATGCTATTTGAGGATCGCTTGCTTTTTGAAGCCTGATTCCGAATCCTACAAGGCCTTGGTTCTGGCTTGTGAGGAAGTTGGGATCGAGCTTGCCAACCTTCTTAAAGACACTACTTACAAGAATGTCAAGGAGAAGGAAGGCAGTCCTTTGAAATCGCAAGAGGCTCTTGATGACCTTGAGAATGGCTTGAAATGGTGTCTTCAAAATTCCACATAGTAGGGGAGATCAGCCAGTGGCTGAGAGTAAGGGTCCAGGAGGAGATATACGCCCATGGCCTTGACGGTTCTGTGATAAGCGCAGACCAAAATACTCTCGCGGTAATAATCGATGGGGACAAGTCGAAGATAAAAAGACTCCATACAGACATGAGCCAGGTCTTGCCTGATACAACATATCTCACAGAACTTGAATTCAGTCTCCAAAAGCCTGTGAGGGGAGCAAGGATCAAGGAGCCTTCCACACCCGCGTTTGGACAGACCGGAGACTACATCCTCCAGTATCTCAAGGAGCTCGACAAGAGGACAGTCCGCATCGAACAAGCGGTCGCAAGGATGGAGGCATTGCTTGCAGACGGCAGGGTCGCCTTCGCCCAAGAGGAGGATGATGATGAGCCTCCAGAAGATGACGTCCCTGATGTGACAGAAGAGGCGGCAAGCGGCTTTGTCGCCATGTTCGGTTAAGGTGATTTTAGATCAGGGTCATGAGGGTGACTCCCTCATCAGATAACTTTTCTTTAACTCCGTCAACTGCTGCTATCCCAAAGCATCCTGTCACCTTTGCTTTCTCCTCCTCCATGGCCGATATCATCATGATGACATCTTGTGCGTCCCGCACCTTGTCAAGGATGATAGCATAGGACAGCTCTGGGTCGACCTTTCCCTCGACCCTCCTTTTGAGGCCATGCGCCTTGTTTGAAGCCCTCACATAGACCATGGGCAAAGATAGCCTTTGCGCACATGATGCAGCCCAGGGTATGCCCTTATTGGCAAGCCCGGATACAGCCGTGGCATCTGATGCGGAAACCATCTGGGCCAGAAGGTCAGCCAAAGCCATCCTGGCTTTGGGGTTTGCTAGCGTCTTGCACATGCATGGGGGCTTGGGTATCCCAGTGGGGTATACCAGTTCCAATGCCTGTTGGCC
>SDBU01007956.1_pt1 | contig 12126 bp, 22 predicted proteins | sample 2277071 | NCBI WGS metagenome assembly SDBU01 (sample SAMN10397929, study PRJNA504765) | marine sediment metagenome | isolation source: marine sediment core GS08_GC12, 126 cmbsf | place: Arctic Ocean: Gakkel Ridge, Loki's castle | collected 2008
TCGCAAGATTCCTGTGGTTGTGTCTCATATACAGCACGACCAAAAGCTATCACTTCGCCACTATATCTTGGTTTGAAGTCGGTCAATGATGTTTGTGCCGGATATACTTGACTCACATCTTCTATCGTAATATGTGATTGAATAGTTTTTTGTTTTGCTGATGGTCTAAAATTCATCAGCATCATCTCCCTGTGATCCACGATGTCTCCTCAACTAAAGTTGAGGGTGAGGGAATTTCTTCCCCCACCCAAAATCAAACTACTTACGCACCGGTACCAGAAAGCCCACCGTTCTTGAACATTATAATGTCCGCAACTTGGTCGGTATCTGCCTCCAATGCCATAGCTATAACTCTCGTGGATGTGCCATTCACCATTACATCGAGATACTGATCTGCTGTACCAATGGCAGCCAATGCACTAGAAACAGCTACATTGGTAGAAACTGACGCATCTGGAGTAACCGCCCCGTTAGGAACCTCTATCCAAACGTACTGTACGGTTGCAGCAACAATTGCGGCGGTAAAAAGGCCCGCAAACACCAAACCGGCATCATCAGCCGTGCCTTCGGTGGCATCACTCGTGACCATCGGCCCAGTAGTATCGGCTATAAAATACGCAGGGTGTCCACCAAGTCTGGTTACAACACACCCGACATGCACCACGCAGTACATAAACTTTCTACCGTTTCTAGCGGTAACTTCTGTCCCCAATATATCGCCACTTTGAGTAGTAGCAACAACATCAAGGTCCTGCAAAATCATCCCGTCTAATGTGTTAGACGCTGGAACTGAATAAGCCATAATATATTCTCCTTACTTATTACAAAAAAACAAAATTTAGTCAGCATTCGCGGGCATGTTATATGCCACAAAATGCGGACGCATCGCTGTTACCATCGGGGTAAAGCGAACGGAAATCGCGCTCACTAACGCCTTTTTGGAATCGTGAACACGGGGTGGTTCCCAACCCTTCACTTGGAAGTTTTCCTCACTTCGTATGGAAATGAAGAATGTGGGAATGTGAATCCCGGTAATAGCCTCTGTGCTGACAGTCGCACCATAAGGCGTAGTTGTTGCAGGGTCCCAAATCAGGGGAGAACCATTGAAGGAAAAGTTCTGGATGCCCGCAGCATCGTACTTGGTTTTTGTACCACGATCAGTATCGTGAGTATCCGCGTACATGAGGCGGTCCATATATTGCCATGCGCCCTGAGTTGCTAAAAGCAAATAATCATTTGACGATTCGGCATGTTTGGACTGGTCGTTCATTATTTTCAACAGACTTCGACGCAGAATCAACGGCCTGTCCATCTCGTGACCACCACCGATTGAGGCTATGGCTTTAGCGCCATTGTTCCAATAAGTGTTACCGCTCTTGGAAATTCCACCAACGGTAGCCGTCTGAGTAACAGAAATCAAGTCAGGAACAGATGCGTTGTTAGACGACGGCCCCTCTGAAAATACCGAAGCACCAGTACTTGACGCTCTAGTGCCTGACGAAAAACCGGTAGCGTCTAAACTACCAAGTATGGCGCGGTTAAAGTCCTCCGTGATGGTTTGTTCCATCCCATCCATTTTTTGAGTGAGGATGTTAAAGTACCCCTTACCGTTGTCGTCAACATCAATCTTGGGCACGAACTCCGAGACGTTCAGAACACTCCATGCCCATCCCCACTCGTCCCCGCCTTCTACCAGTTCAGGGTTGTGGTCTGTAAGACGCCCTGAATAATACGGTGTGGGCTTTGATGCGATTATCGAGCCGGTAATGGCTCTCACACCACTATCATATCGAAGCATCCGGCCAGAATTCTTTCTGCCGCCAAACTTGGCAATATTAGTTACTGCCGGCACACCAAACGCTTCAAGTCCAACTGCTTTGGTAAATGGGCTTTTTGTGAATGCCGCCCACATTACCTTCTTTTCAAAAATTTCAACCAAAGACGATAGTTTCGAGTAACTATCTCTATCCATTTCAGCGGTGGCCAATCCACCATATCTATCTGTAGCCATAACACATTACTCCTTAATTACAAATTACCTCAAGTCCCCTCCGGCCCTTCTAAATGCTTCTTCATAACACTGAACACCTTCTGTCAATTCAACAGTTGACGGTTTCTCGGTGCGCACAGGCCCGCCTCTTTGCTTGGCTAGTCTGGCCTTTGCTTTTGTGCGGGCGTCCGAAGATGGACTTTTCTTACTAGACATGCGATCAAACGCAGCTAATTGCAAGGCTGTTTCGGGGTCGCTTGTACGACCGCTCATAATGTTTTCTACAGCGCCAACAACATCTTTGTCTGTCGCCCCTTGAACACCAGACACGGCATTACGCACCCTGCTGGGCATCGTTACCGTGTCCTGTTCATTGATAGCCTCGAGCAATAACTGCCCGTAGCTGTTACTGTGGTCAACAACCCGCCGGAATTCTTCAACGGCGGCACTATTATCACCACTGTCTAAAGCCGAAGCAAACCGCTTACAGCTTTCGTCTATGTCGATGCGGGGAACGTCGTAGTTGCCCTTGTGGGGAACCTCCTCTGAATCCTTTGTCCCTACTTCGGGGCCTGTTGTCGGATTACTCGAGAGGCTGGTTACGACGTTTATTAACGCATCGGCGTACTCCTCGTCAGGAGTCTCTAATAGTTTATCTTTCGCTTCAGATGATATGGGGAGAGATTCTATCTGCTCCGCACGATGAAGTTCAGCATCAGTGAACTCGTCCTTCTGTGGCTCCCCAAGCGGCTCCTCCGGCCCTGGTACGACCACATCTATCGGAACGGCCTCTGAATCAGCATCTACATCATCCATAAGTATTTTACCTTTATCTTCACTCATTTGTGTCTCCTATATTCCATCATTTGTACAAATCGCATCCGGGAATCCACATTCTTTACAGTAATGTTCGGATAATCGCAGCCGCGTCTTATTGTCCTCTACAACTTCCTCAACCTCGCAAACACCATTTATAATATCAGCCTGTATCTTTAATAAAATTCTGGTAATTTCAACAGATTGTTCCCAAAAAATGATTGGATTCTTCGCCGCATCATCTTCCGTGATTATGTTGGTCATAACAAAATTACTGCCATGCCTCAACATGACGCGACCTTCAAAAATATAACATGGGGGCGCAACTGTACAACCAAGAGATACACCCGGCTGATAACGAGGACGGTCAAAGTTAATTTCTATTTTCGGATTATCTTCCTGTATAAACACTTGTGTCTCCTGTTTTGCGAAGTTCCCAGTGTTTGTACCATGTAACTACTGTACTATATTTAGAATTAGAAACCCTGTCGGAATTCCCCCCCCACCGAATCTCATATTGTTTATCGCCACGGAAAAGCATTCTATCTATAACTTGGCCTTGCCTATGGTCGACGGCAGACAACACAATTTCGCCCATTCCAAATTCCCAGTCTGGTTCCCAGTCCCCCCAACACGCAATCCCCCCAAAAACCAACCCCAAAACAATAAAAAATCCTACCCCAAGCATTAGTTCGTGGTCAACTTTATGCGCCTTGCATTTACCTGGGCTTGCTACTGACTCATTATAGCCAAACGACGATGTCACTTTAAGCTCATCCATTTGTGTCTCCTATATGTCTTTTAATCTCTCTGCGCTGCTTTGGCGATGTTTCTGGCCGCCATACGTTATCACACTGAGAGGATGGTGTTCCTCTGTGTTGTTTTTCCGGCGGAATTCAGACGCAGACATCCGGCTTAATCCATGTTCTTTGTAGTGCTTTTTCCGTTCTGCCCTCGAAGTGAAAGATCGCCCCGCACTAAAATCAAAATTATTCCCATGCAATTCGTCTGATGTGAAATTTGGGAAACCAACAGTATTTGGCAGCGACCCTAATTCGTAAAACTCCATTATCCCACCGCAATTCCAGCACGGACCAGCGGCATCATCACGACAACCACATTTCTTACACTGATACCACATCTTTATTTTTCCTGTTCGCCTCGATCAGTTCCTTCAACTGGCTATTAGATTTGCAATCTTCGGGAATTTCCAAACCTTCCTTAATCGCGATAGACCGGAGCAACAAGAAGTTGTCAGGCAAATCGGCATCGTTGTCCCAAGGAAGTCCCCTCACTTGTTTTATCCGCACAATCTCTACCGCACGATCTTCGATTGGCGACGTGGTTTTTGCCACATTGTCCTTTCGGGTTTCACCCACACAAAACACCTCTGAAACCAAACGATCATGCCTGTCGCGATGGGCCGCGCTGCCAATGGGTATGTGATGAAGAATAACCTGCCTTACAGCCCACGATTCCCTCCATTGTTTATCATCCCACCTGCTTTGGAGTTTTTCCGACTCGGCTATTACATGGTCAAGCACGTACTGGATTTCCCTTGCTTCGTGTGCGTCTTGTACACATTCGTTTTTGTCAAACGTATACAGCGGCACCGTAGGCCACGTAGCCTCCAGGATAAACCCTGCTGACGTTATGTATTCGCCCGAAGCCCTGTCGCGAATTCCCACGTTGTCTTTTTCAATTATCCGCACAACCCTTTTAGGGCTGGCAACGAGATACCACTCGCCTATATTGATTCCGTCAATAGATGTCAACTTCTTAAATTCAGCCATTAGTGTCTCCTTATTTATTAACCAAATATGGCCAGCGCAATCAAACATAGTGAAAATGCAAACAAAGCAATAACACTGGCGAATGAAACAGCGTCCATATAGTCCATTAGAAATTTTTTGTCGTCTTTGTCCATCAATGTCTTCTTAATACATATTCCATTCTGCTTTTCAATTCTCGTCCACTACATATTTCCAGCAATCCCGTCTTGTCATCAAACGCATAAATGCCGGGATAGATTTCGACCCATTTGTCGTACTCAAGACCCTCAATACAAAAATGGCCTCGGTGTCTTTTGCATATTTCTATCACACAGGAACTCCCGGTTGTTTAGTCTTTTTTGTTCTATTCGCTTCACCGTCGAATCTAGTTGCTGGCTCAACTCCAATGGCGTCTTTTTGTGATATACCAATTTCACCAAGTCGAACCACTCTTGTTCTGACATCTCTACTTGCATCTCGTGTCTCCTAAACTGGCACTCCCGGTTGTTTAGTGGGCGATGGGGATGACCCCATACCGCTTTCTACATTCTCCGGCCCTTCGGGCACGCTGAAATCAACAAATTTATTCGGTCGCCTTATATTCAACAATTTGCCGAAATGTGCGTTGATTTCCCTATGTGCAGATTTTTGCCCGGAGGCCATTATGTAATTAGTGTATTGCATGAAATTGTTTATATCTTCCGACCGCCGGACATCAGCATCGCTACTGATATCAAAAAATACATCTATGTCGTCTGGTATATTCTTCTGGTCTAGTATCGCGTCCTGCGGACCCCCAGGCCCGTGAGCACGAAGCGAGATACCGCCAGTCCCGTATAATTTATAAAACGACAAGAACGTCTTGGCCACCCATGCAATGAACTCGCCGGCAATTTCCTGTCTATCACTTACTTTGCTGGAAGAACTATCACCTCGTATACTCGATTCCGTTGCGGAAATGACCGCGCTGTGATCTACGCCTAAATCCTGTGCGTCTAACCCTACAATTCTGCGCATTTCCTGCAACAAAATGCCGCGGTAAACCAACAAGGTGTCTGGTATCGGCGGCGGCTTGTGCTCTTTCATATTAGTGAAAGCGTCGTCACCTACGCTGACAAACATCTGGTCGGGATCACGAAGAGCACCCTTGTCTCCAGTCGTTAATGCACCGCGCCGAGTGATTGTCTTATAATTCGAGTGGTTTTTCGTATGAACTTCTATGCGATAATCAACCTCATACAAAGCATCTAGCAACGAAATAAGCATTGTGGCAACTGCCATCCCATAACCATCGCCATCCTCCAGCGGCCTAAAAACAAGCAAGTTGTAAATTTCAAGAGGCAACCCGTTTGGTTTTACCGGCCATTCCTCGTCGCGCAAAGACTTGCCCTCACCAGCATCAGATGGAATAACAAAAAGCTCATCATTCAGCCGGTCGTGAATATCCCAAATTGACGTTGTGGCATCTTCCCAAACAACATTTATCTGACCATTGGCTTCGATTTTACAGTTGTCGGGAGTTATGTTTCTATATCCCTCATCAATCAACTGTGTTATACGAACAGACCTCCGCTCGGCCTCCCATGCCCGATCCTCCCACGGGACACTAGTGTCGTAAACATAATTTTCAGGCTTGATTCGTTTCAACACCGCCCGCTGATCTTTGTACAAAAACATATTCGCTTCGTGGTCTAAAATATGTTGTGCATGACGGTCTTTAATATCACCGTCGTCCAACATTAAATGCTGTTCTTTGTGTACCTCAAGGTGGACGCCGTCATTGTCGCTTGATGATATAATTGCCGTTAATGGGTCGATGCTTTCCGCTGTGGCCTTGTCAAATTCAAGTGCAATTTCCTCCTCAGAATAGACAACGTCATTGTCTGGAATTGGAACCTCTATGTGCTCCCAAATTACTTTCCCAACACCAACGCCCATATAGTCGTCATCATACTCCAACCGCTTGATTACTTTCTGCACAGCGGCCTGCGGAGATGAAACAATAGTATCCAGAAGGGTAGTTATGGCCGCGTCAATATCATCGTGTTCAGAAACAGTAGATTCTACAAATGGTGTTGGTATCTTTGGAATAGTGCGACGGTGACTGTCTTCGAGCATGGGGGCGAGGTATCTAGCAGTCTTGCCTCGCTTTTTTTTGGTAAAGTTGCAAGTCATGTACTCCTTGGCTAATTTCCGTTCCTTGATGCGATTAGCAAACTTCAACCCGTTTACACCCTGGGCGGAGTCTATCTTTCGCTCCCATGCCTTGACTTTATCAACATCTTTTTTCGGTACGTCAACCTCTGCGGCATACGCACCGGGACTTTTAGAAGTCTGAGTCCTCGTCTTCAACCTCGTCTTCAACCTCGTCTTCGACATATAACATTTCCTTTACGCGATCTGCCATCGTAACCATTACATCTTCCAATTTGAGCGGGGGATGCCAGAGTTCCGTCGTAGCACGACACTTAAAAGCTACTTGTGCCGTGATTAACCTTGCCATCCAACAATCATCATTCATCCCCACCGGAGCACCTATACGATTATCAGAATCATGAATAATGGTAGCCATTTGGTCTACCGCTTCCGCGTCGCACCAGTCAAACGAACCGTCCTGAGAGCCAACCATCGAAAAGTTGATGATCTGTTGCTTCGACGCGTGGGAAGTGTCCCACCCGTACTCAGGATTTCCACCCGACTTTAGTTTTATATCTTCGGTACGAATCCAGATGTTAGGGTAGGCCCAGTTCCCAGCGTTCCCCTTCAGGATATTTATAACCGAATATCCCGCGAAAGCCTCTTGCCCGTTAGTCTCCGGTGCTACTAAGCAGTTGTTATATAAATGACCGGCGGCCGCAATCTTCCAACCCCAGTAATCAAGGGTATAGTGACCCTTAAGTTTTGCAACAAGCTTGCCCGTTTCGAGGCACTCAACATAAAGCACGTCCCAATCTGCCGTCTTGTTTCTTCCCCACATGCAATCCGCACCAAGCGCGTAATGTAATTCTCCTGAATTCCTCGGTATGGATTTTCCATCAATTTCATTAGGCCACTCCCATATTTCCATCTCGCCATGTTCGGCGGGCTGGATTTTAGCCTCAAACGGGTTGCTTATCGGCCCAACAAGCCCACCCCTCCAAATGGGCCTGCGGACAGTCTCTCGTGCCGGTATAACGTGCATCTCCTCGTATACCGTCTGGCCGGGAGCGGCGAACCCCTCGTCCTCCGATGCCGGATATTCCGCCTTGAATTCGTTCTCGTTGCCGAAAAATGGCGTTTGCTGCAATTCGTTGCGATACCATGCTATCTGAGCATCACTTAACTCAATGTCAAATCTAGATGCCTCACCCTTCATGTACTTCTCGTGAGTGTTATACCCGGTAACCGTAGGGGCAAGATCGCCGCGCCTATAAGTATCAATCAAAAACCACGGCAGAAAGAGATTGGTAAATTCATCCTCTTTTTCCTTGCCTCGCAACCACGCCCTGTTCCACCAATCCCCCACCATAACACCCGTAGACTCCCTAATAGCGACAGTTCCGATAATATCATCACCAGTAGGTAATGCCGGGGTAAGGGGTATCAATACCTCGTCGGGGTCTTTGGAAATCGGCTTCTTGTCCCACCTGCCCATCTCAGAAAGGTGTAAAAAACGCACGGTATCGCCCATGCCCGGGAACCCGCCCTGAGCCGACCCGATATAATACCGGGAGCGGTTGCTGAACTCCATATTTCCCGCGACGCCGGAGGTTTTTGCTGGCAAACCAGCAGGAGTCTCGCCATAATGCCGGTGGCACTCCGAAAGCCACTGCGTAGGTAAGTCCTTTTCGTGCGCTATGGTAAGACACGTAGCTGCTTCATTCGTCAACGCAAATAACAACGCTGCGCGAGTTACATACGTAGAAATACCTGATTGCCTGCACTTCAAGAGGTTAATACGAACAAAACCACGACCTTGCATCTGCCAATCGTATTCCTTCTGAATCAGTCGCTGAGCTGCATTTAACTTAAAAGGCTGAAACCCATGAGATTTTGTACGAATAGTCCAGTATTTCTTCGGAAACTCCCACATCGAAAGATACCGAGCCGCAAGCTCCGGAGAAGTTTTCTTCAATATGTCCGTTACACTCTTTATTTTTCCCCACTCCCTAACAAAGACTTAACCAAAATATTCTCTAGTGCATAAACAACACGATGTCCACCCAATGTATTGCCGTCTAACCCGGCATCCTCAAGCATTAAATGCATCAACTCATGTATAACATTTGATCGCTGGTCCTTATTGTTCGGGGCCCAAAGCCGAGCATTTCTTTTTATGGTGTCAAAAGATACAGCGGCAAAATCGCCATTGTCGGCAAAATCAGGCATCTTAATAGTCTGAATAAGGGTAATATCCCATAAATCGAGCTTAAATAACGCCACTAATTTCTGGAATTCACGGGATTTCATGCGTCGGTTCCTCGCAAGAAGATGATTCGCCACGGAAAAGAGTACATATGTCACCAAAAAAACAACCTGCGACACTGCCGGGATCGTAACCACCAAACCAGCGGTGCCCGGCATGTGCGGGATGATATTTACACGACGCATCGGAACAGTTCATACAGTATTTGCTCCCTAATGTCATATATCAGCTCCCTAAAAGAAGTTAGACGCAAAAGTACCTACCCCCTTCTGTAATTGCAGTTTTTTTTCAGCAAAGCCGACCGAGTCTCCCATTTCAACACACCGACTTCCGATGCCGCAAGTGGAAATAAGAGCTTGCCCACATTAGGGCTTGCGAATATCCGCCGCTGCTCGTATTCACTTATCATCTAGTGCTTTCCTCGCAGCCTCTTCAATAAGATCGCGAGACGTCTTCGTCAGACACATGGGATGACCCATGGGATAGCCCGGCTTTAGAACCTGAAGATATTCCTCCCAACCAGAAAGATCGCAAGATTTCTTTGCTTCCTTCATAATATTCTGTACCTTCTTAAAACCAAACTCGGCCTGCAATGCGGAAAACTGCCGTGATACCAACTCAAGCCTCTGACAAAGCAACGCATGTTTGTACTCTAAAGCAAAATACCGCCTTAAAAGCTCTGTTAATATGTCGGGGGATTCTTCACTCATTATGATGTCTCCTATGTTTTGTGCAATTTTCCTGCTCAAGAAATCCTATCAAACACGCAGAACAACAAAAATCGCGAGCGGGTTTCCTTACTTCTCCCCCAATCACCTCTAGGCCCACAGGCGCACTATACTCTATGTCGCGAAAGTCCCGTTTTTCTAATGTGAACCAGTCCTTAAAAACCCCGGTCGCATCGCCATCAACCATATCCAACGCCTCATATTCCCGTAGCGTTTTTTTGCAATAATCACACGTCCGCTCTTCTAGTGTACGTTTCATCTGATGTCTCCTGTAAAACCTTGCCTGTAAATAACTATTTCCGGCGATGTCCTGTCCTGGGCCAACAACAAATTGCTGCAACAAGTGCAACCACCAATCCTATAAATTGAATTTTAATGCCGTCAATCGAGGTCAATAATTGTGCAACCTGTTCTTCTGTCATTTTTTCTCCCAAGAATCTAATTGACGCCTATCTACCCGCACTACTCTTCCCGATGAAATAAGCTTCACGTCAAACATACAAGACGATGCCCAGTGACCCCTGTTTTTTCTACAAGCAACAACAACTTTGCCCCGCTCCCCGCTTTGCAACAGCCTTACTATGTCCCCATCACTATACTCATCACACGGCACGTCTTGTCCACAGCCAGATATGCAAAGCAAAAGCAATGAAACTAGCAATAATTCTTTCATTTTAAGTCTCCCAAACTCCCGGCTGGAAATCTAAGCAATTCTATACCAATTATAAAAATAATCTATGCTACCCAGACAAATACGCAACAACACCAAAACAGGTTTACCACTCCTCACAGACAAACTCTTATTACTACCACAAGATTTACATCTAATCTTCGCGGGTTTTTCGTGATATTTATAAACAAAACCACATCCATTACATTTTGCTATACTAACCACTTGTCTAATCCTTCCCGCCACGGGAGTATTAAATTTCTACCAATCATAAGCCCCGCCGTGTCAAAACCACCCCTACCTCCCCTATGCCCGACCAAGAAATATTATCGCGCATGAAGAACAACAAAAATCACGGGTTGGTTCCCTTTTCTCTACACTAATTACCTCAAAACCAGAAGGAGTCTTGTCTAATGACAACCAATGCTCAAAAACCTTAGAGTGCCCATCTAACTCCTGCCTGCCACTCAAAACCACGCCTTGCTCTTCACGCAAGACCATTAGGCAATTATCACACGTTCTCTCTTCAAATGATTGTAATCGTCTCATCCACGTCTCCCTTATCTGTTAAAAGCACCTACCCCCACGTAACACCTTGCCTAATAATATGTTATATCTATACCCTACCTCCCCTACCCCCAAAACTACCTACCCCCCTCGGCTGTAACCACTTTCAGCGCCGGTGCTTGCGCGACATCCTGCACGGTGGTGCGGCTGCCCCTGTCCATCTTGGCCAGCTCCAACAACCCCTCGATCAGCTCTGTATTGCCCGTGTCGGTAGTCTGCTTGTCAAGGCCACGTATGCGTGCCAGCACATCAAGAGCAGCCTTGCGGCTGTACAGCTCGTACTTGCACCGCGTAGTGGTGTACTTGCCATCGCCTGTACCACGAGTGGTTGTGTCCACTTGCAATGTCTTGATAAGCCTGGTGTTAACCCCCCCAGCCCGCAGCTCCCTGGGTGTAACACCATCAGCCAGCCCGTCAAAGTCTGCAATGTCGCTCCTAAACGCAATCTCGCTCATGTCCCTGATGATGGCCTGCTCATTGGCTGCCCTGTAATCCTCTGTACGCTCTGCTATGGCTGCACGCACCCAGTTAATGCGCATGAGGCGTCCAGCCTCGGCCATTTGGTACTTTCCGCCCAGTCCTGCCCTGGTCATGCTCAAGTCCTTGTCACCCAGGCTCTGTACCATCGTATCAATGAACACTCTTCGTGCCAGTGAACAGGTTTCGTAACTAGTTCCATCGCGTTTATTCATTATCTTTCAACCATGCCACAACCTGCCATTTTGGCAGTCTGCCTTTTTGACCGAGTTCCTTACAGGTTCTTATATTCTCATCTATTCAGCATCCAGACAAGCAAGCTTATGCGTAACGATAGCAACTCGAAACCAGAGCCTCAAGGATATTGTTTACCTGTCTTGAGGTTGTAACTATCGCAGGTCGCTCCAGGAGGAGCTGGCATTTACCTGCTTTTGCACCTGATTGGTCGGGAAGGCGCTACTGGCCGCCCGGCATGGACTATGTTGTTGAATTGGTACAATAAATACTTGATACGTAAGTTGACGACTTGCTGCCCTCCGGATGGGGCAGTTTTATTCCTAGATAGCCTGCTATAACAGGTTATCGCATTATAAGGAGATAGGCGGAGGAATTTTGGTTGTGCCCCAGTTAGTGCGCGGGGGCTTTATTTATCATCGGCATTAAGCCTTGGACACTTAATTGCCTTCTCGATAGCCTTTTTC
>SDBU01007957.1_pt1 | contig 12126 bp, 5 predicted proteins | sample 2277071 | NCBI WGS metagenome assembly SDBU01 (sample SAMN10397929, study PRJNA504765) | marine sediment metagenome | isolation source: marine sediment core GS08_GC12, 126 cmbsf | place: Arctic Ocean: Gakkel Ridge, Loki's castle | collected 2008
GGCACCAGGTCCCTTGCCGATGATGATGTCCAGAGCAAAGTCTTCCATCGCCGGATACAGCACCTCTTCTACCGTACGACTCAGACGGTGGACTTCATCAATGAAGAGTGTATCCTGGCTGCGAAGGTTGGTTAGAATTGCGGCCAGGTCTCCAGTGCGCTCTACTGCCGGGCCGGAGGTAATCCTGATGTTCACCCCCATTTCCGCAGCGATAATGTAAGCCAGGGTAGTCTTGCCCAGGCCGGGAGGGCCGTATAGCAATACGTGGTCCAGTGCCTCGCCCCTGCCCTTGGCGGCCATGATAGCGATGTTCAGATTGTCCTTGATTCGGTGCTGGCCAACAAAATCGTCAAGACTGCGGGGTCGCAGGCTGGCCTCAATTGGCATGTCTTCGGTACTGGATTTACCCGATACGATGCGCTCTATCTTAGCCTCACCCCCATAGTTAGTCCAAGGACTGGCCACCTCATTATATCACACCCTTACCGTGCTGGGATAAACGGTAATAATATAGAGCCGTCCTGCTTAAAGCAGGACGGCTCCTCGTGTTAAGCTTGCAAAAGGGGCAGATTCAGAGAACAGCCAGTGATTTTCCCAGGGCTGCTCTCAAGGGGAATCTCTCCCAATCCAGCGTTGCGAGATTTCAAAGCCCGGTATAGCCGCTTCCCCTCGCTCGGCTAGACGCATCGCCGCTAATTTCGCTTCTCTCTCCTTCCCCTTCTCTATTTTGGTATGTGGTTCCTTTAAGTGCTGGGTATAGTCCGCACCAATCGGGCAAACCTCCAGGCACCGAGGACAGGCGCCAACGGCCCCGGCCCCCGTTCTTATTGCCTGCCAGAATTCAAGTAGTTCAAGACTACGAGAAAGGCTTTTCTTTTCTTCCGGCGTCTGGACAGCGACCACTTTATCCAAGTAGGAAAAGAAGGCCCCAATCCCATGTTCTTGGGCATAGGCGGAGCAGCGACGCTTGTCTAATCCCCAGTGCTCAATGGCATCAGCCGGGCAGACCAGCAAGCAACGTCCACAGGAGAGCCCGGGACACAGCTTCTTCTCTAGCCGCCGGTCCGGCTCTGTTTCGGCGTCAGTCAGCACGGCCGTCAAATACACTCGGGGGCCATATTCCGGGGTGAGGAGAATAAGATTGAGTCCCAGAGTCCCCAGACCAGCCTCAACCGCTAGGTGGCGTAAGGAGAGTGGTGCATAAGACCCTCTTTTCAAGGCAACATCAGTTTGCTGCTGGGGAGCGGGAAGGGCATGAAAACCACGCTCCTCAAGATGATAGGCAAGGTCAAGAACTATGTTATCCAACCGGTTCAATATTAGCTGGGGAATAGCTTGCCGGGCCAGTTTTCCTTCAGCCCGGAACACCCCCCACGGTATTCGTTTAGCCAGAACAATTACGCTTCGGCAGTTCCTCCAAATCCTTGCGGGTATTTGAGGCCATTTAGGGTCAGGTGGGCTCTCATTGAGGGTTTGGGCCGAGCAGATTCCTACCAGATCAGCACCCAGCTTCTTAGCCTGCTCCTTAATCTCCTCTGCCGTAATTTGGGTGAACTACTAATTAGACACTCCTTGTACCTCTGCCGGGTAACCTAGATAGCTAGTTCTGGTAGCTCTTCCCCACCAGCTTCCAGCTTGGGCACGGCCATGGGCACCGCATAGCGGGCCGGAACCAACCGGCCAATAATCACGTTTTCCTTAAGACCAATCAGCTTATCTACCTTGCCGTAGATGGCCGCTTCAGTGAGTACCCGGGTGGTCTCCTGGAAAGAGGCTGCCGCCAGCCAGCTACTGGTGTTCAAAGAAGCTCTGGTCACGCCAAGTAGTACCGGGTGGGCGGTGGCTGGCTCCCCTCCCTCAGCCAGTACTCTGGCGTTTATGTCTTCGTACTGGAAGGTCTCGACCATTTCCCCGGCCACCAGGTCGGTGTCGCCCGAAGAGTCTACACGGACCTTGGTCAGCATCTGATGGACGATAACTTCAATATGCTTGTCATTTATGTTTACTCCCTGGGAACGGTATACCTTCTGCACCCCATCTACCAGGTACCGCTGTACTGCCTCTCTACCCAGAATACTGAGAACGTGCTGAGGGTTGATGGAACCATCCGTAAGTTGCTGACCGGCCTTTACCTGGTCTCCAGTCCCCACCAGAACATGGGTAGCCGCCGAAACGACGTACTCCCGTTCCTCTTTTTCCTCGTATTTGATGGACAACTGACTGTCCTCAACCGTCACCTCCCCGGCGACGCGGGCCAGAATGGGTTCGGTTTCTGTGGTCAGGGCAACTGGTGCCGGCGTCTCCTCAGCCTCGGAAGCAGGCGAGGCGAGCACCGTCCCAATATCTACCCACTGACCATTATTCACCATCACCTGCCAGCCAGCAGGCAGTGAGTATTCGTCACGGAAAACTTCGTGGCTGGTGTTCTTAATCCTTTTCACCTCGTCGCCTTCAATCACCTCAGCCACCCCATCTATTTCTGAAATCACCGCTTGAATCTTGGGTGGTCTAGCCTCAAAGAGCTCCTCCACCCGGGGCAGACCACTGGTGATGTCAAGTCCAACCACACCGCCGGTGTGGAAGGTGCGTAGCGTGAGCTGAGTGCCGGGCTCACCGATGCTCTCCGCAGCAATGATACCTACGGCAGTGTTAAGGTCAACCATATTCCCGCGGGCAAGGTCTCGGCCGTAGCAATGCCGGCAGCAACCCCGTCTTGACTTACAGCTAAGGGGAGACCGGACATGGACCGTAGTTATCCCGGCGGCAATGATTTCCGCCGCCTTCTGCTCATCAATTTCCTCATTTCGGTCAACAATGACTTCTCCGGTGCTGGGGTTACCTATTTTGCTGGCCGCCAGCCGGCCGATTATTCTATTAGCAAGTGGCGGCAGCAGCCCCTTTTCCTCAGGCTCAGATACCCATATTCCGTCGGTAGTGCCGCAGTCGTCCTCAAGAGTGATAACATCCTGGGCAACATCAATGAGACGTCTGGTAAGGTAACCGCTGCTTGATGTTCTTAAGGCAGTATCCGCCAGTCCCTTGCGCGCGCCGTGGGTAGAGATGAAGTATTCCAGAACGCTCAGGCCTTCACGAAGGCAGCCTTTGATGGGGAAATCAATTATCTTGCCCGAGGGGTTGGTCATGAGACCCTTCATCCCGGCCATCTGCCTTATCTGGGAAATATTCCCTTTTGCCCCTGATGTTGCCATCATGTAAATTCCACCGTAGCGGTCAAAGCCCTCAGAGATGGCATCAGTAATTTTCTCGGTAGTCTGCATCCAGACTTCGACCACACTGCTATACCGCTCATCCTCGGTAATCAAACCACGATGATACTGGCCTTCAATGGTGGCTACCTTTTCCTCCGCCTCTTGCAGTAGCTCAGGCTTGCTCTGGGGAACCTCAATATCGTCCATGGCAATGGTGGTCCCGGACTTGGTAGCATAACGGAATCCCAGTTGCTTCAGGCTGTCCAGTACCGCTGCGGTATCCTCATGGCTCAGCAGTCGGTAGCAATCGGTTACTATTTGCTTGAGGACTGCCTTGTCAATCTCCCGGTTTAAGAAGCCCAGCTCGGGAGGCAAAACCTCGTTGAAGATGATACGGCCGACACTGGTCTTAATCCTTTGCCCGACTCGCTCCGTGTCCCTGGCCTCAATCTCCGCTTTGAGGTCAATAGCACCCAGCTCATAGGCAAGCCTCGCTTCCTCGAAACTGCTTAGAATTGCGCCTTCCCCTTTAGCTCCAGGTTTGATGGTAGTGAGGTAATAGCAGCCGAGTACCATGTCCAGGGTTGGGGTTACTATCGGCTCACCATTGCTCGGCAGCAGCATATTATGGATACTGAGCATTATCTCTTTTGCTCCCCGGACGGCAGCTTTGGACAGAGGGATGTGCACTGCCATCTGGTCACCATCAAAATCAGCATTAAAGGCAGCGCATACCAGCGGGTGGAGCTGAATGGCACTACCATTGATGAGAACTGGTTCAAAAGCCTGGATACTAAGGCGGTGCAGAGTGGGAGCCCGGTTAAGTAATACCGGGCGTTCCTTAACTACTTCTTCCAGTATGTCATATACCTCTGGCTTGTCTCTCTCCACCAGCCTGCGGGCACTCTTAATGTTGTGGGCCAGGCCTAGTCTCACCAGTCCAGACATGACGAACGGCTTGAATAGCTCCAGGGCCATCCGTCGCGGTAAGCCGCACTGATGAAGCTTGAGCTCCGGGCCAACAACGATAACCGAGCGCCCACTGTAGTCAACCCGCTTCCCTAGTAGATTCTGGCGGAAGCGGCCTTGTTTGCCCCGAAGCATGTCAGAGAGCGACTTTAACTGGTGGTTACCACTGACTGAGACTGCTCGTCCCCGGCGGCCATTATCCACCAGGGAATCAACTGCTTCCTGGAGCATCCGTTTCTCGTTGCGGATGATAATCTCTGGGGCGCCCATCTCCATCAGGTGGCGTAGCCGGTTGTTGCGGTTGATCACCCGGCGATATAGGTCGTTAAGGTCACTGGTAGCAAACCGGCCCCCGTCTAGCTGAATCATCGGCCGGAGGTCAGGGGGTAATACCGGTAGCACCGTTTGAATCATCCACTCCGGCTTGTTACCGCTACGGCGGAAGGCTTCTACTATCCTTAGCCGCTTGATTGCTTTTCTGCGGTGCTGACCTGAAGAAGAATAGGTCTCCTGGAGTAACTCATTACGTAATTCATCAAGATTGATATTCTTAATGACCTGGAGGATAGCCTCGGCTCCCATTCCCGCCTCAAAAACCTGCGGGAACTTCTGTTTAATCTCATGGTAGCGAGTCTCCGTAAGCAGGTTTTGCACCCGGATGTCTTTTAGCCGTTCCACGTCAAGAGAAAGTGCTTCTTCCAGCTTGGTTTTTTCTTCAATGAACTCACGCCGGAGCTGGTTCACTTCCTCGACGGTTGCCGACTCCATCTCGGCTATTTTGGTCTCCAGTGCCTGCTGACGCTCCGCTATTTCCTGCCCGGTACTCTCTTCCATCTGCTTGATTACTTCCTGGCGTGCGTCGTCGTCCACTACCGAGGTAACAATATAGTGAGAGAAGTATAGCACTCGTTCCAGACTCCGCGGTGACAGGTCAAGGAGTAGGCCCAGTCGGCTGGGTATCCCCTTGGCGAACCAGATATGACTCACCGGGCAGGCCAGTTCAATGTGGCCCATCCGTTCCCGACGTACTTTAGACCGGGCTACCTCAACGCCGCACTTATCGCAGATAACCCCCTTATAACGTATTCGCTTATACTTGCCACAGAAGCACTCGAAGTCCTTGGTTGGCCCAAAGATTCTTTCACAGAAAAGGCCATCCCTTTCAGGCTTCAGCGTGCGGTAATTAATCGTCTCTGGTCTGGTAACCTCACCGTAGGACCAGCTCCTGATCTGCTCCGGTGAAGCCAGTGATATGCGAACAGCATCAAAATCATTAACTTCAAGCATTTTCTACTACTTCCTCCTGCTCCAACTCGGCAATAGCTTCAAGAATCATCTCCAGTTCAGGCACCTCTTCAGTTTCCTCTGGAATGGTTACCCCCTCCTCTTCTTTGATCACTTCAATGGCCAGCCCCAGGCTTTGCAGTTCCTTAACCAGAACCTTGAATGATTCTGGGACACCGGGCTGGATAATATCCTCACTCTTAACGATGGCCTCGTAGGTCTTGGCTCGACCGGCCACATCGTCGGACTTAATGGTCAGTACTTCTTGAAGATTGTGGGCGGCACCGTAGGCTTCCAGCGCCCAGACTTCCATCTCACCAAAGCGTTGTCCGCCGAATTGAGCCTTGCCTCCCAAAGGCTGCTGGGTAATCAGGGAATAGGGTCCGGTAGAGCGGGCATGAACCTTATCCTCAACCAGGTGGATTAGTTTCATCATGTAGATATAACCCACCGTGACTGCCTGGTCAAATGGCTCACCGGTGCGCCCATCGCGGAGTACCACCTTACCGAAAGTGGGTGGAGGCAGGTTCCTTTCCGCCGTTACCTTTTTAACCGTCTGCTCCAACTCCTGTGGGTCCAGGTCTCGGCTGGCTATGCCTATATCCTCGAGCCACAAGCGCAGACAAACCTCCTTTGCCTCGCCGCGGAAATCGTCGCTGAATGCCCTCTCCCCATCGTAGCCGTGGCTATTAACCCAGGCCTCAGCCAGCTCCAACTGTACTGTAGAATTCTCGTTACCCGGGTCGAGGCTAACCGCCCCCGCTTTTTGAGCCAGCCACGCTCTGGCCAGAGCGTCCTGAATAACGGTGTGGTCAGCACCATCAAAGACCGGACTAAGCGCCTTAAAGCCCAATGTCTGGGCCGCCCAGCCGAGATGAGTTTCCAGGACTTGCCCCAGATTCATGCGAGACGGAACGCCGATGGGGTTAAGGATGATATCGATCGGCGTACCGTCCTCCAGAAACGGCATATCCTCGGCGGGCGCGATAAGGGCAATGACCCCTTTGTTACCATGCCGCCCGGACAGCTTATCCCCTACCGAAACGGCTCGTCTCTGAGCAACCCAGACCTGCACCCATTTATTAACACCGGCCGGCAGGTCATCCTTGCTGTCGCGGGAGAACTCCTTGACATTAATCACCTTCCCCCACTCGCCTTGCGGCACCCGCTTAGAGGTGTCTTTTACCTCTCGGGCTTTCTCACCAAAAATAGCCCGCAGTAGTTTCTCTTCCGCCGATAATTCCGTTTCTCCTTTTGGCGTGATTTTGCCGACTAGTATATCGTTGGGACCTACCTCGGCACCGATCCGAATAATGCCATCTTCATCCAGCTCACGCATGCTTTCCTCGCCGACATTAGGTATATCCCTGGTGATTTCCTCCGGTCCTAGCTTGGTCTCCCTGGCTTCCACCTCATACCGGGCAATGTGAATCGAGGAAAACTTGTCCTTTTCCAGCAGCCGGTTGCTGATAATGATGGCGTCCTCAAAATTGTAACCTTCCCAGCTCATAAAGGCACACAGCACATTCTGACCCAGGGCCAGCTCCCCCAGTTCCGTAGCCGAGCTATCGGCCAGTATCTGTCCTGCTTCTACCCGGTCGCCCTTTGTTACCACCGCGTGCTGGTTAATACAGGTTCCCTGATTGGTGCGCACAAATTTCATTAGCTCATATGGCGGTCCTTTTTCTCCGTTATCTTTGGCGACGACAATCTCTGAGCTGGTGACTGAAGTTACCACGCCCGCATTTTGGGCAAAGAAGACCTGCCCGGTGTACTTGGCGGCTTCTACCTCCATCCCGGTAGCCACTAGAGGTGCTTCCGGGCGAAGCAAGGGCACTGCCTGGCGCTGCATATTGGCACCCATCAGGGCACGATTGGCGTCATCATGCTCCAGGAAGGGGATGAGTGATGCGCCCACGCTCACTATCTGCTTGGGCGAGACATCCATAAACTCAATCTCTTCCGGTGGCACCCGCAGGTAGCGGTCAGCCAGTCTAACTTCAACCTTTTCGTCGACGAACTGGCTACTCTCGTCAAGCCTGGCATTAGCCTGGGCAATAATACACTCGTCCTCTTGGTCAGCGCTGAGGTAGACTACCTCGTCAGAGACGAAGGATACCACTTTTATCTCTCTTGCGGGCAGACTAGCCAGTTTGGTCAGAAGCCTGGGGGTAATGGTAACTCTGGCTTTGACTACCGTTTTGCCGGCTTCGTCGGTCACCGCCTCCCTGATTGTCTTGCCCAGTGCTCTGTCATAGCCCGCTGATATGTAGACGATGGCATCGGTGAGGGCCACTACCCTGGGGGCTTCGGCAGCCGGTAGCTGGGATAGCCGGTTAATATGCTCGAGGGTAATAGTATCCCCAGCGTCGACCAGGTTTTTATCCTTTTCATCACGTATGGCTTTACCGTTGGCATCAAGTACTGTCTCCCTAGCTGTTTTACCTAGCAGCCCGTCATAGGTATCGGTCACCCCGGTAATGACCCGGCGGTATGGGGTCTCAATAAAGCCATACTGGTTGATAATGCTATAAGTTGCCGGTGAGCCAATAAGACCGATGTTGGGTCCTTCTGGCGTCTCAATGGGGCAGATTCTGCCGTAGTGGGAGTAGTGAACATCGCGGACATCAAAGCCGGCGCGGTCCCGAGATAGACCTCCCGGTCCCATGGCTGACAGGCGGCGTTTATGAGTTAACTCGGCCAGCGGGTTGGTCTGGTCCATAAATTGTGATAGCTGGGAGCTACCAAAGAACTCGCGGACTGCGGCCACTATGGGACGAATATTGACCAGAGCGCTGGCGGTTACCGCCTCGGCGGCAATAATGCTCATCCGCTCCCTTACCATCCGCTCTAGGCGCAGTAACCCGATGCGGAACTGGTTTTGCAGGAGCTCGCCCACCGTGCGCACTCGCCGGTTCCCCAGATGGTCAATCTCCCCGGGGCTGTCCGTGCCATTATTCACCATGATGATGTGTCTTATTATTTCTAGAATATCTTCCTTGGTCAGGGTCCGATTCTTTTCCGAAATATCAAGAAAAAGTCGTTTATTGAGCTTATGGCGTCCTACCGTCCCCAGGTCATACCGCTGGGCATTAAAGAACAGGTTATCGATAAGTTTTCTACCGTTCTCAACACTGGGTGGGTCCCCGGGACGCAATTTCTTGTAGATATCAATTAGCGCTTCAGACTCATTTCTAACCAGCGGTTCACGGTCAATGGTTGACTTCATGAATTGGTGCTCCGGAGAACTATCCTCCTCGGCAAAGAGGGTGAGCAGTTGCTTATCGTCTCCGTAGCCAATAGCCCGCAGCAGTGTGGAAACCGGGATTTTCCGTTTACCGTTTATCTTTACCGAGATGACATCCCGGTTGCTGGTCTCGAACTCCATCCAGGCCCCGCGGGTGGGGATTAGCTTGGCGTGACACAGTTCAATACCGGTGGTGGCATCCTCTTCCATCGTGAAGTAGACCCCGGGAGAACGCAGTATCTGGCTGACTACTACCCGGTCGGCGCCACTGGTGATAAAGGTACCTTTGGCCGTCATCAGGGGAAGGTCACCAAGAAACAGGTCCTGTTCCTTAATCTCCCCCGTTGCTTTAGCCAGTAACTTTGTCCTGACATAGAGAGGGACGGAATAGGTCAGGCCGCGCTGGCGGCACTCCTGTTCAGAGTGGCCCTGGCGAGGCTCACGAAACTCGTAACCGACAAAGCTAAGCTCCAGCCGGTTACCGGTGGAGTCGGTAATTGGCGAAACCTCCTCTAACAGTTCCCGTAACCCATCTTCCTGAAACCGCTGGGAGGATTTCAACTGAACCTCAATCAGGTTAGGGACAGCAAGTATCTGGGGTAACCGGGCATAGGACTTTCGGGGAACGGCAGGCACAGATGACATAGAGACCATCTCAACTCCTTAAGCAGACATACAAAACTCGTGCGCTATTGTGGTACTAATGCAAAAACAAAACCGATAGATAAGGGATTTGATAGGATGAAGATTGTATGAGGCATTATTGCAACCTTATATACTACCATTTATTTTAAATCTTGTCAAGAGGCACAAGGGGGGTTCGTCACTATTTTGCATTGAAATGGCTAGACATGCTTTATACCGTTAGCGTCATGCCATCATAGGCAAAGCGGATGTTTCGGTCTTTCGGTTCCAGAGCGCAATAATCGTCGTAGCTCCGGTTCCAGTATTCCTCCAGGTGGACAAAGACGACTCTCTTGGCCTGGAGGCGTGCGGCCAGCTGTAAGGTCTGCTCAAAGGTATAGAGGGTTGTTCTGGAGATGTGTTTGGCCGGGTAGCGGAAGCCATGTTTCAGCCCGCCCTCGAATATTCCCGGCTGGATGACCAGAAGGTCCGCTTGTTGAACCTCATTCCGATGCTCCGGGAAGGGCTTGATGTCGCAGGGAGCGTAGACCAGCCGGCGCCCCGACTTTTCAAAGACGTAAACGAAGGCCAACTGGGAACCTCGGTCAACGGGGATGGCCGTGATACCAACGTCTTCAATCTGAATTTTGTCCTGAAAGAGCACGAGCCGGACAAAACCACTTTCCTGATAGAAGTCGAGCAGGGGGCCATAGTGAGACCGGATAGCTCTCATGGGCGCGCTTAGCTCTTGCGGGAGCAGCAAACAAATCTGCTTTTCTGGGTAGGCACGCCAGGTGCGGAAATCCAGGGCAATCTGCTCTACTACTCGGAACCCTTCCACATGGTCAGGGTCCAGATGGGTAAAGGTCAGATAATCGACGCGGCGGATAGGCGAGCGATTCAGCAGGTTCACAATCTCCGCCGGGGTGTCTATTAACAGGTTAATATCATGAAGAAAAGCAGCCGGTCCGGCTCTGGCATAGGGAATGCCCTTCTTCCTGGCTTCCTGGCAGACCTGGCATTGGCAGAGGGGTTTGGGGATGACCATACACCCCCCAGAGCCCAAGATAGTCCATTTCATGGTATGCAAAAGAGCTGGTCTTATACGACCTTGATTAGTTGTTTATCCGACCCTTCACGTTTATACTTGAGACGACAGATGCCAGTTATTGGGTTGCCTTCTCTAGCCCGCGAAAGAAAGCTGGCCTCAAGGGATCCCACCTGCCCACCAGCCTATCATACGCAGGCTGGGGGAAGGTCTTCTTGAAAATCCGGTAGTAGTACAGCTCCTCTATGGAGGATAACCAGGGGTTACCCTCTATCTTGTTGAATTCATCCAATTCACTCTGGGATATTGCCTTCTCTGCCTGTGCTCGCATGATATAGGCTACACCTGAACCCTGGGCGAAGAAACGCTTCGTCTGGTAGATGATGTGGTCGGGCAAACAGCCTTCAAATGCTTGGCGTAGAATCCACTTTCCCACTTGTTCCGGGCCATGAATCTTGTGTTCTAGCGGGATCTTCAGGCAAAAATCTATCACCTTGGTGTCAAGAAAGGGCGTCCGGCTCTCATAAGAATTGGCGGCATTCAGTCTATCTAACCTTTGCAAGGCCGTGTTATGGGCAACATTGATCAGCATATCGACTATACCGGCGACTTCCTCCAGGTTCTTTCCCTGCCGGAACTGGCCGTCATACCCGGCAAAGAACTCATCGGCTCCCTCTCCGGTGAGAACGCACTTGGTGTACGGGCTGACAAACCGTCCCGCCAGGAAATTGGCAAGCGCCCCGTGCACACAGCTTTCCTCATACATCTCCTGGTGATGGATGGCCAGAGGCAATATCTCGTTTATCTCCTTTTCGCCGAACATTAAAATGTGATGCTTGATGCCCAGGTACTTGGTCACATCTTTTGCCAGCGGGAGGTCTTGCCCTTCCTCCATGCTTACGGTATAGGTCTCGATATCTGGCTTTATCCCATGGGCCATGTATGCTATGAGGCTGCTATCTAAACCGCCGCTCAGGAGAATCCCTCCCACGGCATTGTCTTTCATCCGTTTTTCTGTAGCCTCTGTCAAGAGTTGCTTTACTACCTTCTTGGCCTGCTCATAATTTTCGAATTCAGGGGTTTCTACCTCCGGAGAATTGTATTTCTGGAACCCCAGTTCCTGGGAGTAAACATAACCAGGCGGGAACTCCTTGACATCATCAGCAATACCTATCAGGCTTTTTGCCTCAGAGGCAAAGCACAGTCTCCCATCGGTGTGTCCATAATAGAGGGGTTTTATGCCCACGGTATCACGGGCGAGTATTAACTTGCCCTGGTCAGATATGGCGCAGGCAAAGTCCCCATCTATTTTCCTGGCAAACTGGGTGCCAAACCTGTCATAGAAATGCAGCACAACCTCAGCATCAGTCATAGTCGATTTCTCTGGATTATATACACGTCCATCAAGGACGACGACTCGCTTGCCATCAGATGTATGATGTGAGTCGGCCTTGGAGTCTCCCCCAACGTTTAGCTCTAAACACCCCAGATTTACCTGACCTTCCCGATTTATCCAGGTCTCATCCGGACCTCTATACTTGATCCTCTCAAGCATAAGAGCTAACTCACCATTGTCAGCGCCCAGAATTCCAGTAATTCCTGCCATAGTTACTGTCCTTTCTTTAAGATCGTTATCTCTGAACTACGCCCGCGCTTCCCGGTACGCATCGAGTACCTTAATCGCATGGAAGCCGTCCACGCAGTAGTTATCGGCGCCTATTTCCTGGGCATACTCTTTGGAGACG
>SDBU01007958.1_pt1 | contig 12125 bp, 6 predicted proteins | sample 2277071 | NCBI WGS metagenome assembly SDBU01 (sample SAMN10397929, study PRJNA504765) | marine sediment metagenome | isolation source: marine sediment core GS08_GC12, 126 cmbsf | place: Arctic Ocean: Gakkel Ridge, Loki's castle | collected 2008
CCAATTTTCCCATTTGGCCTTCGAGTTGCTCCAGTATAGGCATCCTACAAGGACAATCATGCCTCGGTCATCCGCGGCTTCGATGATTCGGCCCATGCGCGCGGCATAGACGGGATTTAGGCTTCCATCTTCATTGTATCCTTTTACATCGCCGAATCGGGAGCCCATGAAAAAGACACTGACAGTGTTGATGCCATAAGATGTAAACGTATCCAGATTGCTAATCAACTCTGTTGCAGAGCGGTCACTTATTAGAGCATTCGAGCATCGAAGTCCCTTGACGAGGATATTCTGTTCGTTCAAGTATGTTTTGTCGCCGCGAACAGTAAAGGTATATCTGCTCGCTCGAAGGGGAGCGGCAAACAGCAGCGTTATTAGGAGTAGTGCAAGCGGAAAACCGCGGGACAGCGTATTTTTACCTGTATCAGTTTTCATATTTTATGTTCCTAAAAACAGTTTATATTATATTTGGTCCTTTATGCAGGCACAGGTGCGAAAGCAAGAACAGGGGTGAATTAGCCGTGCCTCACTTTAGTCTCCGTCGCAATTGGTCAAGTAGCTGCGTGCTTAGCCTGGAGCCGGCCAATTCGCCGGCGCCGCGAAATCGAACTTGCCGGCTTTCCAAGCCCGCCTCTGGCGGGCTCGGCAGCTTAAAAACGACATCCACGTAGCCGGTGCCGCTCTCATCTCGCCAGGCCTCGCCGACTGCAACCGCCCATTGGCTCATTGTCGCATCGGCTGCTGCTGTGGTTAGTTGTTCTATTCTTTGGCGACGGGATGTTATGCCGGTCCAATGATCGTCGCGTACGTGGAGCAGGCGGCGCAATTGCTCCATGGTCGGAGCGACATAGGCCCCTGCCAATACCCGGTGGGCACTGTCTGCGTTGCTTAGTGCCGCAGCCAGACTCCCGCCGCTGCTAACTTCCACCAGTACCAGCGTCTCGCCGCGGGCTTCGAGCAGCTTCAAAACGTGCTCCTCCAAGGAGATTTCGCCCTGGGCATAGATATATTCGCCCAAGTGCTCCGCAATCTTATGCTTTAGCTCTTGGAGCCGCGCTCGGTTTCGCTGTGTGTCGTCGGGCAGTGAAAAGGTGAAATCCACCCGGCTGCCCTGGAACTGTGAGGAAACCGTAATGTCGAATGCTAACGGCACGTGGTCTCTAAGCGTCTGGTCAATTTGGGACTGGCCAAGGCCCACAAACCGCAGTGTCAGTGAGCATCCGGGCAGTCGTGTGCCGAATCGCCGGCTCAGATACGGGACAAGCTCATTTTGGACCATGGCCTGCAACTCGCGAGGTGGACCCGGCAGCGCTACAATCACGGCGTTGGCCAATTCGAAGACGAGGCCGACGGCCGTGCCGTTGGGATTTTTGAAATAGGTGCCCTGCGTTGGTACCCGGGTCTGCCGGCGCAAGTTAGAGCGAACCTGAGCAGGTGACACGTGGAAACGCCGGGCCATATTCCGCAGCACCTCCGGGTGCTCTTTTAGCGTGACTCCCGTGAAATCGGAGAGCACCTCACGGGTGATGTCATTTTCAGTTGGACCGAGACCTCCCGTGACAATTACCAGAGCCGCTTTGTCCGTGGCATAGCGAAGCGCCTCTTTGATATCGGCCTGCTTGTCATCGACACTCATCGAGCCGACACATTGCAGGCCTAACGGGCGGAGGGTCCGGGTGATGAAGTAGGTGTGCCCATCCGGATAGACGCCTGACAGCAACTCCCCACCGGTAACGACAATCATGTATCGTGCGGGCCGGGCAGACCGGGAATTGACGAACCGGCCGCGGTATTTGAAATCCGGATTTTGCTTAGTAACAGCGGCCTCGATCTGAGTCCCCTCATGCCATTCATTGAAACTGGTGAAGCTGACAATCTGTTGTGGATCACCAGCCTGAGCCACCCTGCTTTCTGCCGAAAGGCATTCTGCGGATTGCGAAAGCAAGAAGGGGGGGGCGAGGCAAATCAACAAGGCAACTGCGAGTAATACTGCCAGCCGAGTCTTTATGTGTTGTTCCATCAGGTTTAGCTCCTGGATTTATTTTGATGTCCTTGGTTTCTGCTTTCTTTATTCTACACTATTTATTCACGGTGTCGATGTACATCCTATGAGCCTGTAATTAAAGCAAACGGATAGCCCTGGCCTCCAAGAGCTGAAGTGAGCTAAAGTGCCTAAAGTGACAGCAAAGCTGTCATTCTGAGCGAAGCGAATCCCGATGTATCGGGATTATTCGTTGGCCATCCCGGCGCGCCGGGATTCGGCTTCGCCTCAGGATGACACTTACGTGTCACTTTAGACACTTTTAACTTTAGGCACTTTCTAATTTTGGGATACAAGTTATAATGATACAGTATCTGAACCGTACTGGAGATTGCTAAAGAATGAGCTGGACAAATTCACAAGCCACAAACTCAATGGACCGGAGGCGTTTCCTTGTGTCTGCCGGGGTGGCTGCTCTCGGAGTGACCACCGGGACCATCGCGGAGGGTGTGGGCTACGAACGGAAAAAAGTTAGTCATGATAAACTTCCTGCCGACTGGCTAAATACACCGGTTGAGTTCTCTCTGTGTCCTTTCTGGTTTTGGAACGACGATCTGTCGGAGAAAGAAATTGCGCGCCAAATTGAAGATTTTCGGGCACATGGTGTCTATGGATTCGTGATTCATGCACGGGCAGGGTTACCCAAAAGCATCGGTTGGATGAGCAAGAATATGATCGAGCTCATGCGTTTTGCTATTGAACATGCGGCCAAACACGGCATGTGGGTCGTACTGTATGATGAAGGTATGTATCCGAGCGGCTCGTCCAGCGGACAGGTTGTTGAAGAGAACGCTGCCTTTCGCACGCGTGGTCTTTTTGCCATTGACCTTGATGAGACAGAACCAAACACGGATAAATATGACATACATATCGGCGCAAACGGTGAACCTCAACTAATCCAAGGCCAAAATCTGCTGGCTATTATTAAACGCAGGCGAAACGGGCATCGGATAGCTGTTATCGATAGGGCCATCAGGCCTGGATATTCTATCATTCGCGGGTTGCACTTTCTTGAGGACAATCCGTCGAGGCGAGCGAACCATAAGGAGGTCCCAGAAAATACGCCGGCCGCAGCCGATATTCTTAATCCACAAGCTGTGGCGTGTTTTATCCGCTTAGTATATCAGCGCTACTATGATGAGTTTAAAGAGCATTTCGGTAAAACAATCCGCGCCATATTCACAGATGAGCCTTCTTTCTTAGCCAAACGCTCCGAGCGAGGTGCCGTACCCGGCACAACAGGCATACTCGAACACGTGAATCGATTCCTTGGTTATGACTTCACTCCCTACCTTCCCGCTCTTTGGTACAAGGATGAACCCAATGCTGAACAGCATCGACGCGATTACTTTCGCGCCCTACAAGCAAGACTTGAAGAGACGTTTTACAAGCAGATCAATCAATGGTGCGCCTCGCACGGCATGGCTCTGACCGGTCACCCGGCCGCCCCTGACGACATCGGACACCTGAGGCATTTTCACATACCGGGACAAGACATTGTCTGGCGTTACATAGAGCCAGGCAAAGCCAGCGCTTTGGAGGGTCCCCAATCAACCCAGGGCAAGTGCGCCTCTTCAGCAATGATCCATCTCGGCTGTAAACGGAACTTGAACGAATACTGCGGAGCGTTCGGACACAATTTTACTTTCGACGAGATGAAATGGCTGACCAACTGGCTGATTGTGCGTGGCTGCAATATGCTGGTTCCGCATGCCTTCTACTACTCGATTCGCGGTCCTCGTATCGACGAGCGTCCCCCTGATGTCGGTCCCAATAGTCCCTGGTGGGAGCAATATAAGCCCTTTGCCGATGCGAGTCGCCGCCTGTGCTGGCTGAACACTGAGAGCAAGCACGTTTGCGCACTTGCGATTCTCGGCCTCAATGACTACTTGCCGTGGCAAGGGGCAAAGATTTGCTTTGAGAACCAGCGTGATTTCAACTACCTTGAAGCCAGACACCTATGGGAGGATGCCCACGTGGGGCCGGATGGTATTCGCATCGCTGGTATGTACTATAAGGCACTAATTGTCGAATTTGACCCACCTTTAAAAGCAAAAGGAGCGCTGCAAGTTTTGGAGCGTGCCGGCCGTCTTATCCGCTGGGGAAAAGATGATAGCGAGACGTTACTGCTCCAGAAAATTAACAGCCTGATACCTGTGGATGTCAGTGTTATGCCCGCCATCCCGGATCTGCGGGTACGTCACGTTGTAAAAGATATAGTCCATTACTACATAGTCTTCAACGAAGGTCAAGAGCACATCACATTCAGGCTGATAACCTCCGCCGAAGGGCAGCGATTCTTACTTGATCCCCAAACCGGGCGACAGAATGCGGTAGATTCCGATGCGTTGCTACAGATGCGACCTCATGAGCTGAAAGTCCTAAAGGTCGCGAATTCATAACAAAGTTCGAGAAAATGCTCCTCATATTTATATGCCTCATGGGGTTGCATAGCAGGCACTTTTGCTGTATAATATCTTAAGTGACATAGTTTCTCCCGGTTAATTGATGTTGATAATCCTCTTAGGAAGACTCAATGAAGCTGCGAAAATTATTTTTAGCCTCGCTGCTAATTAGTTCGGTATCTCTGGCAGATGTAAGTGGCCGGAACCCCGATAGATGGCATCGGGAGCAAAGAAGGGAAATCCAAAACAATACAGTAGAGTTAGATTTATTATATGATTTCTCCGTGCCCGGAGAAACTTTCAGGATAAATTTCACTGTCATACTTCCACAGACTATACCAGGTAAACAGAAGATTTTGAGCATAAAGTACTCTCCAAAACCGTCAAGATTTTTCCGCGAAAATGGAAACCGCTACGCCGAATATGTCTTTGTCAAGCCTGAGAAGCGAATAAAAGTAGAAATAATTATCAGGGCCGAGCTGCTCAGATATGACCTGCTCATCGCGCGAGAAAAACGCGAACAAGACCTTTTCGAAGGGCCTGGGTTTGAGGACTTTCTAAAGCAGGAAAAGCATATAGAAAAAGACCACGGGCAAATACAAGAAATCGCAGAAAGCATAGAAGGTCAAACGGAAGCAGGCATAGTGAAAAACATATATAACTACGTCATTGATAATTTGGAGTACACCCTCCATGGGAAAAAAAACTGGGGTGCAGTCAAAGCTCTCCAGCAGAAAAAGGGTGATTGTACCGAGTACTCTGATCTGCTCGTTGCTATCTGCAGGGCAAAGAACATTCCTGCCAGGGTGGTTACAGGCTATACGGTGCGATTCGATACCGATTCACCAAAACACAATTGGGCGGAGGTCTATCTGCAAAAGTACGGCTGGGTCCCTTTTGATCCGAGCTGTGGCGATGTAGAAAACTTCATATTCCGAAACAGAGCATTTGACAGAATGCGACCGGTTTACCTCTATCTTACTAACATCCGCAACGATGAAGTACTTGATAACTATCATTTTGCCAGATATACATACTGGGGCGATAGAGCCAGATTAACCGACTCAATTGAATTCAAGCGACCTTCCCCACCCTTTCAAAAGACCCGCCGACATTAGGCACTCCAAACTTTAGCTCACTTTTTACAACCCTGCATTCTTGCCGGGTGCAGGGAGAAATTGGTACCAAGTGTATTTCAGAGCTAATATGGCCGCGACCGCCAGTACAAGCCATATCGTCGAATTTAAATACCAATGGCCAACAAGGTACATAGGGAATAGATACAAGCCGGTAATCGCAAGCATAGCAAGTGCAACATTCAAAATTGTCCGCAACACACTTTCGGACTTGGATGACAACTCTTCCACTGATAGTCCGGCTTTTCCTGCAATCGGCTTCCACAACCCAAAGGGTCGAACAGATTTATAAAAGCTGACAAGGATGTCCGAGTTAGTGGGTTGGGTTGCCAATGACGCCGCTATGCTCACAAACAGTGATGCTGCGCAAACAGAAGGAAATACGTAGTACACCGGAGCACCTGGAAAAAATAAAACAACTAATGACAAAAGCATACCGCCCAAGGTTCCAAGTGCATACCCCCAGCCATTGATGCGCCACCAGTACCATCTGAGCACATTCGGTACGACCACGCCGCCGCCCAGTGCCATCATTATCCAGCTCCATATTTGAGCAATAGACCTGGCCTTAAAACCAATGCCTACGCCGACCAGAACCAGTAAAATAGTGGCCAAATAACTGAATTGCACAGATTCCTTTTCGTTAGCTTGAGGGCGGAAGTAAGGCTGCCAGATATCGCGAACGATAAAGGAAGCGCCACTGTTGACAGTCGAGCTGAACGTTGACATAAATGCTGCTAACAAACCGGCAATGACGATTCCCCTTATACCCTTAGGCAGAATTTCCTGCAGTACTACTGGCATAACTTGTTCGGAATCAGTAATGTTTGTAATTACCGTAAGACCCAGCAGAGCAATCCCGATGGCCATTGCCCATCGAACAATCAGAAAGAAACTCCAAGCCGCCCCGATCTTGGCGGCATCACGGGCGTCGCGCGCCGCTAAGAACCGCTGGAAATCGTACATCTGTGCCGGCCCGCCTGCATTCAACAGCAGACCCTTTAAGACCCAGACAATAACAAGGGCGCCAAAAAACTCGAAGGAGGCGTTGTCCGTTCCGGCAAATTCTTTAATGCGCCATGGAACACTTAACGAAGTCCAGTCTTGCGGCAATGTAGACAGCAGCTCCGGCGTCAGCTTCGAGAAGGCAATATAGGCAATGAAAATGCTGGCTAATGTCAGTATGGCCGTCTGGATGACATCGGTTACCACCACGCTGTAAAGTCCGCCGAGCACAACGTAGAGGGTCGTTATGCCGATAATCAAAACGGCTAAACAATCGGGTTCGTATTCAGTGAGCATGGTCTGGAGCCAGGGAATGGACGTATATTGGGCAAGGGATTCGAGCGGAATATATACTGAGGCAAACTTGCCGATTCCCTGGTAGGCGTACCCGATGAAGCTCGCTAAAGTTAGCACCGCCATTAGTGCGTAGGCGGTCCGGGCCAGCTTGCCGCCAGAGTCGCTGCCGAAACGGGTCTTCATCCACTCTGCTGCGGTCATCACGTTTGACCGCCGCACCCATTTACCCATATAGCTCAGGAAAAAAGCCCCCATTAAAACCCCCCACATCCAGTGATGCCACATAGATTTCATTCCAAGAACATACAGGATGGAAATAATCCACATAGTCCCGGTAATATCGAAGGTAGATACCGAACCGGACATTGCCAGGGCCAGCCAGTGGATGTTCTTGCCCCCCAGAAAGTAGGCCCCTAAGTTTTTTGATGCCCGTTTCTGATACCAGAAGCCCAGCCCTATCACAACAGCGAAATAAATGAGAATTATCCCGTAATCGACGAAGCTCATTTATTGTTTCTCTCCGGCCTAATTTGCAGTATTTACCGCGTCAAACATTGAAACAATATTCTCTGGAGGAACATTCGACAGAATATTGTGAACCTGCTGGAAAACGAAGCCCCCATCCGTTTTGAGTATCTCAACTTGCTTTTTGACATATTGAGCGACTTGCTCAGGCGTACCGTTAGGCAGGACATCCCTGGTATCGCAGCCACCACCCCAGAAAGTAAGCTCCCTGCCAAACTCTGCTTTAAGCTCTGCGGCATTCATTCCTGAGCAGCTAATCTGGACCGGATTAATGGCATCAAGGCCGGCCTCAATTAAGTGCCGTATCAATTCACGGACTCCCCCACAGCAGTGAAGCATGACCTTCACATCAGCGAGCTCTTTTGCGCGGTTCCATAGTAACTTATGACGCGGCTTGAAAAACTCGCAATACATCTGCGGCGAAATCATCGGGCCTGTTTGCATCCCGAGGTCGTCTCCAAAAATAATAATATCGATATGCTCACCGACAGCTCCAAGGAATCGCTCGAGGTTGGCTAAATGAATTTCGACTAACATATCGAGAAAACGGTGGGCACGCTGCGGTTCACCGGCCAGCAGCATCATGAACCGGTCATTGCGGTAAAGGAACTGGCCGATTTCAAACAGATTGCCCCCGAATAAACCGATAATGGCGCGGTCGGTGTTTTTCCGCAATCGCCTCGCACCTTCAGAAAGCGCCTTGCTGTCGATTGGGCCGGGCGGACTGGCAACGGCGGTCCACATTGATTCTGCAAGGGCGTCACGAATTGCTTCCGGCTCATCGTTCCCCTCAAGAAAAGGAAAATAAGTCTGCTCAAAATATAGCGAACCTTCAGGCATGTGGGCGAAAACTTTTCCGCTTTGCGACCGAATTACCCAGCGTCCCTCGTCCCGTTCAAGCTGCGTCCAGGCGGGTACAAAACATGGTGTCCCGTCCGGCAGTGTCCATGGCGACCATGATTCATCGTCTAATGCAAAGCCCCTGCCCAGTTCGATGGTGTCCACTCCAAATCTATCCAGCACGTCCTCATCGACAATGGCCAACTGCTGAATAACGTCATAAACCCGAATCGGTTTGGGTGGCAGAGCCAGATACTTTCGCAGCTTGGGATACGCTATTGCCGCAATGCCCGAAGACCTGTGCCCGGAAAAGTCAATGGGAACACGGTCTGTTTGGCGATGCTCCAACGCCGCTAAAACCCGCTCTCGTGAGGTAATATTCATATCCCTATTTTTCGGACAGAGTAATTCGCAAAGTAACAATTTCGTAAGCTGCCATCTCAATCGGTCCGCTTATTTTGGAAATACTTTCTTCCGCAAAGTTGCTCAGCCAAACTGTTTTGGGCGCAAGCTTTGCCCAGGCAAGTCTGGCTTTTTCAGGTCGTCCTCCTGCGTTGAATAAGCGTACTATTTTGGCCTTGCCGTCCTCGCTGGGTTTAAAAGCGGTTACGATTACCCTTGTGGGTTTAACACTCAGAATAGAATTTTGTATTGGAATCTTGCTGTCAACCGGAACGGCAATAAGCGGCTGACTGCGTTCAATACCAAATCTTGCCGCGCTGCCGGAATCAAACCGCTTATGAGGTTTGATTGAATAACGAAAGGTCGTCGGTCCCTCCTGGCCGGCCTTGTAGTTGGTTTCCCAGTAGTTGTTCATTACATATGAATACAATGTTGTTGATGGTTTGATGTGCTTGAGCCATCCTACGGTCTTACCCCTCGGGTCGGAAGTAATTGCGCCGACTTCAATTAGTGGTGCATCAATTGTCGCCCAGGTAACACCATAATCCCTGTTGGATACATCGACCCATCGTTGGACAGTGAAATAATTCTTGCAGGCACCGGGCAGCTGGTCCACTTCGGGCCGAACTACGGCCCAGGGAGTGTCCATTCGCATTACACCCTTTGGCACATTAAAGGGAAAGGCCAGATGTACTGCTTCCTGTTTGTAGATTTTCTGCTTGTCGATGACGTTGGTGATGTCCACACGGTCGATGCTGTCGATAATGCGCAGCTCGCGAGTAAGCTTATGACAGCCCGGGGCATCGGATTCTATTAGCAGCGATGCAACCAGAGGCCCTTGCTCCTTAATACGGATATTAACCGGTCCGTTGCGCTGCGGGTCTTTCGGGTCTCTGCCGGCCACGTAGAAATAATCATTAAGGCCCAGCCCATTCTTTCGGTTCACCAGCTCGATATTATTTCCCTTCCATTTCAAACTCCTGATAGCACCGGTCTTTTCATCGACTTTCAAAGCAATTCGTCTGTTGCTAAGTTTAGTGCCTTGTGCTTTGGCATTGCCGGATGTGGGGACCTGACTCCCGATAAATCGGGACAAGGTGAATCTTTTTGCGGAAAAAGGCGCGATGTCCCGGGCAAGAAAGGCCAATTCACCTGTTGAGAGTCGTTGCGATTTCACGACCTTGCCATGGGGGTCTTTGATAAGCCCGCCGGATACTTTCATATCTTTTGGCAGCACAACCAGGTCTGTTCGCATCCAGGAGGAAGTGTTGAATACATCCACCGCCGTAACCATTTTTGCCTCGCTTCGGTGTTTGGCCAACGAGTCGTTAAGCAGCTTGTGAGACTGAGTATCACCATCGATGGCAAAGGCCTGCTTGATCTTCCACTGGGCCTTGGTGAAATCACTATCAGGCTGGCTTATACTGCAGTGAGCACCCCAGGTGTGCTCATCGTAAAGTATCACCTCGCGCCATGCATCATAGAACTTATCAGCGGGATAGCTGGTCGGATTGAGCATCGCCCACAACGCCTCGGCCTGCACCAAACGTTCGGCGGCCTGACGATTAATCGATGTCTCGCGCGAGGATGAGCCCGCCCCGTCTTCCCAGTACGGAGTGAAATCACCGCGGGCTTTGGGTACCTGGCTGCCGTAGCGCCGTTCAAACTCATCGAACATTTCGCTGGTAGTGGCCACAATCAATTTAGGATAGGTGTATTTTGCATTCCAGTCCTTAACATATTCGCTGAGCTCCGGGTCAGGCGGGCCGTTATCGCCGCCAATCGAGTAGCGAAGCTGGACCATATCGTAAGGATATTCCGATTTCTCCAGGCGTTTAAGATAGTCGAAAAGCTTTCCGGCTTCGAGACGCCCTCTGTGGAAAAAGGAATAGCCTTCACCGGCCACCCAGCAGAGGATATTGCGTTTACCCGAAGGTGACTCCCAGTAAAAGGGCTTATCACCCCAGGTCGATAGCGTATAGCCGATTCGGTGCCCACGGTTGGGCCCGACCGAGAAGTACTTCACTCCGCTTTGGGCCAGTACCGGCACTATGCCCCAGGTGTAGCCGGGCACATCGGTAATCATGGCCGAGTTAATCGTAAAATCATAGCGCTGCCTTAGCTTCTGGGCATAATCAACTAACCGAATGAGCTCTTCCGGCCGGCATAAGGCCGTCAACTCATTGCCGTACAAGGCGTCCAGGCCAATCCAGCCTTTCCTGACGGCATCGATAAAGGCTTCGCGTTCCTTCGGTGAGGCCTGTTTCAGATAGCTGTCCACCGCCCACAGCACTTCGACGTTCCATTTGAACTGCGAGCCGGCTGGATAATTCGCCGACTTACGCGCCAGCTCAATGACCTGCTTAAAATATTTCCAGTGCATGCGTACTACTTCGGTCTGCACGTGCGTGTAACCAATGTCCACATGGGAGTGGTGCAGAATGTAAATTTCCCACTTGCGGACGGGCTTGACGGCCAGGCTTTGCTTGCCGATAGATTCGCCCGCCACCTTGACCCCGACCTCAACTGAGGTTGGATTGTCCACCGCCGGTGCAAATCCTTCGATGACCTTGAAGCTGCAGAACAACAGCATCAACGCCACGGTTTTTATTAGTCTGGTATGTTTCATCTTATTACGCGCTCCATATTCTATATCAGAGTATTTCTATCAGTTACGTCGGTTTCCGCTTGCTATTTTATCCGGGTTGTCCATTTATTTCCACCTCAATTTTGCGAATGTGTATTAGCTGTTTTTCAGGCTCTGCCCGTACCTGTGCCGCCCGCACAGAAAACGCGGGTACAGGTGCCAATCCTCACCCCAATATGGAATAATCGGCCTCTTGGCTTGACAACAGCCGTTTGATCGCGTATATTGATTATAATTAAGTTTCGCCAAGTTACTTACTTTATTAAGGACTGACTCATGAAATCACAAATTGATCGCCGTCGTTTTCTTCAAAGAAGCGGAGTTTTCTTAGCAAGTACGTCGGTGCCGGGGCTGTTGGGCCGGCCGTCACTCGCTAATGCCCAAGAGTTCAGAGACCGCATCAGGAAGGCAGTTGGGTTCATGATGATCAAGGAGGACCTGTCGGTCGAAGACAAGCTGAGATTGGTGAAAGACGTCGGATTCGAGGGCGTCGAAACGCCCACGCATCTTCTCGACAAGAAAACGCCGGAGCCGAGGGTCCTCGCCCGTGCCAGCGAGAAAGTGGGTGTCCGCGTGCACGGTGTAGTCAACTCAAGCCACCACAATCTCACAGGGGCCATCGACGAAGCTGTGTTATACGGCGCGACCTCGGTCCTCTACTGTGTGCGGCCGGATCCCAAGGGCTCGTTCATGGAAAATTACCGGCGCACGCAGGCGACGATTCGGCGGGCCATTCCGTACGCCGAGAAAAAACGCATCCACATTTTGATCGAGAATATCTGGAACACCTTTCTCATCGAGCCGCTGACGATGGCGCGGTACATCGA
>SDBU01007959.1_pt1 | contig 12125 bp, 13 predicted proteins | sample 2277071 | NCBI WGS metagenome assembly SDBU01 (sample SAMN10397929, study PRJNA504765) | marine sediment metagenome | isolation source: marine sediment core GS08_GC12, 126 cmbsf | place: Arctic Ocean: Gakkel Ridge, Loki's castle | collected 2008
ATCAGATGTGGTAGAAGAATATGAGGAAGCAATGAAGTCCTTCCCGATTCGATGAAGAAGGCTTATTGCATCTTATCGCAGCTACAGTTCTGCTACCCCCTATAGCGGCAGTCTTATTCGCAGGAGTTTGCTTAAAACAAGGAGTTCAGCTATGAATAAGCGAATGGTATTTATACTGGTGACTATCGGGATACTCTTATTCATTTCCTTTGGATGTGGCATGGGTCAAAAGAAACCGCCTGGTACAAAACTCCTGAAGGAGATCGTTGGCAAAGACGGTGCACCTATGGTGCTTATCTCGCTCGGGGAGTTTAAGATGGGCAGCAATGAAGGTCAGAAGCATGAAAAACCGGTGCATACAGTATACGTGGATGCGTTCTATATAGACAAAAATGAGGTGACTAACGCTCAGTATGCTCAGTTCCTGAATGAATATGGCAGGAATGCCGACGGAGATGGACGCGAACTGCTAGATGTAGATTACAGCCGGTGCTTGATCAGAAAAAGCGAGAATACTTATGAGCCAAAATCTGGCTATGAGAATCACCCGGTCACAGAGGTCAATTGGTATGGAGCGGTGGCTTACGCGCAGTTCTACGGCAAGCGTCTCCCTACAGAAGCTGAGTGGGAAAAAGCTGCTCGTGGTGGCTTGGTTGGCAAGCGTTATCCGTGGGGAGATGAGATTTCACACGATGACGCCAACTACAATGGCACTGGTGGCAAAGATGTATGGTCTCGTACATCTCCGGTAGGTAGTTTCGCAGCCAACGGCTACGAGCTATATGACATGGCGGGGAATGTGTGGGAGTGGTGCGCGGACTGGTGGGGCAGGGATTACTATGCAAATTCACCGCCCAATAATCCTTTAGGTCCGGATTCAGGATCACGTCGCGTTTTGCGTGGCGGGTCGTGGACCGCTTATCACTCCCCCCGCGTGCGCGTGGCGGGCCGCCTCTACGGCCGTCCAATGTACACGAGCGATGTCGCGGGATTTCGGTGCGGTATGTCACGAAGTGACTAGCCGCTAATTGCCGAACAGCGCAGGAGAAAGCTCAAGACAATGTTCAGGAATCGCTTAGAAGGCAAATATGGACGTTTATTTGGTAGCAGACAGAGGATATTCTATGGGGGATACAGGTCCTGGATGTGGAGCGTTTCGAATTGGAGGCAGGGATTCATGAGTGTTCTATGCCATAAAGGGGTCATATTTGACCTTTTCATGCCGGGAATTGGTGGGATTTGGGAAAAACCTGGCATGATAATTATGTGCAGATCAGCACACTTGTAAACTCCCATGGATAAACGACATACAAACTGCTCTGCATAATGCACATTATGGGCCTTGTGGCATTTTTGCTACAGTGGAACGAACTGGGGCTTTTGCATAAATCCACGAAAAGGTGCATTACAGTCGCGGTCGGCGTATTTTGTTACGTTGTGATGGTGTGGAGAACTTGCATGAAGGCCACGAGTATGGTCTTTGTCCCTATGGCCCTGGTAAACAAAAGGGCGGCGGCGATGATATAACAAATCATATAAGCCGCATGCTTAATCGCCTTGAACAGGAATGGCACTGAAGGGATAGGAACGACCTATTTGGAGGGATCCGGCTATGAATACGAAAAGCATATTGCTAGTCGTAGGTTTCATCATCGCTGTCATCATCTTAAGACTCATCGCCTTTGTGTCAATGGTGCTTGCTTGGTTTTTGGCCACGATATTGAGTATCATCCTAAGCATCTACGTAACGAAGAGAATTGGTAAGCGATGGAAGAAGATAACATCTGTAGTTTTGCTGGTTGTATTCTTGCCTATCCTGGTTTTGTACGGAGCCCGGCCACGTACTGTGTATTGGAACAACAAGGGTGTATCGTTGGGAGCAGAGGGTCGTCATTCTGAAGCGATAGAGTGTCTTGACAAAGCTATAGAGATAAACCCTGACTTTGCCCCGGCATGGAATAGCAAAGGCTGGGCTTTGAATAGTATGGGTCGTTATTCTGAAGCGATAGAGTGTCTTGACAAAGCTATAGAGATAGACCCTGACTTTGCCCAGGCATGGAATAACAAAGGGTTGGCTTTGAATAATATAGGTCGTCATTCTGAAGCGATAGAGTGTCTTGACAAAGCTATAGAGAAAGATCCAGATCATGCCCCGCCATGGAATAACAAAGGGTTGGCTTTGAATAATATAGGTCGTCATTCTGAAGCGATAGAGTGTCTTGATAAAGCTATGGAGATAGATCCAGATCATGCCCCGGCATGGAATAACAAAGGGTTGACTTTAGCTGATATGGGTCGTCATTTCGAAGCGATAGAGTGCCTTGACAAGGCTATAGAGATAAACCCTGACTATGCGGTGGCATGGAATAACAAAGGGAAAGTATTATACGAACTGGAACGCTATACTGATGCAGAGGAATGCTTCAGGAAGGCAAGGGAGCTAGGCATTCTTGAAGCAGGTATGTTAGAGCGTCTTGAGAAACAAGGGTATTGAGTCAGGAGCAGGATATCCTCTTTGTGATCCAGATACTGGACGCGCGCTTTACGAGCCAGCAGTTTTATTGTCAGAATGTCAATGAAACATATTAACTAATTGCAAGAATGAACGCCCCATAATATAAAATTATGCAGAGCAATTCTATATATATGACACAGATTGAAAATGATATGGATTCAATAATAGCAATACTTTACGCAATTCGGGGTCGGATCTGCAATAATTGTAGGGTAAACCGTGCCAGTTATATGCAAATATTTACAGATTATTGGCATTGATATGGGCTTGACGCTGTTATTCTGGCATGGATTGACTCATTCGGTTGGCAGACCGGGAAAGAAAACAATGAAGAAAAGGTTCATTCTGGCTATTGCGCTGGTTTTCATAATCTTGTTTCTTTGGCCGCTGTTCTTTGGTCGTAGGAGACCACCCCCGGTGACACCTGTGCGAAAAGAGCCGGAAGTGGTACAGAAGGAAGAACCAGTAGCGGAATCGCCAAAACCAGAGATCCCTCCACTGGGAAAAAAGGAGGGATATATGCGTTTCTTGCTTTACGGCTTTATTGTAGCGGCGTTGATTTATAGATGGTTCAAGAGCAAAAGTAAGCCACTTGTGAAAGTGAGTACGAGAAAGCGACCGATAAGCGTGACCGTAATAGCGTGGTTTGAGATCCTAACAAGTGGTGACATGCTCTTTAAGATGCTATATTACGCGAAGTCGGAGTTCAGGCAATTAGTGGAGGCTTCTGGCAGGTCTGTGACCATATCTGTATTATGGGGGATCGTCGGTGGAGTCATAACTCTGGTCTCAGGTATAGCTATGCTTAAAGGTCTCAACTGGGGCCGTTGGCTGTGCCTGTGTTATGGAGCGATCTCCATTGTCCTTACGTTGTTGCTGTATGGATTCTATGCCCCGAAGTTTCTTATAGGAGGAATAGCGATCTATATTGTTCAACTTGTATTCCTCACAAGGCCTGCTGTATCAACATTCTTTACGTGTGGGAGTTCCGAGAAGCAGGACGTCGAGGGATAGATAGAAATGCTTAGAGAAATTGTGGATGTGTCTATTTCCAATAAAGGGGGCTCTTTATGCAATTCGGGGGTTAGGGAGTAACGGAGAAAGAAACAACGATCTGTCGGAATCCACCAATTTTCCTTGGCTACCGCCTGCGTTGAAGAGGCAACTGTAAATTCATCGGAAAGCCGCTTACCATCATCATTTGTGACTAAGGAAATGACCGAAACTTTGGCCGATTATCGGATACAACACAGGTTGGCTTTCGCAGTTGATAATCAGCTAAAAACCACGAATCGACCTTTTCTTAGATCACTCATGAAGTCAGTCACCGAGCGGGAGAACCGCCTCTTTAGAAAACAGATCGTTGTTTTTTTCTCCGTTACTCCCTAACCCCCAACTTGCGCGAAGAGCAATCCAACGCGGGATTGACAATGCTGGATCCTCTACGCAAAATCGGGATATTTGCTCATGTGGTGGGAAGATACGTCATCGGTACATCCGATGATAGACTTTGGAACATCACCAGGAGCCGCGGTATCGAAGATGGCGTAAGAAGAGGCGAACGCCGGAGGGGGAAATACGTGAATAGAGCTATCAGTTTGGTGTTGTTTGTTGTCATTATTATGGCAAGTGGGGACATATCCGCCGCGGAGGTTAATGGTGCGGAAATATGTTATTTCCATGGTGTCGAGCATCCCGCTCCGCCGGTATCCGGCAGGAGAGAAATCAGATTGGATTCCGTTGGAGCGCAGAGCATTTCTGGAACAGCTTATGCTACGCTGGAAGGCGATAATACTCTAGAAGCAAGTGGTAATGCTCTTAATGGGGTTCTAGGGGGGATATCAGGCTGCCTTGGTGGCTGTCTGTTTGGGTGGATGACCACAAGCAAGATAGGCTTATGGATAGGCGCAACAGTCGGAACAGCAGCAGCAGGTGGCTATCTAGGTTCGAGATCTGATTCGGGTCATGTTACTGCAGGAGCGATCATTGTGATAATAGCGATGCTCTACGGCATCTCCGAGTGGACGGGGCTTGGAGGGGGTGATTAAGTATCGCAAGGTCCCCTTCTCCGAATCCTTGAGCTTTGTACAAAAGCAAACTGGTAACACTGATGGATGACAGAGCACTATTCACAATTCTCAGATGCGCTGACAAGACTGACGGGCAAGTTGGTCGCAGCGGCTTGTTGAAAGTACTCCTGGGGCGTGATTAGGGTACTGGGCGAATTGATGTAACCATACACTCTAAGCAATTTATGCGAGGAAAATGAGATCTTCTTAATTTGGCATTTATGTGCTCTAAGCCCGCATGGCCTTTACATTCTCTAAGTCAAGAGACGCCATCAGGAAAACCGAGTTGGTACCCCGTTTTCGGTCCTGAATTTCTTTACTGACACAACAACAATAGTTGGGGTAAACTGGGTATCAGGCAGATTACTGCGACAATGCACGTTAAGAGAGAGCCGCCGCCAAGCAGTCGCGTCGAAGAAAACCCATAACACCACTAACAATCAATATCTATGGCATAAAATGTCCAGCCATTTTCTTCGACGCTATGTGTAGATATGGACGCTCATTTTCTTCGACAGTTTGATTCCAGAAGCCAGAATGGTATCATCGTGGATCTCAATGTTTTCAAGGGTTTGCATGATCTTGAAAGTCCTTAGCGTGCAAAATCGCACCATTCTGCCTGATACCCACACTATCATGATAACAGCGTTCGAGAAGGCAGACATGGAGGAACGACTAGAAAAACTGGAAGAAATATTGGTCGTTGACACTACCAAAATAATTACTTAGTGAAGCTCCCCGCCTAAAGACGGGGCTTCTTAAGGATTTTTCTGTATTGGAGGACTTCATCCCTCAAACCCCCTGAGGAGCCATTCATCCCCGAGTAAACACCGGGCATTCTGGCGTGATTTCGTAAAGCGGTCGGATGGCAACGCTCCCGGAGACACAGCGGGAAAAGTGATGTTTTTTGTTGACTTGACAGAAAATGTTTTGTAAGATATAGTGTTTTGAATTCATGAAGTAGGCAGTGAAAGCTGTCAGATTTTGATTGTTGATACAATGAAAGAGCTACATCTGGTGAAGTAACACTGTGGTATAATACTGAGGGAATCAGACAGATCACAACCTATTTCCATGAGGGGAGCGTGTAGCTATGGCATACGGTGGGGTCGATCTGCACAAGAGATATTCCTATGTCGCTCGTACGAGTGATGAAGGGGAGATACTGGCTCAGGAACGCGCAGAGCACAACCCCAAAGAACTGGAAGCCTTCGTCGGATCTCTGGATAGAGATGACAGGATTGCTGTAGAAGCTACTGGCAATTGGTATTACTTCTACGAGCTTCTTGAGGAAAAAGCTCCCAATATCTCCCTGGCTCATCCGCTTAAGACTCGGGTCATTGCAGAAGCCAGAGTGAAAACTGACAAGATTGACTCCACAATTCTGGCTCACTTGCTGAGAGCGGATCTACTGCCAGAAACCCATATAGGAGGCCTTCGATTTCTCCAGGATATAGAACTGCGTTCATGCTATCGACAAGCTGTAGATGGCTATCTGAGAATCATAGAGCGGTTAAGCGTCTCTCTTCAGGAGATATCCCATGAGATTGACCAGATAGCTGAGATCAATGAGCAGGCTCAGCTGCTGATGAGTATGCCTGGCATTGGGTGCTCCACCAATATTCTACTGGGAGAGGGTCTTATGTATCTGAAAACTATTGGGGGCTTATTCAGTATTTTTCTTACAGTAAGTCTTATATATACTGCTTCGGCTAGCGATGTTCGCACAGAGATTGAGATAACAGATTTAGTAATAGCGAATAGTGCCTTAAGCTACGAAGTCGCTGAGGATCTCCAAGTAGGTGATAAGCAATATACCGATAGAGATTATACCTGGATAGTGCTGCCTGATTACCTCGTGGGATTAAAGTGGATCCGCACGGCTAATGATGATAAAAAAAATCCCGATGTAGAGATAAGCTTCAGGATAGACGTGGAAGCCTACGTCTATATACTCTGGATAGCCAGAGATCCCGCTGAACAAGATTGGCTCCAGGATAATTACACCCTGCTTGAAGGTGATGAAGTTGGTTCAACGGATGAGGCACTGAAGGTGTTTAGATCCAATGAGCCATTTGCCGCGGGAGAGGCAAAAACGTATGACGCCAACACCATAATTGGAATGTATCTTATTGTTTTGGAGGCAACAGGTGGAGTGCAGGCTGTTGAACCTTCAAATAAACTCTCCGTCACCTGGGGAAAGCTAAAGAAGAGCTAGCGGACGTTTGGAAGGATTTAGCACTTATATTAATCACGATAGAGGCCTCAATGTTGCAATGAATATCTCAACTTTTGGTAGGGCGGGACACGCCCGATCTCAAGCTGATGGGGAAGGACGGCAACAAGCGTCCTCTGTGAAGCCAGAAGTTCTCACCCTTTAGAGTGACGAGAGTGTGTCACCTGGGAATCTTAAGTAGAACAGGCTGCCAGCCTGTTCCAAAAGTGCATTGAAACGTTTCATATTCATTATGAATATCAGGGAAACTCCTAAATCCCCTTTTGCCATGCTTTATATGATAGTTCTTTGAACGCCGTAAAACTGACGTCCAAGCTTCAAGCCATTGATCATAAGGATGAAGCCGCTCAGATCCAAATTCGCCAGGATTTGAGTAAAGAATACAATGGACTTATGGACATAACCACAGCTTTGGCAACGGGGCAGTCGCAGTGAAATTGTCACAGTTTACAATCTTTGTTCCAGATTTCCCCTCGGACGGGATATATCTGGTTTATAACACCTTCAATCAGGCAACCGCTGTTATCGAAGGGTGAGCTAGGAACGTTTTGAATAATCTTCACAATCCCATACGGGACGATGAGATGAAATATATTGATAGATTCACAGAGCTTGGCTTTGTGGTTGACGACTCCGCTGATGAAAGCGGAGAATTTAAGAACTGGTATGACAAGGCGAGATATGACAAGTCAACGATGAGAGCTACCATATTGACGACTTATGACTGTAACTTCGCCTGCGAGTATTGTGTCGAAGAGGGTGTCAAGAAAAAGCTGAAAATGGATGAAGAACACTGCCGCGGCACGGTGAACTGGCTGATAAATAGAGTGGACAAACATCAACCCGATAAGATTCTACTACAATTTTGCGGCGATGAGCCGCTAATGAACATTCAGCCAATTGATTATGTAGCCTCGGAAATCAATGAATACTGTAAGGAGAACGATATATCTTTTGGCTTCACCATAACCACCAATGGCTCTCTGCTGAAACCAGATCTGGTAGAGAGATTGACTCCTCTGGGGTTGAAAAGCATTGGGATAACTCTTGATGGTGATAAAGATGCACATAACTCGAAACGCCCTTTTAAGAATGGCAAGGGATCTTTTGATATAATAATCGAAAACATACTTCAGGTGGTGGATAAGGTCAAGATCAGAATAGGTGCAAATGTTGATGAGGAAAATTTGGAAAGTGTGCCTCGCCTGCTGGATTATCTGGAACAGATCGGCCTGAAGGATAAAATAGACTCAATAAAATTCAATCCAATAGTGCATATACAGGGACAGGATAGTATATCCCAATTGGCCCGTAGGGTGGATTGCGCACCGGCATCTGAGGAGTGGGCCGCTGGATAATCTGATAGGGCTGACTGGGATGCGTACAGAAGGGGATTCAAGACGGAGAACAAGGTGCAGTTCACTATATGCAGCATGAATCTGGACTGCACGGCGGTTGTGGTAGATCCCCTCGGGAGAATCTATACCTGTCCTGCTTTCGTTGGAAGGGAGGGGTTTCAGGCTGGAGATATATATTGTCAGGAATTGTCCGATAGACATCGGGAATTCATGAGCATGGAAGTGCCGGATGATTGTTTCAGGTGCGCTTATATGCCCATATGCAACGGCGGGTGTAAGCATATGGCATTTACAAGGTACGGGGATTTAGGCAGAACCGTGTGTGAGAAAGATTTTCTCCAGAAGGCAACTGGGGAATTATTGAAAATGCATGTCTTATCACAAAGAGGGTAACGGCGAGAGAGGTACGAAAGTGGCAAAATCAGAAAGATTATTCGAAATGTTACAGTATATCAAAGAGTATCCACATCTGACTGCTCAGGAGTTGTCGCTGCTTTGCAACGTCAGCGAGCGAGGTATCTATCGTTACATAAATACCTTATCCAGGGCCGGCATTCTAGTCCGTTTTCAGAGAGGTGGATATAGATTGACTGACGATGGACTTGATTTTCTGAGAAGATTCGATATCGAAGAGATCAGAGGTATAAGGGCGTTATTGTCGATAGGTATGCAGAACTGTGACGACGATGAATTGCTCAAATACGGCAGGAACTTTATAAAACTGATAGATGAGAATTTGCCAAGGGCAAGTAGAAGGACACTGGATGAAATAGAGATAGTACCTGAGGGGATGAAAGCTTCTCACTATGGCGGCACCATAACCATAGGACACAGCAGCAAGCCGGACATCATAAATCCTATATTGACCTCCGAGACGATCTCCGTGAACTTAATGAGCCTGATCTTCAGCAACTTGGTAAAGCTTGACGGTGTTCAGCGGCCTGTTCCTGATCTGGCCAAAGGTTGGGACGTATCGAAAGATGGATTGGTGTGGACATTCTTCATCCGGAACGATGTGAGGTTTCACGACGGTCATCCCCTCACAGCCCACGATGTGGAATTTACGTACAGCTCCATGATGGATCCGAAGAATATGTCCCCGATGGCGGAACAGTATGAATTAATAGATAGAATTGAAACAGAGGGGGACTATATATTCAAGGTATTCTTGAAGCATCCCTTCGCGCCGTTTATCCATCGTTTGAACCGTGCGATAGCCCCCAAACATCTGCTGGAGAACATGGATCTTCATAATACCCCATTCAACCGATATCCTGTGGGATCCGGACCGTTCAAGCTGGCTAATTGGACGAAAGATGATACCATAATACTGGATGCAAACAGGGAATACTTCCAGAAGGGCCACCCTATTCTGGATAGATTGATCTTCAAAACGTATCCTGACAGAGAAGCAGCACTGCAGGCAATAACGCGAGGTGAAATGGATATAGCGCTGGATCTGGCAGCATCGGATCTTCTGTTTATCAGCGAGCGCGGAGCTTTTCGGGTTTATTCAGCTCCGGGCGCATCTTACTATGCGATTATCTTCGACCTCAATAGCGCGATCTTTGGGGATATAAGGGTGCGCAAAGCTCTGGATTATGCTATAGATAGAGACTCAATAATCAAGAACCAATTGAAGGGGCACAGCAAGATATGCACAGGGCCGTTTGGCGTTAATTCATGGGCTTACAATCCCGATGTCAAGCCAACTCCCCACAATGTCGAGAAGGCTAAGGAACTGCTGGAACAGGCCGGTTGGCAGGATACTGATGGGGATGGCGTATTGGATAGAGATGGAGAGCCGTTTGAGATCTCACTTAAGGTACCAAATATATCCGATATCCTGGAAAGGGTCGCTGTAGTCATAAGGGCACAGCTCATGAAAGTTGGGATCAGGGTGAAGCTTGCCTATATAGGTGATTCAAAATCATACACAACACCATTCCAGGTTGTTCTGGCTAGGATCGCCGTCGGTGCCGATCCTGACCATGCATACCGATACTGGCATTCCGAAGGTGGGTATGCCAACCTGGCTTCATACAAGAACAGGTTTGTGGATGATCTGCTGAAACTGGGTAGGCTGACAACGGATTTGGAGAAGAGAAAGGCGATCTATCATAAAGTTCACGAAATAATACACGATGACCATCCGGCTATCTTCCTGGCTTCCGGACGTGAGTTTATCGGGAGCAATTATCGTTTCAGAGATGCCAGATTCTCTTCGCTGGTACATTTTCTCACCACTATAAAGGATTGGCAGATCGCTGGCGGGGAAAAGGAGGACATAACCCATGAATATCAGCAGAAGGTGAGTACAGTATTGTAGAGAATTCTCCAGCTTCTTGATACAACGGTAAATCGTATCTTCTTGGGAGTGTGAAGTGCTGATGGGGGGGGGGGATGCGAATGACTTCGATACAAATAGTAACTCAGACTTCTGGTGTTTTGAGAGAAGAGGTACAGGATGCTGATATCTTGAGAGGAGTGGTAGACATTGCCATGAGGCACGGGCTTTCAGCATCAATTTACCTAACTGACGGTTCTGAAGTTTCTGGAAGAATTGTCGATGTGGGAGACGACGTCATTCGAGTGGGAGGTGGAGGAGACGACTCACTTTCTCCTTTTGAAATCTCTATCGCTTCTCTTAAGTGGGTACAATTCTGGGGTGCTCCATAGCCTCTACTTAATCTTGAAAAAAAACGGCTGAATCATTGATATCTATAGGACATAGATCGTTTTCAAATTTGCGTTCTCTCACAGTCGCAGTTTACCAATACACAGTAGAAGGAGAAGTAGATGCTACCATATAAGCATAAAGAAGATGGAAAGAAACTCGAGAAATTGCTGGAGAAGTTGTTTGAAGATGACGATAAACCAACCTCAGTGGGCGTGACGGTCTTGAGGGAGCCCACTTCACCGTTACCATTCTACAACTGTTGTAATTACAACTATGGGAGCTATAGCGAACCTCTCCCTATGGTATAGTTTGGAAAGCTACACGTAACTTCTCATATTCAGTACAGCTTCGGGGCATTGTATGTAACGTCCTGAAGCGAGTCTTTTCGCATGTCGATAGAATTCAGGTAAGCTTAACTGTGAGAGAACGCCATCATCCCACCGAAGTCTATGATCTTACACCTTTTTTGATCTGGGGACGGGTGTAAGAGACCATTTCAAACCAAGGGTCGGACATTTCTTATGAGCGAGAGTCAGCCACCGAATGACTCGGTGTTGCAACTTTGTGATTCTGTGTGCGCTGTTCACTAACCTATTGGACAGATCTGCGTATCCTGATGTGAGAAAATAAGCGTTGCCATCTGACTGCTTTACTCCATAATCGTCACCAAATAATGCAAATTGGGGTTCTGGTAGAAATGGAGAAAAAAACAACGATCCGTTGTTTAAGCCCTTGTGAACACTACGTTTTCACGACTTGTTTCAATGATGGTTACCAAAGAAACGACCATTTGTTTCCTTCTACCATTGATAGATAAACGATTGATTATTGCTTCACTTGCTTGTTGAAAAAAGTCTGAAGAATACCTTTTTACTGCAATAGGAAAAACGGATCGTTGGAAATCTCTCCGTTTCTACGAGAACTCCAACATGCGCCTCACTGAAATCTTGTAACAAGTCATACTGCCTGCATTCATCTTTGGGTGCGCTTAACACGACTCCATAAACCTGGCAAACTTCCTCTCGGGAATACCGCTCATGGTTGCGGAGACCATGAGGGAAGAGAATCTGTTGCTGCGTTCTTAGTAAGCCTGACCGGATCGGAGCCATCGGAGTTCATTACATAGATTTCAAAGATTTCGAAGAAAAGTATGTTGCCATCGCGAGTTGAATGGAAGGCAATCCGCCTTCCGTCGGGAGACCACGAGGGAGCGCAGTCAATTGCCGGATTCTTAGTAAGATTTACCGGATTGGAGCCATCAGAATCC
>SDBU01007960.1_pt1 | contig 12124 bp, 8 predicted proteins | sample 2277071 | NCBI WGS metagenome assembly SDBU01 (sample SAMN10397929, study PRJNA504765) | marine sediment metagenome | isolation source: marine sediment core GS08_GC12, 126 cmbsf | place: Arctic Ocean: Gakkel Ridge, Loki's castle | collected 2008
TTGTATAAAAACGTATCAAATAGATTACGGTGTAACTTGTCGATTCATAGGAGACAACCCCCTAACCCCCTTTTTTAAGGGGGAATTGAACCAATTGCTGCATTATCTCAAGAGCGGGAAATTATTCTTTAACAACTAAGGATAACTAATGCCGAACCGCGTCTGGTAGTATAGCTTTATCAAGAAAACAGTGACGACTAACAGGATGAAGTAAAAGGGTATAAAGACAGCGATCAGAAGCGACAATAACATTAAACTGACCTTTGTAGCTAAAATAATTGCAGGGAAGTCTGGCGATCGCTCATCCCAATTTGAGACCGTCATATAAATAAAGAATGGTAATGATAACACGGATGCTATTAGACAAATGAAATCTCCCAGGAGCAAACTTATAAATGGAACTGTGCCCACAAGAATCGTACTTAATATGCAGGATTTGCGTATCCCCAGGAAAATTCCTGTAGTAATATCCCCGTTCAGCCTATCACCTTTCATGTCTGGTATAGTAGTATTGATGAACGCAGCAGAGATGCAAATAACGTAGGGTAGGCACTTGAGGGCTATATCTATTGAGAACGCAAAGTTGGAAGTCCATCCCACAGCAAAAGCCACCAGCCCGAATCCACAGGCATTGGCAAAAAGGTCCAGAATAGGCCTGCCCTTCAGTCGAATCGGAGAAACAGAATACAGCATTCCAAGGACAATAGAGAGCAGTATCAGGTATGCGTATATCCGGGAAAACTGAAGAAAGGCTATGATAGCGGGTACGAGAATCAGGACTCCAGTCTGGATTTTCAGGATATTCTCATTCATATATCCATGAGCGACCAGATGTAGTTTGCCATTTATCTCATCTGTACGGCTATCGCTGATCTGGTTCATTATGTATACAGCGCCCATGAGCAGCGAATACAGAAGAAGCGTTACCAGTATTCTGCCATCAGGACGCCAGATTATGGGCATATTTCCTATGGATGGTAGGGATCTGGCGGCAATAGTCTTTTCATCAAGCCCATTGTAGTAGCCCAGGAGCAGCATGGTCCAGGCAGGTATAAGCAGGAGGGGACGAAGTATAGCTATGTAATCAAAGTAGTGCAGTAGGCGGGCAGTAGGAGCGGGAAGTGAAATACCAGAGGAGCCGGCGTGCGCAGATATAGAGATTCGCTGCGTTGTCTTTACGCTGCTGTTTTCCTTCCCATCTTCTACAAGTTCCAGATTTGGTTGCTGCATTATTAGTAATCAGTAATCAGTAACGTGTAACACATGCCGTTATATATCTCTTGCTACAGATTTGCTTTCCGTGGATCTCAACCGCTCAACCAGCAGACTTGCGTATGCGCATTTGTTAATCAGCCTGTTCATGAGCTTTGATGTGTAGGGAAGCGAACCATTGCGAACACAACCTGCCTTGGCCTTGAAGATCCACATGCTGTCCAGAAGATATATAGCGATTCTTGGCAACGCATATATTGTCCTACGTCCATTGGTATGCCCGGTCTTCAGGAATTCTGGACGCAGTGAGAAAGCGGCTTTATATCCCGCCTTCTGCACAAAGTTGATAATCCTGTCGTCGTAATCACCGTAGGGGTAGCTGAAGAAGTGGATCGGTTGCCCCAGCCTATCCTCCAGATACTTCTTTGAATCTTCGATCTCATATCTGGCTGCGCTATCGCTCTGCTTTGTCAGAAAGGCATGGTTGACCCCATGCGAACCGAACCATATTCCACTGTCAGACATCTCCCTGATATGCGACCAATCCAGATGCCTGAATCTGGGTCCCGGACTTAAATCCCAGTTGTTGTTTCTACCAATGTATCCTGTTGTCAAGAATATGATAGCAGTAAATGCATACTTTTTCAAGATCGGATACACATGGTCATAGATTCCTTCATATCCATCATCAAAGGTGATCAGTACGGGTTTGATCAATGAAGATGTGCTGCCAGCAGATGATAGCAGAGATTGCGGTGATATACCTGTGTATCCCGCGTGTTTCAGGAATCTGATCTGTTTCTCAAATCTCTGCGGGGAAAGCGAGGTCAGGCCCAGTTCCCTTCGAGGATCAACCTTATGATACGCCAGAATTGGGAGATTAAACCCCATATTCGCCTCGATCCCTCAAAGTTCTCTGTAGACACTCTTATATTCTTCCAACTCTTCTTCCAGCGCCTTGATTCTCTCCCCCATGGCACGAACTTGCTTGATCAGTTCAGGTATTTTGTGCGTACTCGCCTGCAATCGCAGGCTCTTCCGATGAGGCATAGCAGGGAAGCCTGACCATACACGCATACCCGGCGGTATATTCTTGGATACACAAGCCCTTGCAGCGATACGGGCGTCCTCTCCAATGGTGAGGTGGCCAACCACGCCAACCTGTCCTGCCAGAGTAACGCGATCTCTGATCTTCGCGCTGCCTGCAATTCCCACCTGAGCAACGATCACGCAGTCTTCGCCAATAACGACGTTATGAGCTATCTGGACCAGGTTATCGATCTTGGTGCCGCGGCCTATAACTGTCTCGCGCAGCCCCCGGTCTATAGTTACATTGGCCCCGATCTCCACGTCGTTTTCGATAATGACAACACCGATCTGAGGAACTTTGTGCTGCTTGCCGCTAATCGGAGCAAACCCAAAGCCGTCACTTCCTACGACTGTTCCGCTATGGATTATAACTCCATCACCAATCTTGATATCTTCGCGTATTATAACTGAAGGATAGATGAAAGTCTGGGCGCCAATCTGAACATCATCACCAATGTACACAAAGGGAGAGATAACTGCCCCATCCCCTATCTGAACATTGTCGCCAATGAACGCGTAGGCTTGCACCCACGCCCCCTTGCCGAGTTTTACATTTTCGCCAACGATGGCAGTAGGATGTATGCCTTCTCCCGTCTTTATCCGCTTGGTAGAAAACGCCTCAACAACCCTCGCCCAGGCCAAATATGGGTTCTCAACCTGGATCATGGGCTTCCCATTGTATTGAGAATCTTTCCAGATGATTATGGCGGAAGCCTGTGTCCTTTTTATCTGGGAAACATATCTAGGATTCGCGACAAAAGTGATGTCTCCCTCATGCGCTTCCTTAATCCCGGCAACACCTGAGATATCTATGTCCCCGTTTCCCAATAATTCGCCGCCAACCAACTCACTGAGTTCTCTCAGTTTCTTGATCATTTATCTCTATCCTCTACTTAGCAGCCATCAGTATCTTATCCCCTATTCATTGATAGCCAACGGCAGCTTACTCAGTATTCTTTTCTTCAGTCTTTTCCGTCGCAGCCTTCTCTGCCTCCTTTGTCTTCTCAGATGCCCTTTCCAGGTATGATTGATCAAGCATCGCGATAATTTTACTGGTAATATCGAGTTCAGGGTTCAAGTACAGGACAAAAAGCTGTTTCTCCAGAATCAGGTCGTAGTTCTCATTTATGGCCAGTTTTTTTATGATATTCTTTATCTCATCTGAGATGGGGTCCAGAAGCTGCTGGCGTTTTTCCCCGAGGATTGCGTTGCCCTGTTGGACAAGAGTCTGCCCCTCCAATTTTTTCCTGTTAATCTCGTCTCTTAACTTTTGCTCTGCTTCTTCGTCATCGAGGAAACCGCGCTGTGTGGCAAGTTGCTCTTCAAGGGCAGTTATATCTCTGTCCAACTGCTCACCTTTCTCCTGCCATATCTCCAGTTCTCTTTCCAACTCTTCCAGGGCTTTCTTACCTCGTATAGACTCTTTGAAAGCCTTATCTGTATCTACAACAGCAAGTTTCAGAGAACCCTGAGCAAAGGCGGGAATACTGATGAAGATGACCAGAAACGCCAGAACTACCGCACAGATGTTCACTCTCATTATACCAAACCCTCCAAATATTAGTCCATTAGTCTATTGGTCTTCTTATGGACTAATAAGCTAATGGACTAATAGACTAATTCCTAAAATGCTGGTCCTATATCAAATTGGAACTGGCCGCTCTTCACCGGGTCGCCCTCTCTGGAGCCGTCCAATGGGATTCCATACTCCAATCGAGCTAAGGCGCCCAGCATATCAACGCGCAAACCTATACCAACGGATTTCCTGGGCCTGAATCTATCCCACGGCCGTTGATTATCGTGCCACGTCTGGCCTGCATCAAAGAACACAAGTCCTCTCAGCATATCCGTTATTGGGAAGCGATACTCCACATTGAGCAAAGCCATCTGATTCCCGCCGTTTGCCTCATAACCCAGCGGGACAATAGCGAAGCGATCGTACCCGCGAACTGAGTCTATGCCACCGAGGTAGAAACGCTCATATCGTAGTTTCTCAATTGTGGGATACTCACCAGTAAGGTATCCAGTGCGCAGATGAAATACCAGCACAAGTTTCCACCACGTGGGGATGAATATACTTGATTCGGTCAGATATTTTTGGAATCTGTCTCCCCCCAGGCCTGAATACTCGGCGGAAATGGTGTTGTAAGTACCTCTGTTAGGATCAAACATGCTGGTTATGAACTGCCGCGTATCACGATCCATGATGAACTTGACGCTTCGCGTTTTCCCTTTGTATTTCTCTTCCCAGACATCACCCAACAATTCCCTGTAGGATACATTTTCGTTCCGTAATCCTACTGAAAGATTGATCCGCCGTGTCAGCGGACGGCCAATGGTTACTGATCCACCGACGCTCTCGTCTCTGTACAGCGCCTCCTCGTCCTCCTCACCAGGGAAATACGTTGAGCTTCTACGTCTACTATACACGCTGAAACCCAGAGAAGTGGGGGTGCCAAACACCCAGGGAGTACTGAAGTATATCTGCCCAGTGCGCCGTTCTCTCGTTCCTATCTCACCTCTTAGATGCAGTCGCCACGCCCTTCCGAAGATATTATCATCCCAGATATCCAGTGCGCCGAACACTCCACCTTCCGAACCATATCCACCAGCCACGCTGAACATCCCTGACTGGCGTGACTCTTCGATGTCAAAATTTATCGTCACTCGCTGGCTACCATCCTCAGAATTTGGATCCAGCATCGGCTCTGGATAAGCCCCTCTTATAAAGGGACCCAGAGTAAGTATTTTACGCCGCGCGTCCGACATGTTCTGATATGAGAATAGCTCACCTTTCTTTATATCATACCGGTCTAACTCTCTTCTGACAACGTATTCTTTGGTTTTATGAGGCTCATCACTTGTCTCAGAAACCCAGTTGATGACTGCCTTATCTATATACGCCAATCCGCCTTCAGAGATGGTAAGCCTCACATTCACGATCTCTTCTTCGGAGTTGTAATCCAGATCCGGCTTTACGATAACAAAGACACGGCCTTTGTCCTTGTACATCTTCTCTACCATCCAGAGGCTTTCACTGAACTCCATTTCGCTGAAGATGTCCCCTTCCTTTAAGACGAACTCCTCCAGCACTTCCTCTCCAGTGAAGAGCGGATCGGGTCCCTCATGAGCCTGGATCTGTGCTGAAAGCTGTCCAACTCTGAACTGCGGACCTTCCACCAGTTCTATACGCACGATAAGTCCACTTTTGTCTTCATTGAGATCTTTGCCAGAACTAATAATATTTGCGTTAAGGAACCCATTCTGATGATAGTGGTCGGGGATGGCCTTCAGATCTCCTTCAAAGTAGGCATCATCAAACCTCTTGCCTTTCTTGATCTTCATCAGCTTCTTGATTGCGCGATCGGAGATCCTTCGGTTGCCAATTATATCTATTTCCTCGACTTCGATCTTTTTGCCTTCGTTGATATTAAATGATAGCTTTACAGTGCCATCTGAGTCTGGCGTAGCTTCCGAATTCACCTGGGCCAGGTAGTATCCTTTCTTTTTATATAAAGATACGATCTTCCTCTCATTTTGGTGCTGCAACCTGCCGCTCAGACTACGTCCCGGCGTTACAGTCAAGGTGTCCTTGATCTTACGAGTGCTGATCTCCTCGTTCCCGTTTATAGCTATATCACTGACCTTCGGCCATTCCTCCATTATAAATGTAAGTTTTATGCCTTCTGGGGAGCCCGAAGAGTCAACCTGTATGTTGGAGAACTGTCCTAGCTTGTGTAATTCTTTTACGTCTTCCTTTATCCGCTTCAATGTAGTATCAAGCGATACTTTTTCTCCAACCCTGGTCTGAAGTATTCCAATAATAGTTTCAGGTGGCATCGTTTTGCTGCCCTGAACCTCTATGGAGTTTATGACGAACGAGCTTCTAACATCCTTCTTGAGTAGCTTCCCTGAGCCTGCCACGGCGCTTGATCCTACATCTGCCTGAGCCACTACTTCATCGCTTTCCTCCGCCACTACAGTAAAGACAGACAAAGCAAACACTAATATAAAAGAGATATGGAATACAAGATATCTTAGTGTTTTTATTCTGAGCTTTCGATTTATAGTAGCGCCGAGAGCAGGCAATCCAAAGCCTGAAATCCTGAGTACTTCCCTAAACATCGCTCTCGCCTCCCGAGTAATAAATAAGCCAAAATTAAGAGCCAATAATCAATCTTAAGTACAGTTGTTCCACACTTAATTAACTCTAGTCACTCTAGTCACTTTAGTCACTTTAGTTCACTTCACTCACTCACCACACATGCGGCAGGTTCTACTGTGTCAAAGATGAGTTTCTCACCGTCCAGTGATACGTAGATCTTGCTTCCTATGGCGCTGCCGTCGAGCATTTTTTCAGAAATGGGGTCCTCTATGTATCTCTGAATCTCCCGCCGCAAATGTCTAGCGCCAAAATGCGGATCATATCCCTTCTCGACAATGAAATCTACAGCATCTGGCAGGATAACCAGTTCCACGTCGTTATCTTTTAGCCGTTCATTAACCTCATTCAACATTAGCTCAGTTATCACTGCGATATGTTCCTTACTCAGCGATTTGAAGACGATGACTTCATCAATTCTATTAAGAAATTCAGGGTTAAAGACCCGCTTCAGTTCAGACATCACTCTGCTACGCATGTCCTCGTGTGAAGTCTCTTCACCCATACGGCCAAACCCTAGAGATGAGCCTTTTGCTATCTCCCTACCGCCGGCGTTGGAGGTCATTATGAGTATTGTATTCCGGAAGTCCACGGTGTGCCCCAGATTATCAGTCAGGCGTCCATTGTCCAGGACCTGAAGCAGAATATTGAACACATCCGGATGGGCTTTCTCTATCTCATCCAGGAGAATAACAGAATATGGCCGCCGTCGCACCTTCTCTGTAAGTTCGCCGCCTTCCTGGTATCCCACATAGCCTGGAGGCGCTCCCACCAATCTGGAAATGGAGAATTTCTCCATGAATTCTGACATATCAATACGCACGATTGCATCTTCGTCATCAAACAGATACTCGGCCAGGACGTGAGCAAGATAGCTTTTACCTACACCGGTAGGCCCCAGAAATATAAACGATCCTATGGGCCTGGTGGGTTGCTTCAGACCTGCTCTGGAACGTCTAACCGCTTTTACCAGAGCGGTTATAGCTGCACTTTGACCGATCACATGCTCTTCAAGAGCATCCTCCATGCGCAACAGTTTCTCCGATTCCGTTTCTTCCAGCTTGGATATAGGAATACCAGTCCATTTTGTCACTACTTCCGCTATATCATCATCAGTAATACGGTACCGCTTCCGTGCAGGCACGTCACGTTTCGGGAGCATTTCATCTCTGTCGAATGGCTGTGGTCTGTGTATATCTGGCAGCGACGGCAGTTCGGCTTCACTGCTATCATCGTCTATGGATTCCCATTCTTCCGCAGCTATTTCTTTCCCTTGCCGCATCCGCACGTATGAGCCAGCTTCATCAATAACATCTATAGCCTTGTCCGGCAGATAGCGGTCTGAAATGTACCGTGCCGACAGTTTCGCCGCTTCTTCAAGCGCTCCTGGCATATAGGTGGCGTCATGATGCTCTTCATATTTCGACTTTAGCCCTTTAAGTATTTCAACAGTTTCCTCTACGCTTGGTTGCAGCACATTCACGATCTGGAATCGTCGTTCCAGCGCGCCGTCCTTTTCTATATATTTCCGATATTCGTCCAGAGTTGTCGCGCCAATACATTGGATCTCCCCTCTGGATAACCCGGGTTTCAGCATATTGGCAGCGTCAATCGCTCCCTCTGCCGCGCCTGTACCCACCAGGGTATGAATCTCATCAATGAACAATATTATGTCTTTGGATTGCCTTATCTCATTCATAATATTCTTCAATCGCTCTTCGAATTGTCCTCTATACTTCGTGCCTGCTACTAATCCCGCCAGGTCCAGGGTAACTAATCTCTTATTAAGCAGCGACTCAGGAACATCCTCGGAGACGATCTTCTGCGCCAATCCCTCGGCTATCGCAGTCTTGCCCACACCAGGCTCACCGATCAGCACCGGATTATTTTTCTTCCGCCGGATGAGGATTTGCATGACGCGGTCCATCTCATCCTTACGACCGATAATTGGGTCTAGCATATTCTCCCTGGCAAGTTGGGTCAGATCCCGGCTATACTGGTCTATGGCACGCGGCGCTTTCCTGTTGGATGGCGAAGGTGAACCAGCAATAGGCTTGAGAACTTTGCGCACTCTCTCCAGCGTCACTCCGAAGCTAGCCAGTACCTTGGCGGCTATCCCATGTTTCTCTCGAACTAAGCCTAGAAGTATATGCTCAGTCCCTATGTGGTCGTAGTCTACCTTCTGCGCTTCGTCCTGTGCATATTGGAGAACTTCAGTGGACGCACGGGTGAACATTGACGGACGCTTCTCTGGCGCGGGGGATTTCCTCATCATACGTCTTACTTCCATCTCCAGTCTCTCGAGGTCAACATTGAGTTCCTGCAGAGCTCTCGCCGCTATGCCCTGGCCTTCATGTACCAGCCCCAGAAGTAGGTACTCAGTGTCCACTTGATCATGATTGAGCCTCATAGCTTCTTTATTTGCATATTCAAGAATTGTACGCGCTCTGTCTGTAAATCTTCCCGGAAACATTTCCTTACCCCGCTATATATGATTGTAGTAACATTATTATAAAATGGCGTCTCCGTTATTTGCTGCCTGCCAGTATTGCTCTTATCACCGCTGCTCTACTGATGTCCCGGGCTGCGGCGTCAAGTCTTTTGCCCTCGTATTCTTGCAGATGCGCAGGACGTGTAAGAACCAGGAGTTGAGCAATATCACTTCTGCTCGCCTCCGACAATATTCCGATATTGATCCCTAAACTAACCCATGATAAAAGAGTTTGAGCCTCTCTGGAAGACATAGACCGGCTATTCATCAAAGTTCCATAAGATCTAAATACCCTGTCCTCTACTTTTATTCTGTTTTTCTCCATCAGAAGCCGCCGCTCCTCGCGTTCACGGTCTATTATCTGCCGAGCGATGGACTGAATGCGATCTATAATCTCCTCCTCAGTCTGACCGAGGGTAGCCTCATTCGATATCTGGTAGAATGCGCCTATTGCCCCGGAACCCTCTCCATACGTCCCTCTGATAGTATAACCCATATCAGAGACAGATGAAAGGACTTTTCCGCCTTCTTTGGTCGCAGCCAAAGCAGGAATGTGGAGCATTACAGAAACACGAAGTCCTGTCCCAACATTTGTGGGACACGCAGTGAGATAACCCCAGCAAGGGGAGTAAGCGTAGCCAAGTTCCTGCCCTAGTTCATCATCTATGGCATTGATTGTTTCCCACGATTGTCTGATCTGTAAGCCGGAATTAATAACCTGTAGGCGAATATGATCTTCCTCGTTTAGCATGATGCTCACGACCTCTTTTTTGCCTACAATAGCTCTACCTACTCCGTTCTTCTCAGCCAGATCTCTGCTGATCAGATGTCGCTCTATCAGAAATTCGCGATCTAAATCATCCAGATCCTCCAGCCTGATAGTAGACGCATTTTGCAGAGGAAAACCCTCTTCCTTATTTAAATAGGATATAACGCCTTCCACAATTGTGGCAATTTGATTCAGTTCAGATGCCTCTGCTAGATTGCAGAACAAATTGCCTGAGAGATTTCGAGCCAGCCGGACGCGGGTGCTGATAACCACGTCACAGTCAGGCCCATTTCCCTGCATCCATTCTGCTTCTGCGCGCCGACCGCGAACCATTGAGCGCAGATTATAGAGCTTTTTACCTTTCGCCGTTTGTTCTTTGCGCTCCGCCCTCTGTCTTTTACTCTTTGCCCTATATGTTTTACCGACGTGAGTAACGCTCCCATGTATACGACGAAGAAGCGGAGTCAATTCTTCACGAAACTCTGTGTAACAGACGGGACAGCCTAATAGAGGCAAGCCGTCATGCCCATTTTCAGTTTTCAGTTTTCGATTATCAGTTTTCGGCGCTCCCTTTACTGACAACTGACAACTGACAACTGACAACTGACAATGGCACTCAGGACATTCCCGATCAGCTACTTCGGAGTCGCGATGCGCGTTCGGAATTCTATGCTCCACATCACGAGTCGCGCATTCTTCGCACACGCGGATCGCTTTGACCGAAAGATTTTCCGATACGCTAATTATAAAAGACACCTGATTCTCGCGACATATTTCACACAACATTCTCGATACTCGATACTCGATGCTTGATACTCGATACTCAATGCTCACCAGCATCCAGCATCCAGTATCCAGCATCTAGTATATCGGTGTGCCGGTTGTTTGAGTTAGTTCTCTGAACTTTTTGTTTAACTTCTGGGTTATCTTTCCCGGTTTACCATCGCCGATGATCCTGCCATCGACCTTGACCACAGGTATGACCTCGGCTGCTGTACCGGTCAAAAAGCACTCGTCCGCGATAAAAACCTCGTAGCGATTAAATATTTCCTCCTTCACCTCCATTTGCATATCTCGTGCCAGATCCATGACAGTATTCCGCGTTACGCCTTCCAGAGCGCCGATATACGTGGGCGGAGTGATAAGAACTCCATTCTTAATAAGGAATATATTGTCACCGGTACACTCAACAACGTAACCATCGTTAGTGAGCATTATTGCCTCGACAATCCTGGGATATTTCTCGGTGCTATCAGGATCGTTAGCGTTCTTTGCCTCGATTTTTGCAAGGATATTGTTAAGGTAGTTAAGGGATTTTATACGAGGATTCACCGAGTCTGGCACATTCCGCCTGGTAGGCGCAGTAATGACCTCCAGCCCGTCTCTGTAATACTTTTCGGGGTACAGCACTATGGATGCAGCGATGATAAAAATAGTTGCTTTAGGGCACTTATCGGGGTCCAATCCCAGATCGCCGCGCCCCCTGGTGACCACAGGCCTGATATATCCATCGTGCAGGCCATTTCTTCTTATTGTCTCCAGTATAGCCTCTTCCATCTCCTCAGGTTTCAGAGGGATTTCCAGTCTGATAGCTTTTGCCGAGTCATAGATTCTTTGCAGATGCTCATCCAGCTTGAAAACACGGTCATTATAGAATCTAATCCCCTCAAAGACTCCGTCGCCATAGAGCAGGCCATGATCAAATACGGAGACTTTAGCTTCTTCCTCCGGCACAAAATTGCCATCCAAATAGATTATTAACCCCATCAAATTCCCCCTGAGAGCAGCCCTATGCGTTCTCCGTTATTCGTGTATTTTCATGTTCCCTGATACTTCCTCTGCCCGTCCATCGGCCAACCTGATAATCCTGTCAGATCGTTCTGCCAGGCCTTCATTATGCGTTACTATTATAAACGTCTGATTCATTCTTTCGTTTAGTTCCCACAAAAGATCGTGGACTTCCTCGCTCGTCTTTCTGTCCAGGTTGCCAGTAGGCTCGTCTGTCAGTACAACTTTGGGCTTGTTCACCAGCGCCCTGGCTACAGCCACTCTCTGCTGCTCGCCGCCAGATAACTCGCCAGGCCTATGATTCTCTCTCTCTGTCAGTCCCACATCCTTGAGAAGCTCCGCCGCCAGTTCTCGCGCATCTCCTTTTTTTTTGCCTGAGATCAAAGCTGGCATCATGACATTCTCAATAGCGGAGAACTCTGGCAGCAGGTGATGGAATTGAAAAACGAAACCTATTTCCCGGTTGCGAAATTGAGCAAGTTCCCTGTCCGTAAGCTCAAATATATCCTGATCTTCGTATAGTACCGTGCCATTGGTGGGGCGATCCAATCCACCCATCAGATTCAGGAGTGTACTTTTGCCAACGCCAGATGCCCCAACGATGGAAATAATC
>SDBU01007961.1_pt1 | contig 12123 bp, 8 predicted proteins | sample 2277071 | NCBI WGS metagenome assembly SDBU01 (sample SAMN10397929, study PRJNA504765) | marine sediment metagenome | isolation source: marine sediment core GS08_GC12, 126 cmbsf | place: Arctic Ocean: Gakkel Ridge, Loki's castle | collected 2008
GTATATAACTGCATCACCTCGGGGACATGAGATTGGACAAAGAGGATGCTCCTTTCCGGGTCAAGCCCGGCGGCCAGCCAGTCGAGCATCATCTCATGGATATTACCCTGAATTTCAGAGGTGTCTTCCATTGTAGTCAGGGCGTGGATGTCAACAATGCAGTAGATACACTGGTAACTGCCCTGAAGTTCAACGTAGTTTTCGAGTGCCCCCAGGTAATTGCCCAGATGCAGCTTCCCGCTGGGGCGAGTCCCGGAAAAAACACGACGCATAATCTTGAAACCTCCTGAAGGGTAAGTGTAGCATAAGAACTACTTTGCTAACAAGGAGACTGGGCGCGGTTCGCGTTACATCTTTTCTGGCGCCGTCATGCCCATAAGATTGAGGGTCTTGGCTAAAATGAGCTTGGCTGCCTCAACCAGCTTAAGACGGGCTTTGGTTAAGGCTTCATTTCTGGAAACAACCCGGCACTGCTTATAAAAGCTATGGAACACCGTCGCCAAATCCTGGGCGTAATAGGCAAGGTGGTGAGGCTCAAGAGTCTGGCTAACCAGCTCAATCATTTCCGGTAAGAGCAGCATCCTGCGGACTAAAGTAAGCTCAGGCTCACTTTTAAGCAGCAAAACATCCCCGTCACTCCAGCTAATCCCCCTCTCCCCTGCCAGACGCAGGATGCTTGAAATCCGAGCGTGGGCATACTGGACATAGTAAACCGGGTTATCGGCTGACTGCTTTTTAGCCAGTTCCATGTCAAAATCCATCTGGCTATCGGCTGAGCGGGACAAAAAGAAGAAACGGCAGGCATCAGCCCCTACCTCATCAACCACCTCACGCAGGGTAATGATATCGCCACTACGCTTGGAAAGCTTGACCAGCTCGCTGCCGCGCCTCAGGGTAACCATCTGGGAGATTATTACCTCAAGCCGCTCAGGGGCAATACCCAGAGCGCCAATGACCGCCTTCATTCTGGAGACATGCCCCTGGTGGTCAGCCCCCCAGATATCAATCACCCGCTCAAAGCTGCGTTCCAGGAATTTATTGTAGTGATAGGCAATGTCAGAAGCGAAATAGGTAGGCGAGCCGTCACTGCGCACCACCACATTGTCCTTATCTTCACCTAGGGCAGTGGAGACAAACCAGGTGGCACCCTCCTTCTCCGCAATATAACCGCCATCACGCAAAATTGACATCACCTTCTGGTACTGCCCCCCTTTATAGAGGCTCTTCTCTTGAAACCAGACATCAAAGCTGACCCCCAACAGCTCAAGGTCGCCTCTAATCTCCCCAATCATCTTCTTTAAGCCAAGTTCCCCCAATTTTGATACCGCCTCGTCCTGAGGCAACTTGAGAAACCGGTCTTTCTCTTGAGCCACAATCTCCTGAGCCAGGGTAGTCATGTAGCCACCAAAGTAACCGTCGTCAGGCATGGAGGTGTCAACACCAAGACACTGCTGATAACGAGCATAGAGTGAGCGGTAGAAGGCATCAATCTGGCTACCGACATCATTAATATAGTATTCCTTTTCCACCTTGAAGCCGGCGGCAGTAAGGACACTGGCTAAGGTACTGCCCAAAATAGCACCACGACCGTGCCCGACATGAAGCGGACCAGTAGGATTGACAGAAACAAACTCAAGCTGCACCCGACTGCCCTTGCCCAAATCAGTATCGCCGTAAGCCTCACCTGCTTCAAGGATTGAAGCCACCTGCTTTGCCAGCCACTCATTTTTCAAGGTGAAATTAATAAACCCCGGCGGTGCTACGCTAACACCCTCAATTTCAGGACTGGGGGCAATTAGTCCAGTGACTTCACTAGCAATATTAAGTGGGCTTGTCCCGGCCGAGCGGGCCAATTTTAGAGCCAGGCTTGAAGCATAATCACCGTGTTCCGGGTTCTGGGGACGCTCGATCGTAATCTCAGGCAATGCTACCAGCGGCAGTTTACCCTGACTTTGAGCCTCACTTACCGCCTCTTTAAGTAATTCTGCAAGTTTTTGTTTAATGGTTGAATTTCCCGTTTCAGCCTCCAAAATCAATACAACTTTATAGAGTGATTATAGCACGATTAGCAGCTTAATGAACTGCATAAGCGTCATTTTACCCTCATCTTTTGAGCTTCTGCGCAGGCTGTCTTAATGAACTCTGTTATCTCCTCAAGTTGCCTATCCTTGTCCAAAGAGAAGAAATGTATATCCTCAAGCTGTAAGCTGAACCAAATAGATTTTAGTGCCTTTTTCACCGGATAGCTAGGCGTCTCAACTCTTTTTATATCTAAATCTTCCTTATTAAATGCCTTGAATACCACAACTGATGGCGCATTGTAATATATTCCACACCAGAACTTCTTGTTTTCTAGCCAGAATGCTTTTGAGGCCCATGCTGCAGCCTTTGGACTAGTTTTATAAAAGGAAAGCTTCGCATCTTTTATCGCTGCTTCAATCATGTTTATTAGATTATTAAAGGCAGGAACTCCATTGATATATTCCCATCCAACTTTTTCGATACTCACCCTTTTCACCTCCAAGAAATTCATAAATTCATCTATCAGATAAAGACTAACTGGGTCTTGTGCCCTCTGCTTAACATCTGCCAACCAGTTATAGACTTCAAACCAGCGAGCGTGCTTATCAGGTATCCCTTTGTGCTCGCTGAAATCAACTGGGAATCTTGTGAGTAATATTAGCCGTTTGATAGTAGCACTCTTTGACTCCAAGCCTTTCCTATAGCGCTTGAGTTGGCTGGAGACAACAGGAGAATAATCCTTGACCTCAACGTATATTAGTTTGTCAGGGGAGGATACTTTAATGTCAGGTGTGCCTTGCTCTGTCATTTCCTGCGTTGAAACAGAGATAGCCTCGTCATAATCAAAAGAAAACTCATCATCATTGACACAAAGCTTTGTCAAAATCTCACAACCGGCAGCACGTTCTCCCGTAAGCAAAGAGTTGAGCACAAAAACAAAGGCTTCTGTAAGGTAGTTTTCATCCTCTGCTGAGTTATATTTAGCTAGGGCTGAAAAGATATTCTCGCTGGACATTAACTCCACTCGGCGCCGGTTTGCCAGACCCGGGCCAGTTCTTTAACCAAGAGACCGTGTTCTGGCATCTCAAGTTGCGGGTCTTTCTCAAAGAGCTTGATTGCCTGAGAGCGAGCCAGGTCAAGTAAAGCCACATCAGAAAGTTTCGCCATCCTGAGGTCGGGCAGTCCGCTCTGCCTGGTGCCGAAAAACTCCCCCGGACCCCTCAGTTCCATATCCTTCTCAGCTAAAACAAAACCATCCTGAGTGTTTTCTATTATGCCGAGTCGCTGTCGGGCAACCTCGGAGGGGTCTTCCGAAAGGAGCATGCAGTAGCTCTGCTCCTGTCCCCGCCCGACCCGGCCGCGAAACTGATGCAGTTGTGAGAGGCCAAAGCGGCCGGCGCTCTCAATCAGCATCACCGTGGCATTGGGCACGTCAATGCCAACCTCGACCACCGGGGTTGAAACCAGAATGCCAAGTTGGCCGGCACGGAAGCGACCCATTACCTCATCCTTCTCGGCAGCCGTCATACGTCCATGAAGCAAACCCAATTTCAGTTCAGGGAAAACATCACGAGAGAGGCGCTCGTATTCAGCCGTAGCCGCTTTAGCCTGAATCGTCTCTGATTCCTCAACCAAGGGGCAGATAATAAATGCCTGCCGGCCGTCTAGAACCTGACGACGCAAAAAATTGTAGGCAGACCCCCTTTGTTCGGGTTTGAGCCACTTAGTCTTGATGACCTGTCTCCCCGGTGGCAGTTCATCAATCACCGAAAGGTCGAGGTCACCATACAGGGTCAGGGCCAGGGTTCTCGGTATCGGGGTCGCCGTCATTACCAGCACATGCGGGTTATAGCCCTTTTGTCTTAAGGCTGCCCGCTGAGCCACTCCAAAGCGGTGCTGTTCATCAATTACCGCTAGCCCCAAGCGACGAAACCTGACTTCCTTCTGAATCAGGGCATGAGTACCAATGATAAGGTCAATCTCACCGCTCAAAATCTGCTGCTGGAGCTCCCGCTTTCGGCTCTGGCTAGTATCACCAATAAGCAGCGCTACGGTGAACGGATGGGGCAAAAAACCAGAGTAGCGATGAAAGTTACCTTCCCCTGTCTCTTGTTGTCCGACATTGGATAATAATTCACAAATATGAGTAAAATGTTGCTCGGCCAAAATCTCGGTCGGTGCCATTAAAGCCGCCTGATAGCCGCTTGAGACAGCCACCAGCAATGCTACCAAAGCAATTATAGTCTTACCACTGCCAACCTCACCCTGAAGCAACCTTGACATCGGTCTTGGTCTGGCGAGGTCAGCCAGGATTTCACCATTAACCCTCTCCTGAGCCAGAGTCAGCTTGAATGGCAAAGACCTGGTAAAGGTGTTAAGCAGGCTAGTATCAACCTTTAAGGGCATGCCCGGCTGTCCCTCTTGCCAGTTACGCTTCTTGGAAAGTACCCCAAGCTGTAAAAGAAGGAGTTCATCAAAGGCTAAACGCACCCTCGCTTTGTCCTTCACCTCAACATCATCTGGATAGTGAGCCTGACCTATTGCCTCAGGCAGACCCAGTAGCTTACAATCGCGTATTAGCGTTTCAGGTAGATACTCCGGCATCTGCCGGGCATATCTATCGACCACCCCTTTCATCAGTTTTCTTACCTGACGAGGGCGGAGTCCCTGGGTCAGGGGATAAAGCGGTACCAGACGCCCGGTATGCACCAGTTCCTTATCTTCCAAAGGCTCCCATTCTGGAGACTCAAAGACATGCCGTCCACTAAACAGGCTCACCCGGCCACTAATAACAATTCTCTGGTTAACCCTCAGTTTTCGGGCAAGGTACGGATTATTAAACCAGACTACCCTGACATTACCGGTTTCATCCCCGACGATAGCCTCAGTGCCCAGACGGCCACCAAGCCTGGTTTGCTGAGCTTGCCAGACATTGGCGATAACGGTTTCTTCTTCCCCTTGCTTGAGCTCGGAGATGGATTTTAATTTACTATAGTCAAGATGACGGTTGGGGAAGAAATAGAGCAGGTCTCGAACGGTCCTGACTCCCAACTTATCGAATTTATCTGCCAGTCCCGCGCTGATGCCCTGAACAACAGTGATCGGGGAATCGATTGACCCACTTCCAGCCACCTGAGGGTTTTTGACTGCCCCCGGTAGCTTCTTGATAGGCAGAGGAGGCTTAGTTTTATCTCTCGCCTGTCCGGCCTCAAACTGGGCCAAAAAGTTGAGGACCGCCTTCACCCACTCTTGACGCTCCACTTTGGTCAAAGAAGCATATTTGGAACTGGCAAACTTGAGCTGACTGAACTGATTTAGAGGAGGACTTTTTATTGAGGTTAAATTCCTGTTAGTCCAGTTGCGAAGGAATTTATCTAAACCACCGATTACGGCTGAGTCTGAATAACCTTTTTTGCCCTCAAGCTCAAGAACCTTACGCAGCGACTCAATTTCTGTTCTCAAAACCCTGCCTCATAACCTAAACCGGTCAAGTCATAAGCAAGGTAATCTCACCCCTGTTACGGATAAAGTAGTAACCCGAACCTCTTTACTTTAGTGAGTCTTAACTTGCCACCACCCGGCAACCATGAAGAGACTATTATTCAACCGAGATAATGTAATTATAATGGGGTTGGTCACCACGAACCAGCTCAACTTGGAGATGAGGATATTTTTCACGAATAGTACTGCTCAACTGTTCTGCTTCAACAGCTTTGGTGTCAGCACCATAATAAACAGTAATCACCTCAGCTTTAGCCAAATCCAGCTTGGCTAACACCTCACCTGCAACCTCAGGAGTGCTATCTGAGACTGCCACCAGCTTATCGTCTACCAAGCCCATAGCCTGTTTTTTCTTGATATCGAAGCCATTTACTTTAGCCGAACGCACCGCCCGACAAATTTCAACCGACTTCACCGCTGGAATTACTCTTTCCATGAGACGCGTGTTCGTCTCCAGGTCAGCCTCATAGTCAAAGGCTAAAAGTGCTGCCACCCCCTGAGGAATTGTTTTGGTTGGTATCACTTTAACCGTTTTTTTGGTCAGGGCCTGAACCTGACTTGCCGTCGGTACAATGTTACTGTTATTGGGCAAAATAATCACCTTATCTGAAGCAACCTGCTCTACCCTATCAAGTATATCTTTGGTACTCGGGTTCATTGTCTGACCACCGGAAACGATAGCCGCGGTACCCAAACTTGAAAAAACCTCGGCCAGTCCCTCCCCTGAGACAACAGCCACAATAGCAATACTGACCTCTGGCATCCTCTCCTTCTGCATTGCCAAAAAATCCTCGTGTTGCTCGTCCATATTCCGAATACTCACCTGATGCATGGTACCCAACGAAGTGACATACCTGACCACCGTACCCGGGTCTAAGGTGTGAATATGAACCCGAATGGTGGAGTCATCACCGACAACAATCAGCGACTCTCCCTTCTTTTCCAGTTTGTCTCTCATTTTAGCCGAGTCAAGGTTTTTACCTTTGAGCATAAACTCAGTGCAGTAGCCAAAGGGCACTCCATCGGCAGCAACCATCTGTATTGACCTGGCAGATTTTGACACATCACTGACAATGATGTGTGGCCGACGGAATTGCATCTGCTCAACATCACCTCTGAGGTAGTTTAAGATACCCTCAAGAATGGTGTAAAGCCCCTGGCCGCCAGCATCGACGACACCGGCCTCCATGAGTATCGGCAAGAGATTGGGGGTATTCACCACCGACTGGCCAGCAGCATTAACCGCTGACTCCATCACCGAAATCAAGTCACCATTACCACTTAAGGCAGCCCTGGCAGCCACCGCTACATCCTTAGTTACGGTAAGAATCGTTCCCTCTACAGGGTTACTCAATCCTTTATAAGCCATGACTGAGGCTTGCTCCAGAGCATCAGCCAGGTCGCCGGCGGTAATTGTCTGCTTACCCTCAAAACCTTGTGACAGGCCACGACAAATCTGTGACAGTATTACCCCACTATTACCCCGAGCCCCCATCAACGCCCCCTTTGCCATCGCCTGACTTACCGTGGAAACACTATGGTCGGGAGCCCGATAAGCCTCCTCAACCGCGGCGCGCATGGTAAGTAGCATATTAGTCCCGGTATCACCATCTGGTACCGGGAAGACATTCAGGGCATCAATATCAGCGGCACTCTTCTCAAGCCACCCGGTAGCCGCCGAGAACATCTCCTGTAAATCCTGCCCGGTAATCGAGCTAACTTTCTTCATTCAACCTCATCCTTGCCAAGTTTTTTAAAATGTGGTAAGATTTGGTGGCATTTTAGACCAAAAGAGCTTTCAAGTCAAGGGAGAAGGATATTGCCTGGAAAATGTGATCTGTGCGGCAAAACCCGCCAATTCGGCCATAATGTCAGTCACTCCAAACGTCGCACCAACCGCGACTTTAAACCTAACATTCACCCGGCCACAATTACAATCGACGGCAGGATGAAGCGGCTCAATCTGTGCACTCGCTGCATTAGAAATCAGCACAAGATAGCCGAAAAAGCCTCTTAAGCTAAACCCTTCTCTCCACTACTGCCGATACTCCCGAAATAGCCGTCGATTATCTTTTTGGCTGCAGCCAGTGCCTGTTCTACCTGTCTTGGGGCGGTACCGCCGACAACGTCTCTCGCGGCAACTGATGATTCAACCGTAATGGCATAGACATCGTCACCAAAGAGAGGGGAAACCTTTTGATACTCATCAAGTTTAAGCTCACTAAATGACTTGCCTTTCTCGATAGCGTAGCTTACCAGCCGAGCCACTACTTCGTGAGCACTGCGGAACGGTTCACCCTTCCCAACCAGATAATCAGCCAGGTCAGTAGCTAAAATGTAGCCTCGCTTGAGTCCCTTTTTAGCATTTTCCACCTTAACTTTAAGGGTTTCAAGCATGCCGGAGAGAACATCCAGCGTAGATATCAACGTATCTACGCTATCAATTAAACCCTCCTTGTCCTCCTGCATATCCCGGTTATAAGCCAGAGGGAGACCTTTCATAGTCGTCAGTATTGCCATAAGGCGACCAAAAACACGCCCGGTCTTCCCCCGGGCCAGTTCAGCCACATCAGGATTTTTCTTCTGCGGCATAATGCTACTTGCGCTAGCATAAGCCTCATCAAGCTCAATAAAGCCAAACTCAGCCGAAGACCAGAGGATAATCTCCTCCGCCAGCCGCGAGAGGTGCATCATACAGATGCTGGCGGCCGCCTCAAACTCGACCACAAAATCACGGTCGGAAACGGCGTCCATGCTGTTTTTAGTTATCCGGGCAAAACCAAGTTCACGGGCTAAAAACTCACGGTCAATCTTATAGGCAACACCGGCCAAAGCACCACTGCCCAGAGGCATTTCGTCAGTGCGCTTGAGGACATCACCGAAACGACCAACATCACGCTCCAGCATCTCAAAATAGGCCAGAAGGTGATGAGAAAGGAGCACCGCCTGTGCCGGCTGGAGATGAGTATATCCGGGGATAATTACCTCTTTATTTTTTAGAGCCAGGTTCACTAGAGCCTGCTCAAGTTTCCTCATATTAAGTATCGCATTGATGACTGCCTCTTTGGTAAAAAGCCGCAAGTCCAGTGCCACCTGGTCATTTCTGGAGCGAGCCGTATGAAGTTTTCGCCCCACATCACCAATCTTCTCAATTAAACGAGCCTCAATATTCATATGGATGTCCTCAAGTTCGGGTTTAAGCTCAAACTTGCCCTCTTTAATCTCATCCCGGATTGAAAGCAGACCCTCAATAATTGCTTTGGCTTCATCACTTGAAATTATGCCTTGCTTGGCTAGCATCCTGGCGTGGGCAATACTGCCCGAAATATCGTAGCTATAGAGGAACCAGTCCAGGGGTGTAGATGAGGTATATTCCGTAACCTTTTGGTCAGCCTGTTTCTTAAAACGCCCGCGGATATGGCTCATTTTTCTTCCCCTTGTTTTTACTCCCTGGTTGAGCTTTTGCCTGGGTCTTAACCGGAAGCCCCCAGATGTGAATAAAACCCGGAGAGGCACTCTGGTCAAACTCATCACCCTTATCATAGGTAGCCAGACCAAAACTGTAGAGTGAGTGGGGTGACTTTCTCCCAACGACTGAGCAACTACCCTTATAGAGCTTCAGACGCACCGTCCCGGCGACAAAGCGCTGAGAGCTATCGACACAGGCATCCAAATCCCAGCGGAAGGAGGTAAACCACAGCCCGTTATAGATTAGGTCAGCGTACTCGGTAGCTACCCGCTGCTTAAAGCGCAACTGCTCCTTAGAGAGAGTCATCGCCTCCAGAGCCTGGTGCGCCATGAGCAAAACCGTGGCGGCCGGCGCTTCATAGATCTCTCTTGATTTTATACCAACCAGCCGGTTCTCAATATGGTCAATCCGGCCTACTCCATGCTTGCCAGCCAGTTCATTAAGATGCTGGATTAAGCTCACCCCATCCATTTGCTGCCCATTCACGGTTGTTGGCACACCCTCCTCAAAGCCAATCTCGATATAGTCAGGCTTATTCGGAGCATCATCGGGTGATTTCGTCCAGGTGTAGGCATCCTCGGGTGGCTCAACCCATGGATCTTCTAATATGCCGCATTCAATACTCTTACCCCAGAGGTTTTCATCAATGGAATAGGGGCTGGAAGCTGTAATCGGCAGTGGGATATTGTATTGTTCGGCGTAGCTGATGGTCTCCTCTCGCGTCATCCCCCACTCACGGGCTGGGGCAATAATCTTGAGGGTGGGTTCGAGGGCACTTACGCTGACTTCAAACCTTACCTGGTCATTGCCTTTACCGGTACAGCCGTGAGCCACCATCCCTGCCCCCTCCTCTAAAGCCACCTCAACCAGAAGTCTGGCTATAAGAGGTCGGGATAGAGCCGTTGCCAAAGAGTACTGCCCTTCGTATAAAGCATCGGCCTTAAGTGCTGGAAGAACAAAGTCCTGAACAAATAGTGCCTTGGCATCCACCACCAGCGCCTTCTTCGCCCCTACCCTGACTGCCTTAGCTTTAATCGCCGAAAAATTCGGCTCATTACCCACATCAACGGTAAGGGTAATCACATCCAGATTATATTTCTCTTTAAGCCACCTGATGGCTACCGAGGTATCAAGTCCACCACTGTAAGCCAGTACCACCTTATCCACTTAAATTTAACCCCCTAAATGTACTTATTCCCGCTCAGGCTCGAAATTTCGATAGAGGAAATCGCTAATCTCAGAATAAACACCTGGATACTGCCACCAGTAGTCATGACCCGGGGCGCCAATGTAATACATTATGTTACCAGCACTGTTTGGCCCTCTGGGAAAGCCGAAGAAGTTTTCTAAGCTGGCGGCCAGCATGGCGAATAAATCACCCTGGCTAAAAACATCGGACCTCAAGCCACTGCTGGTAAGGGTTAGCGACCTCTCCAGCATCCTTGGCTTGTGCCAGAAAGGCGGGCCGGTCTGAATGCTGTAAACACGGGGATTATCCTTTAAGATACCCATCGCCATATCGCTAATAATGGCACCATCACTCTCACCGGCCATAATCACCTTAAGGTCAGGGAGATTATCAGTGAGAAATTTTACCCGATGGGCTAAAGCACTAGCCTTTTCCGGGTAAAAGCTGACCATGGAAATAAATTCATCAATCTGCCCAATCAAATTATTTTCTGTCCGCTGATAATTGAGCACCAGTGATTTGTAACCCAAATCTCTTAATTCAAGCCTGATACCACTCAGGATACTAAGCCAGCCTGGCGAGGCGTCAGCTAAATTCCATCCCCAACCACCTGAATTAAATAAGATGACAACATCCTTGTCCTTAGCCTTCTCATATATGGCCATCAACTGTGTGGTAAAATCACTACCCTTTTCTGGAGAGTCGCCAAAAAACTCTGCCGCCAGCTGTTCGGCACTCTCTATCAAAGACTCGGGTATATCGGAAATATCGTCAAGCGCTAAAGGAAAACCGCCAGTCCCAATGGCTGAAATTTGAGCCAGCCCTAAAGAGGCCGGAAATATCAGCACCACAATAACCAATGCCATCATCGTCAGTGTCAACCTGAATCTAAGCCTGCGATGTTTATTCATCCTCTTTTATCCGAGTCCCCAGAGCTAACCAGGTTTGATAACACTCTATCTAAAATGCCCAACGCCTGGTCAACCTCCCCCTTGCCGATAATAAGTGACGGCATAAAACGTATGGCAGTGGGCTTAACGCGATTAACCAACAAGCCTTCTTTAAGACAAGAGGTTAAAACCTGACTGGCAATCTCACCCTCAAACTCCATCGCTAGCAGTAGCCCCTGTCCTCGCACTTCAGTCACCAGCGGGAACTTCCGTTTTAATTCACCCAGCCCAAAAGCAAAGTACTGCCCTATCTTACGGGCATTAGCTGAAACATCATGGTCAATAATAAATTTTACCGTGGCATAGGCGGCGGCGCAGGCTAAAGGATTACCACCGAAGGTCGAGCCGTGCTCACCAGGGGTAAAAACCGCTGCTCCTTCTTTAGCCAGGATAGCCCCGATTGGTACCCCGTTAGCCAAGCCCTTAGCCAGGGTCATAACATCAGGCTCGATACCGCTTTGCTCATAGGCAAAAAGGGTCCCGGTCCGACCAAGCCCGGTTTGTATCTCATCCAAGATAAAAAGTATGCCTCTCTCTTGACACCAAGCCTGCACCTCCCCAAGATAGCCCCCGTCCGGGACGACCACCCCGCCTTCACCCTGCAATGGCTCTAAGATTACGGCACAGGTTTGGGAAGCAGTCGCCGCCTTTATCGCTCCGGTATCATTATACTCCACATTGACAAAGCCAGAAGGTAGTGGCCGGTAGGGCTCCTGAAACTTGGCTTGGCCACTGGCGGCGACCATCGCCAGAGTGGAAGGTCTGGAAGCCCATGCCCGGGCCATTGAAAAGCGACTCAAGGCTGACTGAGCCCATTCCGTGGCCAGGCGATACTTATTTAACCCTGATCGATGGCAATGGAGCTATCATTGCTGAAGATGACGATGGGAATCCCGATCAAGTACTCTACGAGTTTTATTCCCGCATTGATTATCAGGGCGGTCTTGCTGCCGGAACCTATTACATTAAGGTACATAAGCCAACCATTACTG
>SDBU01007962.1_pt1 | contig 12121 bp, 6 predicted proteins | sample 2277071 | NCBI WGS metagenome assembly SDBU01 (sample SAMN10397929, study PRJNA504765) | marine sediment metagenome | isolation source: marine sediment core GS08_GC12, 126 cmbsf | place: Arctic Ocean: Gakkel Ridge, Loki's castle | collected 2008
ATACGACAATCCTCAAAAAGAAATCATCAAAAATATCAATCAGGCTGAAGCCTTTATTAACATAGCCATGTACATCTTTACCGATAGAGAAATCGCCCTCCCCCTTGTAAAAGCCCAACCCTTACTCACCGGTTCCTACAACTGGACTTTTTCAGCCAACAATCGAAATGACGAAAATCTAATGGTCATAGACGACCCGGAAATAATTGAAATATTTCAAAATCAATTCATAAACCTATGGACCAATAAATTTAATTTGGAGAGAACCCGACAGTTATACCAAAAAGTAAAAGTAGATTTTCCATTCTTATCTAACGATTCTCCAAAACAAAAAGTTCAAACCATAAATATCAATACCGCATCTCAAGGCGAACTGATAAAAATATTAAAAATAAGCGAACCCCTCGCCTGGAAAACAATCGCCTTAAGTAATGAGTTGGAAGGATTCAAAGAACCTGAAAACCTTCTTCAATTTACAGAAATTACCGATCTCGAATGGGAGGAATGGGAAGAAGGGGGGATAATGATTGTTGTTGAGTAAAAATATAATAGTAATTTTACCAAAAGATAAAAGCTTTATATATAAAGAAAGGGTAACTAATGTCAAACAATATTAGATGTCCAAAATGTGGGGCACCTATGATTCTTCGCACAGCAAAAAGAGGTCCAAATGCTGGAGGTAAATTTTATGGATGTTCCAATTATCCCAGATGCGAAAAAACAGTTCCAATTGATCCAATAAATACATCCCCGGTAAATTTTGGTCAAGGCAATAGATATATGAAACAAATTGATTTTCCACATTCCCTTATTGCCAGATCAAGATTTAAAGATTATCAAGTTCGTTTTATAGAAGCGGTAGCAGTTTCCGAGGACTTATTAGAGAAGATTAATATCGAAGGAATAGAAAAAGAATATTTGAAGGCTTTTTCACAGTGGAGGCTTGATTTTCCAATAAAAGCATCTGATTTTGAATTGAATGAACAACAATGTCAAATAATTGCCATATTAGAAAAAATATTAACCAGGGGAAAAATTCTATTATCTTCTCCCAAGTTAGAAGAAGATTTTAAAAAGTTATTTATTAAAGAATCGAAAGAAGAGCATTTATTAGCATCTGTTGAAAATATAGTTTTTAACAAAGATTATAAAAAAAATAAACAACATCAATGGCTGGATAGCACAGAAGAAACCATTTTTTATGAAGAAATTCTTTTAAAGTTTTTAGGGGAAAATTACAAAAAATATATTTTGCCACAGGCTGACATTTCAAGTTTAGTTCGTCCATACTCTAATCTAAAATCTTTTATAAACCAAAGAGTAGATTTTTGTATCTTTCATCCAAGATTAACTGAGAAAATAATAGTTGAAATTGATGGTGAACAACACAAAGACCATGCTGCTTCAGATAGCGAACGCGATAAATCTTTACAGGAATGTGAATATGCAGTCATGCGCATTCCGGCTAGTGAAATAATAGCAAGAGACGGTTATCAATTAAGTATTTTAGAATCAAAACTTTATCCCATAAAAGAAAATTATAACAATTTAGCAAATCCCCCCAAAGAATTGATTAAATATATATATTCAATTAAAATGGCACATCAAATTCAAATTGTTCTCCTTCAGGCAATTCAGTCAAAGCTTCTTAATTTAAACGATATAAGCTCCTGGCATATAATATCTGATTTAGACGAACTTTGTGTGTTCAGCAAAAAAGACAGTTTAACGATACTTAAAAAATCAGTGGAAGATTTTATTGAGCTGTATAAAAATCTTTGTATACTTTATTCTGTCGATACCACAGGAAAAGTAAACCAATGCAGTCTTCTTTCTGATTATAACCCTCTCGATAATTCTGAAAACACAATTCTAATATCATTTTCAGATCTGTCTGTGAGCAATTTCCCCACTTTTCATGTAAAAGATATTTACGTTCCTTTTCATATTGCAAATTCATCTTTTTCGACAGTATCAGCACCTAAAGATAGCAATAAACCAAGAAAAAAAGAATTATTATATTTTTTAAAATATATTTTCCGCAAACCTTTTTTTTGGGAAGGTCAATATGAAGCACTTGCAAGAACATTGCAAGGCAAAGATTCATTATTATTACTGCCCACAGGTGCAGGCAAATCTTTGGTCTATCAACTTGCTTCTTTACTTCGACCAGGGCGAACAATAGTAATCGATCCGATAATATCATTAATGGAAGACCAAATTGATAATCTTTCTATGTTAGGAATTGACCGTTGTATTGCCATTACCAGCCAGATTGAAGACCCTAAAGATAAGACAAAAGCAATGCAATTATTTGGGCAAGGAGAATATCTTTTTGCTTTCATTGCTCCTGAAAGATTCCAAACCGTTGAATTTCGCGAATCACTCCGCACACTTACAGTTCATGCGCCAGTCACGTCAATTGTCATAGATGAAGCACATTGTGTATCTGAGTGGGGACATGATTTTAGAACTGCTTATCTTAACATTGGAAGAATAAGCCGAATTTATTGCGAATCGAATGGAAAAATTCCTCCACTAATTGGGTTAACAGGAACTGCATCGAGAGTAGTTCTAAAAGATATTCAAATAGAATTACAAATACAAGATTTCGAAGCTACTATTACTCCAAAATCTTTCGACCGAAAAGAATTAAAATATAAAATTATTTATTCTAAATCACAGGAAAAAGCATCTAGATTGTTAGGTTATTTAGGGCAATCATTGCCAAATTTATTTAACATTACAAGCTCTACTTTCTACCAAACAAGGCAAAAAGAAACTCAATGTGGGTTAGTATTTTGTCCTTTTATTAATGGTGATTTTGGAGTAGTGAAGATATCAGGCGAGATTGAGGAAAAACTAGGTATTCTAAATAAATATTACAGTGGCTCTGCTCCGAAATATTTCAAGCAGCTTGAATATAACCGCATAAAGCACCGTGTAGCAAGTGAGTTTAAACATAACAATATACCACTTTTAGTATGTACTAAAGCTTTTGGTATGGGTATAGATAAGCCTAATATTCGGTATACTATTCATTATGGAATTCCTCCTTCTATCGAATCTTTTTATCAAGAAGTCGGACGTGCTGGCAGAGATGGGAAAATGGCTTATTGCTGTATAATTGTTTCTAATGATGACCCTGGGCGAACAGAGTATTTATTGAATCCTAATAATAAAGTTGAAGAAATATATGAAACATTAAAAATGATTCCGAGAGAAGAAGATGACGATATAACCAGAGCGTTATTTTTTCATACAAAATCATTTCGAGGAGTTGATCAAGAAAAACAAAATGTTAGAGAAATCCTTGAAATCCTTGAAGATATTTCTAGAAAAGGTAGCAGAGTTATACCAATACCAAAAGGGATTTCAAAAAGGACCAGCAAATATGAGAAAAGCAGACAAATTGCCGAAAAAGCACTTCACAGACTTTTACTTATCGGACTTGTTTCTGATTACACAATAGACTATTCCAGAGATGAGTTTACTGTTCAATTATCAGGTGCGGATAAAGAAAAAATTAGTGAGACCTATGGGAAATATGTTTCCGGATATCTACACCAATTAGGTCAAGAAGAAATTAAAAAAGCATCAAAATATCTTGATTTATCTCTTTTTGAATTTATCATGCAGGTTGTTGATTTTTTATTACACTTTGTTTATGGAATAATTGAAAAAGGAAGAAGACGGGCATTACACGAAATGTTTTTAACAGCGACCGTTTCATCTGCAGACAATGATATTCGAAAAAGAATTTTAAGGTATCTTGAAGCAAGTAAGTATTCTGAATTTTTAGAGCAAATAGTTGCTGATATAAATATTGGTATAGAAAAATGTAAGAATTTATTTGCATCCGTAGCCTCTACTAATGAATCTGCTGAGCTTAGAGGGCAAGTAATACGTTTTCTTGAATCTTATCCCACTCATCCTGGGTTGCTTATGCTAAGATCTCTTTCTGAAGTATTTTCTAAGGATGGTAAAATTGTAACAATAAAACAAAACTTTAACGCCGCAATGTCTTCCGCAATAAATGAATACGGAGTAAGTGAAATTGTTATTTTTGAATTTGCTTCTTGGGTAATTTCAAATATTAGTAAACGCAATGTAGAATTGGCCAAAGAATTAGTCGTGGAAATACTCCGGGCTTATCCTACTAGACAATTAGCCCGAATGTTTGTTAAACAATTACCTATTAAATTGAATGCGATGCCAGCCTGGTTTCTTATAAATATACTTCAAAATAAGTGTAATAATTTAATTTTAAAAAATGGAGGATAAAATGGAAAAAGATGTGGAGAAATTTTTACAAGCAGAGGAATCTGCAGAGAAACTAATTCAAACTTTGGAAAAGCTTCAGACAGAGGCAAAATCTTACCAGGGTGCAACAAATGAATTAGGGATTGCCCGTGATAAACTTTTAGAACTAATAGAATCAACAAAAGATGTTGTGAGTAATAGCTATGAAGTTATAAAAACATTAAAAGATATTGGTGGTCCGGAAATTTTTAAGAGATTTACTAAGTTAGAAAACAAATTAGACGAGGGCTCAAAGAATATAGAAAGCAATTTAAATGAGAAATTTACTAAAATAGAAAACAAATTAGAAGAAACATTTAATAAACAATCATCACGAATTAAAAACTTAAAAGTATTTATAATTATATTATTACTGATTTCATTAGCAACAATTGCTGGTCTGATATTTCCCAATTATTTGGTAGAATTAAATAATTTTATCTATAATGTATTTAGGTAAAAATATAAATTGGTACAGGTGTCATTTTCTTTAAAAAACAGACTCGAAAATTATTTTGCCAGAAGTGAGACTTTCTCATTAATAATTTGGAGATTTTTAGTATAAATGTTAGTATTATTAAGATGATTGACATATGCTATCATTTCATGGAAGAAAGTAAAATGAATAAATCAAAAACTATTAGGAAAAAGATTAAGAATTGGCGAAAGAAAAAAGATTTAACGCAAGACGCGCTTACCAAAAAAGAAAAAAGCTGATATCCCTTATACAACATTAGCAAAAATTAAAAGTGATGTTATTAAAAATCCACCACTCCAAAATATCACAAAAATTGCTGATGATTTAGGCATAACAATTGATTATTTAATGAGGAAATAATTATGAAAAACAACATTACAGTACAAAATATTATCTTACCGGAAGGAAAAATTGTTGATTTTATTGACGGATCTTTTCGCAATGATACGCCAGAAGAATATGTTCGGCAGCAAATTGAAAAAAGTATAGTCAAAGAATATATTTATCCAAAAAATCTTTGTATGGTAGAGTATACCATAAAAATCGGTTCTAGTAGAAAACGAGCTGACATTGTTATTTTTGAAAGTGAAGAAAGACAAAAACAAGAAGATATAAAGATTATTGTTGAATGCAAACAAGAAAAAATCTCTCCCAATAACAAAAAAGAAGGTCTAGAACAACTCAAAACTTACATGGCGTCTTGTATCAATTGTGAGTTTGGCTTGTGGACCAATGGAAAAGACAGATTTGTTTTCAGGAAGATCACCAAAACCGAAAAAGTAGCTTTTGATGAGATTATTGATATTCCAAAGCTTGGACAGTCTTTAGCTGAAGCTGAAAAGCCAGATATGAAAGACCTGCGTGAAGCTACTGGAGATAATCTCAAATTTACATTCCACAGGTGTCATGATTACATTGCAGGAAATCAAGGACTTCAAAAGCCGGAAGCTTTTTGGGAACTTTTAAAACTTATCTTCTGTAAAATTCTCGATGAACGTTCTGAAAAAATTGACTTTTATGTTACAAGCGAAGAAAGAAAATCGCTCAATGGGCAACTGAAATTAAAAAAACGGATTGATTTAATCTTTGAACAAGTCCTGCAGGTACGGGAGTATCAAGGCATTTTCAAAGTAAATGAAAAAATAGAACTTGAACCTCGCGTTACTGCCTTTATTGTTGCTCAATTGCAGAACTATTCTCTTCTTGAATCCCCTATTGATGTAAAAGGTGCTGCTTATGAAGAAATTGTTGGTGCTAATTTGCGTGGTGCTCGTGGAGAATTTTTTACACCCAGAAATATCTGTGAGTTGACGGTGAAGATGATAAATCCCAAACTTCATGAAAAAGTTTTGGATCCTGCTTGCGGTACTGGTGGATTTTTAATCATCGCCATGAATCATGTGCTTATTCAAATAAAAGAGAGTGTAAAGAAAAGGTGGCGTGTTCCACTCAACCCAACCGACAATGAGAGAATGATGTTATTTCAAGAAATTAGAAGATACACTGAAAACAATATTTTTGGTTTTGATTTAAACCCAAATCTAGTAAAAGCAACAAAAATGAATATGGTCATGAATAATGATGGTTCTGGTAGCATTTTCCAAGCTAATTCACTAGAACACCCTCACAAGTGGCGTGATGAACTAGTAACAAAATTACAAATCAATAATGGTACAGATATTGCAAAATTTGATGTTGTAACAACAAATCCACCATTTGGAACCAAAATTCGTATTGATGACCCAGTAATTTTAGAGCAATTTGAAATTGCTTATATTTGGGAAAAGCAAGATGACGGTATTTTCATAAAATCGGATCGTCTCCAAAAGTCTGTCCCACCAGAAATTTTATTCATCGAAAGATGTTTGCAACTTTTGAAAGAAGATGGACGCATGGCAATTGTTTTACCGGACGCTATTTTAGGTGCACCAGGACTGCAATATGTTCGTTTTTGGCTTTTGCAGAATACTCAAGTTTTATCAAGCATTGATTTGGACAAAGACACTTTCCAGCCAAAAAATGGGACGCAAACTTCGGTTCTCTTTTTACGCAAAAAAACAAATGAAGAAAAACAAACAGAAATGTTGTCAAAAAAAATGCGCAGATATCCAGTATTTATGGCAATGGCGGAAAAAATTGGACACGACAAACGAGGTAATACTATTTACAAGCGGGACGAAGAAGGTAATGAAATTATTATTAAGCGCAAAGAAAAAGTAAAAGATGAAGAAAGTGGCAAAATAATCGAAAGAGAAATTGATGTACAGGAAAAAATTGTATATGATGAAACGCCAGACATTGCAAAGTTATTTGTAGAATGGAAAAATGATAAAAAATACAATTTTCCAGAATTCGATTTTTGAGCAATATGATTACTCAATTAGCAAAAAAATATTCTAATATTACATGGACAGAGGTTGATAACCTATTATTATCAAAAGGTGATCTTCGATTAGATGCAAGCTTTTATCATATTGATGGATTGAGGGCAAAAGAAATAATAAACAATTTAAAGGTGCCGAAAAAAACAATAACGGGCACCAATGGAATAGCTTTAGCCTATCATCGTCCAAGATTTAAAAGGATTTTTTTAGAGAAATCTGAGTTTCCAATCTATCAGCCAGGCCAAATTTCTGAGGTACATCCTCAGCCCGTAGCTTATATTTCTAAAAAAACCCCGACAGATATTGAAGCTCTACGCGTAAAAACCGGTCAGATATTACTGACATGTTCTGGAACAACAGGAAAAACAACAATTGTGGGAAGAACGTTAGGTAACAATATTTTTAGCCACGATTTAATTAGAATAACTACACATGACACTGAGTATACCGGTTATTTATATACATATTTAAAATCTGACCTTGGAAATACAATTTTACTTACAAATAATTACGGTGCGGTTGTTAGCCATATTGAGCCAAAACATCTTGAAAGCATATATATTCCTATATTAGACAAACGTAACATTCAAAAAATTCATAAAGATATTATTCAGGCTTTTTCATTGCGAGATCAGGCAAATAACTTAATTGATGAATCACAAGAATTATTTTTTAAGCTTCTAGGTTTACCAAAAATCTCTGAAGAAGATGTTCAATGTTTAGGAGATGAAAAAGTAAAAGTATGGGAAATAAATGAATTTGGATTTGAAAAAAGATTCGATGGTAGTTTTTATTATCCTCTAGCAGATTTAGCGATTGAGGAACTTAAAGAATCTAAATATCCAATTTCAACATTGGCGGATAGAGAGTTAATTGAAAAAGTCTTTATCCCAGGGAGATTTAAAAGAATTTATGTGAACAAAAAATATGGTATTCCTTTTCTTTCCGGTAAAAACATTGTTCAGATGCAACCAGAGGACTTGAAATATTTATCACGTTCAAAGACCATAAATTTGGACAATTACATTATAAAAAAAGACTGGATACTTATTACGTGTTCGGGGACCATAGGTCGTACAGCTCTTGTAACTTCTGAATGGAATGGTTGGACTGCCACACAGCATATTTTGAGAGTTGTGCCAAAAAATATTAATACAGGATATTTGTATGTATTTTTATCAAGTGATTACGGACAAGTTCAGATAAAAAGATTTATCCACGGCTCGGTTGTTGATGAAATTACTGATAGACAAATTAGCCAAGTTGTTATTTCAATTCCTGATTCAGATATTCAAAAACAAATTGGAGAAAAAGCGCAAAAAGCTTTTGAATTGCGCGACAAAGCAAATGAGATTGAAGAAAAATCGATTGAGTTTTTGGAAGAAAAAATCAATGAGTCCACAAATTAATTTTTTATTAAGATCATGAGAATCACTGAAATCACAATTAATCCCAGGAATCCTTCATAGGAGCTACTTGAACATAAGAGTTCGAAAACTACAGATAAGACAAGAGGAAGTTTCGTTTGACATAATAAGTTAAATTTCCTGCAATAAGCAGATTGGATATCGGAGAAGCATGATAGAAAGAGTTGTGAAAACATGACAAACTAAATGTCTCCTTGTCAGATGAGTTCTTTAAGTAATTTTAATATGAACAATTAAAAAAGTAATTATAATGCTCAAATGTGAGTATTATCAATCTTTTTATCTATAACAAAAAAATGTTTTTAGTTTCATTATCGAAATCTTATTCTGGAATGTTTTTTATCTTTTAATAAGTTCCTAGAAAGGATTTTTATTATGGCTACCACATCATCCAAAATGGCAATCTTAGATTATTTGTGGGAATGGACAGAATGGTATAGTAGTTGGGCAAAACTTCTTGTAAAAAAAATAATTAGCCTTGAAGACTCTTTGCCCGATGAGCAATTAGAATCTGTTTATGATGAATTTCTAAATAATATTTTTCCATCTGATAAAAAACCTCCTGTTGATATTGAACGACCCAGTTTGACATTTGATACTACCAATTTAAAATTATTATCTATGTCTGAAATAGAAGGAGTTAATAAACTTGCACCTGGTCAGATCTTAAATTTTAGTAATAATATTACAGTTATTTACGGTGCGAACGCTACGGGAAAATCCGGTTATAGTAGGATATTAAAAACACTTGGACTTTGTTACCAAAAAGAAAATAAAGTGTTATGCAACGTATATAATACAAGCGAAAAAAGCCAGAAAGCCAAAATAAAATACATGTTGAATGATAAGCCTGGTGAATTTATATGGGATGGTGCTTGTCAATCATCTGAACTTCGCTATCTTTCTATTTTTACAAATGATTGCGTGAATATTAGTATAAGTCGAAAGCGAGATCTGCTCGTTACTCCCATAGGTTTTCATCTTTTTGGCATTTTATCTAACGATTTAGATAGGCTTGCCAAAATCCATAAAACCAATATTGAAAATTGCGAACAAGAAATAACCTGGATCGAGAACTTACACCAAGGAACAGAGGTGTATGAATTCGTCGCTAATTTAAGCGCTCAATCTTCAGTAGAGAAGTTTAACCATTTAAAAAGCTATACCTCAGATGATGAAAATGACCTAGTTGAACTAACAAAACAAAGGGGCGATTTAAATAAAAAACTTTTAGAAACACAAATTTCCCTCCTTTCGAAACAAGTAAATGAACTAGAAAGTGTAAAATTGCAAATCAGAACCATTCAACACAATTTTAAATCAGAAGATTGGACTAACATTATTAATTATGTAAAAAAAATAGATAAATTGAGAAAAAAGGAGCAGAAAGGTCTTGAGAAAATTGCAGAGGAAAGAGGAATTGCTCTGTATAAAACAAAAGAATTTAATGATTTTATCAAAGCAGCTGACAAATATATTCAAAAACTCGACAAGAAAGATTATCCCAAGGATAAAGATGAAACTTGTGTATACTGTGGTCAAAAACTTACTGATAGGGACGCTAGAGAACTACTTGCAAATTATAGAATTCTTTTAAGTGACACTACCCACACTGAAATAAGAGAATATGTAGAATTGCTTAAAGTATTGCGTGAAAAAATAAAAAATATAAATTCTGATATAAAACTATACCATCCATCATTTGGTGAAAATGAAGAAAAAGAACCTATCCAGCCTAAATTCCTTGAACAGTTTTGTAAAAAAATTAATGAATTTAAAAAGCTGGCTGAAACTGAAAAAATAAATATAATCCAAGAAAAAAAATTTAATATAGGTTACGAAAAGATAAAAACAAAAATTGATAAGAAATTAAAATCAATTACATCTATATTGAATAACAAAAATAAAACTCTGATTCAAATTGAACTAAAAGAAGAAGAGATAGATAGTCAAATAAACGAATTGCTTGATCGTAAATTGCTAAACAAGAAACAAACTGAAATTGAAAAAAATTTAGTATTACTTAAACGGGCACAGGTCCTGAAATCTAAGTCGCATTTATTTAACACGGATTCAGTAAGCAGAAAAACAACCACGGCGAGAAAAAATTTGATTTCTACAAGTTTTGAAAAAATATTTACCGAGGAGTTGAAATTTTTAAGCTGCTCTAATATCAAATTATCGTTGAATTTTGAAACTTCGAAAGCCAAGCCTATTTTAAAACAAGAGATAAGATCACAATATGCTTTAAGTGACATCCTTAGTGAAGGGGAACAGAAATCGATTGCGTTAGCAGAATTTCTTACCGAGGTTCAGCTTGACAATAAGAATAAAGCATCAATTATTTTTGATGATCCGGTAACCAGCTTGGATCATAAAATTATTGACGAATTCGCTCGTAGGTTGGTTCTGTTGTCGAAAAAAAGGCAGGTAATCTTATTTACCCATAGCATTCTTCTTTTTAATAGCATAAAACAAAAGAGCGATTTACCGAGGTTTAAAGATCTCGAATTTAAATACTATGAAACGGAGACAGATTTAAAAAATACGGGCATTCTATACGAAAGTCCAACTTTAAGAGAAGATAACTTTAATAAATATAAAAAGAGCATAAATGAAATTCTTAATTTACCAAAAGAAAAACGTGATAGGAAAGAAAGTGAACTAGCAATAAGTGGATACAATAAACTTAGGCCAGCAATTGAAGTATTTGTTGAGAGCGAGATGCTTTTTAACACCATTAAACGATATCGAAAAAATGTTGCTCTCACTTCACTTGAAAAAATTAATGGTGCCTTAATTGATAAGCATAAGGAGCAATTAACAGATATTTTTGAAAAATGTTGTGGGTATATTGAGGCACACAGCAAACTTGAAACAATTTACCTGAAACCTACTTTAGTCGAACTAAAAAATGATTTTAATGAAGTTTGCCGTATAAGAAGCGAATTTGTTAAATAAATAAATTTTTTACTGGTAAATAAACATAATTTAAGTTATTGGAGGAAATTGTTATGTTAACTAAGTGGGAATGCCATATCTTGGATTATTTCTTTGAGAATGGAAATTTCAAAGGAAAATTAGATGATTTGGCAATTGATGTTTTCAATAAATATGTAAATTCATTATTTAGTAGAGATAAACATTTTTCGATGAATAATCGCGGAAAAGTAGGAAATAAAATTATAAATTCAATTAATAATTTATCAAAATTGTTAATTATTTATGAAGAAGAGGGAATTTTTAAAACTAAAAAACAAATATTAGATAAAATTGGCCAAATTAAGTCTGAAATTTATTATGAACGCTTAAAAGAAATTAATTCTGATTAAATATGAGATTTTATTACGATTAAAATGACCTATCAAATAAATTGATATAAAGATCTATTCCATGATATATTGATAAATGGTTCGAATAAATGGGGACACACTGTAGATTCAAGTTGCTAATGCAACAATTTACTAAAAACTTCATGTGGTGTTAAAAATTCTAAAGTTTTCCGTGGTCGGTCATTTAACATATCCTGT
>SDBU01007963.1_pt1 | contig 12119 bp, 17 predicted proteins | sample 2277071 | NCBI WGS metagenome assembly SDBU01 (sample SAMN10397929, study PRJNA504765) | marine sediment metagenome | isolation source: marine sediment core GS08_GC12, 126 cmbsf | place: Arctic Ocean: Gakkel Ridge, Loki's castle | collected 2008
GTATTTGTTTCGTTCTATACTATCAGCGAATTGGCAATTTACACCGGGGCGAATGTTCCACTTATCAGGTTCTTTATTGTATTCGTGGAGTTTAGTTAGTCGGCGTGTCATAGTCTTAGTGCCAGCCAGTATCTTAGTTGGGTGGTCACCGGACATTATGATTCCTGTTTCTTTCATCCCCGCTTCAACTCCTTCTGCAGATTGTATATCGCAAGGCAATGTTTAAACATGTCAACTTCCTTGCCCTATCGTTACTTCTTACATTCTCGCTTTTTTGCCAGATGCCTTCTAATAGCACATACTGTTGATACAACGCATACTAGAAAGGCTATCGAAAAAAATACTAACGACACAATAGGATTCATTTTAATTATCTCCTCATCTTCGATTAGTTTGTTACACTTATTATAAGTTTTGGGAGGATTTCATTTGATACTAAGATAAGTCCTACAATAACACCAATCAAGAAAGCAAAAAACTGCCCTCTTCTATGTTCGTATGAACCAAAAGACCAAGATAGTAATCTGTCAAAAATCCCAATACTCACCAAAATAATAAAGGAAAATAGAACCACCTTAGTTAGTGGGTAAACATTCCAGAACACGATAGCAATAATCCCAACAGGAATACTCAGTAGTATGATTGCTTTCATTAACTTGTTTATATTTCCATACCAGTTAAAGTTATGATGCATGTTCATTTCCTACCCTTCTTAGTTGTATAGTCTACTAAATTAATCATTGGCGATGTTATAGCACCAGTTCCTTAACATCCCCCTGATGCCCGCACCGCCGGCAGTGGTAAAGGCCGTTGTCCAGCTGCTTTGCATCGTGGTGGGTGAAGAAGCAGACGATTTGGGCGAAGATTGCATGCTCTATAAGCCAATTAAACATTTCCCATTACCTCCGTATCATTCCCGCATTGTGGGCATTTAAGATTCTTGTGCGGGAGTTGGCATTGAGCGCAAAAATAACGAACTGTCATTTTGTATTTCAGAACCCATCTCAATGCTTGTATTTGACCTTGAACGATATTCTCATATTGCTGACGGTGACTCTTGGGAAGGTATTTATACTTTTTAATACTAGCCCGTAGCTTTTTGATTTGTGCAAGTATTTCCTGTTTAGTTTTCAATTTTCGCTCCACTTTAATTCCGCCGTGTAGTACACCTTTGGGAATATTATCCTCGGGTCCGCGCAGAAGCAGTCACCTAGAATCCGTCCGCTCCTTATCCGGTGAGCCACCGCGTCCAGCGGCCAGTACGGGCGAGTCGCCTTCATTATGTGGTACTGCAGGACGGTCAGGTCGCCGGATTTCATAATGTCTCCGCCCCAAGCACCTTAATAGCTTCTACGGCTAGGGCACTCGGCTTGGTTTTCTTGTTCTCCCATCGGTTTACTGTGACAAAACTAACACCCAAGCGTTTTGCCAATTGTTCCTGTGAAAGTCCCAATTTATTGCGCAACTGCTTTATTTCTTCACTATCCACACCCCTAATTATAAAGTACGTTATAGCAAATGTCAACCCTTTTCGCATAATATTTTACGGCAATTTTAAGCCGTTTTTCGCCGCATCAGCCCACCTGTTTAGTCGTATTATGTAAAAATAGGGCGGCAAAGTATTGACATTTGCTGTTTTTTGGTAGTAATATAATATCAAATGGTAGGAGTATTTAGCTCATCGGGGGACATTCGCTAGTGGTAATGACAAAGGCAGCGCGGAAAAAGGCCGCAGCAAAGGGTTTGCGGACGAAGCGGAAGCGGTATGGGAAGAATTTGCGCTGGGGCTAACTAGCGAGGCATGACTGATGTGGCGCTGGACGGCAATCATCGCAGCATTCTTCGCATATCTCCCTGCTAGGTTTATGATTGCGGGTGTAGTGACTGGTACTTCGGCAACGGACGTATTTGTAGTAGAGATTGTGCCGTTTATTGGGTCGCTTGTCGTTGTCGCCATCATCATCTTCGCACTAAGGTAATTTCAAGGAGTTTAAGATTGGAGTATTTAGCTCAAGGGGACATTAAATTATGAATGTAGCAAGAGTACTTATCACCGCCGTCTTCGGCTCGCTCGTCGCGTACTATGTGGGGTCGATTTTTACCACCACCCTCATAACGGGCAGTTCCACCGGCGATATTTTGATTCAAAATCTCGTGCCCATCACGCTTGCCGCTGTAGCCGTAATCATCATAATCTCGGTCGGCTTCAGCAAGAAGCTGCTTTCCGGCGACTAAACCAACAAGAGGAGTTTAACCTAAAATGGAGTATTTAGCTCAAGAGGACGTGAGACCATGAATATCGCAAGAGTACTTATCACCGCCGTTTTCGGTTCCCTTGTGGCCTACTACGTAGGGACCATATTTACCACCACCCTTATCACCGGCAGTTCCACCGGCGATATCTTGATTCAAGCTTTAATCCCCATCACGCTGGCAGCCGTGGCCGTCATCATCATAATCTCGGTCGGCTTCAGCCGCAAACTGCTTTCCGGCGAATAATTTCCAACCCCGAACGCCAGTGCGGTTTTGCGAGAGCGCAGCCGATGAAGGAATAAGCGACAACAGAATAGCGACATCAGGGGCGGGCGGACTTCGAGAGCCTCCCGCCCCAATAAAAACGGAGAAATTATATTATTATTATCTTGAAGGTGGGGAATTGAAGAAGAACAACTGCGAATGCTTAAAATGTAGTTACAAGTGGCATTCCACTTTGAAGAATAGGACGGGCAAAAATCCGAAACAGTGTCCGTGGTGCAAGTCATATAAATGGAGGCAGACACGGCTAAAGGGAAGATATCGTGTATAAAGGAGGGCAGTAAAATGAGAAAGCCAGCAATCGCTAGGGACTTGGAAAGGTTCGGCAAGGCATCAAGGGTGTATTTCGTGCGGAAAGTCGATGCATTGGAGGCCAAAAAATCTGCAGAGGCGTACGGCATCAAGATATCTCTGCGGAAGACCGAACTCGGTTGGCGCATAATGCGGGCATAACCGCAGGGCATACTACTATATATCCGAAGGGAGGGCAGTAAAAATGGGCGTATTAGCAAAGGATTGGAAAAGGGCACCTAGCAGAAAGATGGTCGGCACAAGTTTGCAGGGTGAAGTTCATATTTCCTATGCAACATTGGTGCGCATTTTTGGGAAGCCATTGAAGGGCGATGGTTACAAGACGCAGGCCGAATGGGTACTCCAATTCAAGGATGGCACCGTGGCCACTATTTACGATTACAAAGAGGGCAAGTCGTATTTGGGTAGGCACGGCAAACCAGCGAATAAGGTAACGAGCTGGCATATCGGTGGTAAGAATAAAAAGGCCGTTGCCCATGTGAAGCATGCGCTAGGTCGCTAACCGTGCGGGGTACGCTACTATATATCCTAAAGGTACATAATAATGAAACGAGCATGTGCATGGTGCAAGAAGACGTTTAGGTACGTGAAGGGCGGGAAAAAGGGCGACGTGACACACGGCATATGCCGTAAGTGCTATAAAAAACACTTTGGATATAGGAGGTAAGGGGTAATGGAGAAAGGTTTTAATAGTAGAGGACGCCGTTTTACCTTTGCTATTGTAGGGGGAATGACTCGTGAAAAAGCAGAAGAGAAAATGGCGGCACGAAGGCGGTTAGCCCCTCAGTTTATATGGGCAATCAAACGTGTAAGTGATGGCACTTATGGTTTAGGCAGGGCAATAAGAAAATAGCTGGAGTAATAACATCTGATGGCAGTACAGACGGTAAAACCCGGAGTCAAGACGGTTGGGGGCGGCAAGCCCGTGGTGGTCACGCGCGGTTCTAGGCAGGAGAAGCCGGGCGGCTCGCCGGCGGAGCAGATACAGCCGACGAGGCCCGCGACACGGCCTAGCTATGAAGGCGGGCCGCCATCCGAGCCGCCAGACCCAACACCGCCACCAGAGGATAGGGACGTAACACCGCCACAGGGCGCCCTACCCGGACCCGGAGAGGCCGCACCGACACCCGAAGAGCGACGCAGGGCCGAGAGGTTCATGGCAAAGGCGCGGCGGGAGCCAGCGGGTAAGCCGTTTAAACCGCCTGAAGGTGCTAAACTGGTCGAAGAGACGGCACAGGGCAAGCCGGCTGTCTATGAGCGGGCGGGCATCCGCTATTACGCTCCTGACAGCACTATGTACAAGCTCGGGTTTGAGACTTCAGAGGAATATCTTGCTTCGCAAAGGGGCAAGCGCATTGTGGTCGCTCCGGGCAAGGTGGAATGGCAATACGGGGCGCCATGGGTGGCGATTCAGACCGACAGGGGGCCGCTCCATATCACAAGGCAGCAAGCCACTAACCTATCAGGGTTGAGGGGAAGGGCTCAGTTCCAGCAATCGGTCAATCTTGGCATTATCAAAAAGGATAGCGTATATGTGCCGCCGGCAAAGACCCGGGGTGCTTGGTCTTATATGCCGTTGGCAACAGTTCAAGAAATCAAGAAAGCTGACTCCGAATTATACGAAACCCTTGTAAACAAGGGATATGTTGCTTATGAAAAATTGATGGCACAGAAGATAAAGGAAGTAGAAAAGAATAACATTATCATAGACGACCAGATGATGCCTATTGCGGATTGGAATACCCTCGGTGAAAAATATCAGAGCATAGCCTTGAATAAGGGATGGGAAGCCATGAATCAGGCTATTAAGTCTGATAACGAGGCGATTGAAAAGGAAATCTGGGACTATGGTGAAAATCACGTAATCTTCGGCAATCAGGGTATGCCAATGGATGTGTGGACAAAACTCGACAAGAAATATCGGGCCATAGCCATACGGGCGGGCAGTTTCACCCCGATGCTCGCACAGATAGAAGCTGACAGGGAAATGCAGGATATTGCCTTCGTTACGATGCAGAAGTTCAAGACCGACAGGGGATATGACCTGTTGACGGCGAGGCTCAAGGGTGTCCGGCCCGAAACGATGAAGTTGGCTGGATTTGACGATAAGGATATTAAATGGGCAGCGGATAGTCACCAAGCATCATTAGATACCGGCGTGGCCTTGCCCGGTGTTAAAACTTGGGAAGATGTCCGAACTGGCAAGATAATATCGAGCGAAAAGTTTCGGGCATTAAAGGGAACGGAGCAAGACCATTACAGGCTATCGTTGGCATCTGGTCGTCGGTTGATGATAGAAGGTGCGTCGATGCTGTTCTTTTCGCCGGCGCGCATGGCATTGCCGGAGATTACCAAAGAGGATATCAAACCTTTGGAGTACGCCGTAGGCGCGGCACAGTTGGGCATGTGGGCTATGCCGATAATGCCGAAGGGTATTCTGCCTTATGCCTCGGCGGGAATAAGCAGCATATTCGGAATGCACACGGCGGTAAATTGGGATGATTATAATACCACCCAGAAAGTAATGGGGACTGTGGTAACGGTACTGACGGCGTTGCCGGCGCTCGGGGCTATTGTTAAAACTGCTATACCAGTAGCGGTAAAGGTGCCGTTGGCTGATGGACGTGTAATAACGGTATGGCGCGGTATTAACGTGCGGGGCAAGCCGATAATCGGCATATCGCAGGGCAAGCCAACGGTGGCATTGAAGGGAGTTAAGCTTCCCGAATTTGCCAAACTGGCAAAGGAATATAAGCCGGAAACGAAGATAGAAACTAGCCTCTTGGGAACGCGCGAGGCCCTCAAGAAAATGGGAGCGGCTGAAGCGGATATAATCAAGGTCGAGGAGACGTTGAGTACACGCGCTATGTTCGCTGGCAAGAAGTCGCCGCATCTTTCAAAGACTATGGAAGTAGAGCCCATCAAGGCGTTATCGCAAGATGGTGTGGCCGCAGTGTTCAAAGCCTTTGTCACAGCAGGCAAGGGGAAGATGGAGCGGTTGTACGGAAGTTACACGATAAAGCCGCAAGTGGAGCGCATCCTGCGGAAATGGCGTGGCGTAGGCGATATAGACATTCAAACCAATATGAGCCAAGTCGAGGCGGAAGCATTTACAAAGCGGTTGGTAGACGCACTCAAAAAGACCGAAGGTGCGAAGAACGTCAGGGTCAGCAAGAAACACCCCACATTGATTGAGACGAGGGATGCCACCGGCTGGCATCATGCGGTTGATATACACACACTTGAGTTAAGCCCTACGGCCAGCGAAGCGAGCAAACTTGGTACAACTGGAGAGTTTTCGTTTGGTATGCGGGTAGGGGAACCAGTTCTCAAGATTAAGTCCCCCGGTATCGGCGAGTTGCGGATAATGCGTTTATCGGAAACAGGCAAGCGCAAGGCCGATGCGATATTACACTTCCGTCAAAAAGAAATTGGACCCGAACCGCACCGCATTAAAGATATAGTGGACTATTACGTCATTCTGCGGACTTACAAAGGGCAGGAAATAGCCGATAAATGGGCGCGGGCATTCGGGCAAGACCCGGCGAAGCTGATTAAGATAGCGGAGAAAAACCCGCTTAAATTGACTGCTTGGGAATTGTCTCCGCCGACAAGCAAGGCAGCATTGGCAGCGAAGGGTGCCCCATCAATAACCATATTGATTCCGGCATCTATGAGAGCGGTCTTGTCGCCTTCATTGGCGGCCAGTGTATCTGCTCCTTTTAAGATGTCTCCTTCTTTGGCGGCATCGAAATATACCGTTGTCGCTAGTCCCAGCGCAGTAAGCGTGGCCGTATCGCCGAGCCAGACGCGTAGCGTTGTTGCTTCAAGGTCGGCGCCTAGCAAGCCGGTAAGACCGAGCAAAGTGGTGGGGAAGCCTAGTAAAGTGCCGTCAAAGCCTTTGCCCTCGCCGTTGCTTAAAGGGGTAATAACGCCATCGCCAAAGCCCAGTCCTTCGCCATCCCCGAAGACTTCGCCTAGTCCGGTGCCTAGCCCTGTGCCCAGTCCGAAACCGAGTCCGTCCCCAGTGCCATCGCCAAAGCCATCTCCCAAGCCGTCACCGGCACCGAAGCCGAGTCCCGTACCAAGCCCAGTGCCAGAGCCGTCACCAACGCCAACGCCAAAACCTGCGCCGAAGCCCGTGCCATTGCCGATATTGTCCAAAGAAGAGAGCGACGAGCGGATTAGGAAGTCGAAAGGTGCGCACACTTGGAAGCAGGGGATGTATTGGCGCGTCACGGTGTTTCCGTATAGGTCGCCCAAAGACCACTGGCTGACAAGAGGATTGCCTTTGGGTGCAACTGATGTCAAGAAAGGTGCTGGCGTTGCTTATAGGTCAATTCAGCAAATAAAAGGCGCATCTCCGGAACTAGTGTCTTACGATATGGGGATTCAGGACGTGTTTGTAAGAAGGCCGAGCAGGAAGCCCGGCAAGAAGGGGGCTATTAAATTCAAGAGCGACCCACATCGAAAGACGAGGCAAACGATATCACTGAAAGGCATAAGGGTTCGCGGGAAGAAGTGAGATTGTGAAATTGAAAGGAGTAAGGAGGTAAAGGATAATGGCAACATATTATGTTGGTGCTTATTTTACTTTAACTGATGTGGAGAAGATGAGGAAGACTCTTGGGAAAGAAGGCATAAGAGTAATTAAGGTGAAAAAGCGCAAAGCAGGATTCCCTTTAGCTGGTTTAACTGTGTATGAAGTCCATTCAGACAAAAAACCATCTTGGCAGAAGTCTAGGAGGTAAGGGGTAATGGCGAAAACACGGAAATTCGGGACTTTGGTATATAAACGCGCATCGGCATTTACCAGAGGGCGCGAGGCCGACAAGTATGCGCGCTATTTAAGGAATGAGGGCTGGCTGGCAAGAGTTGTCGAAGAGGGCAACATATATGTGGTCTATTCACGGAAACCAGTGGGGAGGTAAGGGGTAATGGCAAAACTACTTATCGACCGCAAGGCGCACAAGCGCAAAGCCCACAAGCGGGACGGCACTCACGTCAAAAGCTCGTCTGTTGGTCGTGCGAGGTTCAGGACAAAGGACAAGCCCGGCCGCACGCCGAAGTCGAAGCGGTGGTACGAGCACAAGGTAGAGACCGGATGGGAGAAAGGCATGCCGACCATGAAGCGCCGCCGATTGGTTCTGCGGGCGCACAAGGGAGACTATTTGGCCTCGGGTCGGGCAATGCAAGCCTTGGTAAATGTCACAACTGATAAGCCGACCCGTGTGCGGGCGCGTTCTGATGCGTTGTACTTCTTCCGGGAGCATAAGATAAGGAGTAAATAAGAAGGAGGTAGGAATTAATGAGTAACCCAAAAACATTTACATACAGGGGGCATAGATACCGTATTTTTCACATAACCAATACGGAAAGACGAGCATATAAAGCGATAACAAAAAGACACGGATTGACCCATGCGGGATTTAGGACTGCAGTTAAACAACTTCCTGATGGCAGATGGGCAGCAGGGGAGAGATAATGGCAGGCGCATTAGGTCTACTGGTAACAACCGTGCCGATGATTGTGGCGGTCGCCGGGACGGTGAAGATTATGGAGGTCGCGTTCCGCCGCAACGGCAAGCCGGTCGGTTTGAAGCACTGGCACTTCAAGGGCAGGAAAGCCGTGAGCCACAGGCACGAGGGCGGAAACGTCCGGCACGAGCACAAGGGACTGCGGGGATACGGAAGGAATAAGAAAACTCTGCGGAGGTGATATATGGGCGTCAAAAGAAAGTTGGCTAGGGCGAGGGTCAGGTACCGCAGGATATCGGAGAGCCGTGCGGGTAAAAAAGAGCGCAAGTTGATGCTTGAGCGCAACAAGGCACTAAAGGCTGCGGGCGCGGCGGCGCATCGAGCGAGTTTGATTGAGGACAAGCGGGCTGCGCAGGCCAAGCAGATGGCGGCGGAGGAACGCCTGCGGATAGCACAGGGCAAGGGGCGCAAGGGACAGCGCGGAAGCGCAGTGAAAACCGGCAAGTCGGCGCTGAAGTCCATAGTCGGCGTGATAAACAAACTGAAGGAGATTGACAAGCGCGCCGGCGGGAAGCGTTGAGGTGGTATAATAGTAGTATGAAACGCTGGAAGCGAATAGTACCATTAATAGCGATATTGGCGGCGCTGATTTTGCCGCTGAAGGCGCAGTACGCCGAGGCGCAGATACAGGAGCCGGATGCAGGTTGGGAAATTCTGCAGGTCGAAGCGTATCGCGATGCCGTTGTAGAAGAAGACTCACAGATGTACCTAATAACGGCTCGCACGAATTACATTACGCCGCCGTCTAACTATAATGTGTCCGAGGCTTTCATAGTCACCCTTCGCGATGTGGATAATATTACCTTGCTCGGCTCGTCCACGTTCTACAACTACGGTCCAACCAACGGCTTTGCTATGCAACTCGCTGCCATACAATTCGATGCGGCAAGTGCGCCGCCTTGGAATCTGGCCTACAATATCCACATAGATGGCAATCCATCGCTCCATTGGCTCGATACAACGGCGGAACACACTATGTCGACGGTGTATTACTACGACCACTCGGCGGGCACTTACTTGGATGAGACGGCGGCGGCGAATGACGCGGTCGCGAACGATGTTAGCATACCGCCGGATGCGTTGGTCGGCCCTGAAAACGACGCTCTTTATCTCGGCAGCACGGGGATGTTCAATTTCGTCACCGTGAACGTCGGCACGAACGGCAACTGGAACGGCCAATATGCGTGGGAGTACTGGAACGGCGGCGAGTGGATGGCGGTTACTAACCTTAATGACGGGACGGCGGGATTTACAAACGGGACGGGTATGCATAACGTGACCTACGATAGCCCGACCGATTGGCAACAGACCCCAGTCAATGGGGTTACGCAATATTGGTTGAGGTTCAGGATAGTCACGTCGACCGCATGGGTGGCGCAACCACTAGGCACGCAGTTCTGGACGAACACGTTGGATGACCCGCCGCACATAGAGACGGACATATTTAGCGTGTGGTACGATGGAGGTTCGGTAGGCGCAACGCGGGACAGGCTGACCATTAGGTTGCGAACCATAGCACAGTCCATCGAGAACGACTGGGGTGGGGCTCCGGTCTTTGATTTGCTGGAGAACATACTCGGCGTGAATAAATTGACTCCTATGGGCGAGGATTACTTTGAGAATGTCATCGCAAGGTTGCGTGAGATTGCACCCGACCTATTTGCCGATGTCACCACGACGCCGGACTTTGGAGAGAATGCCGTTGTCAGCGACAGTTTTATGGGCGGTGACGACGGCGACCAAGATGCGCACGGTGTCAATTGGTTTGCCCAGACGTATACGGCTACTGGAAACTACGATATGGTCGGCATATGGGTGAAGGCTTTTACCGTGGGTTTGCCGGGGGACCTAACTGTTGGATTGACGGCGGAGGCCGCTGATTTGCCGACGGGCCCCATATTGGCATCGGGCGTTACGGATGCCGATGTCTTCACGACATCGACCAATGGGGACTGGTATCTGGTGACGTTTACGGCAGGACAGGCGGTAACGAGCGGCACGGTTTACGGAATAGTGTTTTATGCCGCTGGTGGTGGTGCGGCAGACTACGTTTCATGGCGGTCGGATGCGAACGGAGGCTACACGGGCGGGCAGGGAAGTGCTTCTGCAGGTGGCTTGGCTGGTCCTTGGGCGGCTATCCCCCCAGTTCCTCCGGCGATTAACGTAGAGGATTTCATGTTTAGCGTGATGGCCGATGAGGCGTGGTCATACTCATACCGCGACAGATTGGCCAACAAGCTGGTCGGCACTAGGTTTGATAACACATGGGGTCTTGATTTCGGAATGACACGGATGTGGGGCAACTTCCTCACCTTCATGTTCGTGGCGCTCTGTATAACGGTAGCTTTCGGACGGGCGATTGAGGATTACAAGTATTCATGGCTGGTTCTATTCTTTCTTATGCCGTTCGGCGCGTGGTTCGGGTACATTTACCTTGAAATGGCGGTACTGCTGGCATTTTGTATGATGGCTTTGAGCATATATGTTATCGCATATAGGGCAAGCCCATAAGGAGTTAAATATGAAAAGGATATTACGGATAGTCTGTACGGTATTGGCGTTGTTGATGCTTCTGGCCGTGCCGGTGTTGGCACAGGACTGGTTCGCGGAACTGCAGCTTCAGGAGACGGCGGGCACGAGTTACGATATGTTCCCAGCAAGGACGCCGTTCAACACGACTTGGAATATCGACCATGGCTATCTTACCAGCACGGCACTTGATAGCCGAGTTAGGTCTAACGGTACTACGTATCCGCATTTGATGGCCGATGACAAGTTGCTGTTCGCCCGCGAACTTTCGGCATACGCGAGCAATCCGCTATTCTTTTACACGGGTGATACGGCTCTTGATGCATTCGATTTGACGTTCGGGTATGACGGTTATGCAACCATCAGCGATGACACGACGCTCGAACTTGGGCTGAACGACTTTTCGCTGTATTGGGGCGATACATGGGTAGATACAAGTGCTGGTAGCCAAGAAAATCTTTTGAATAAGCCCGGTGCATTTCAGGTTAAGTCAGACTATGAAATTGGCAATGAATTGGAAGTCAATACTTTTGGTATAGACACTGATTGTCTTGACTATGTAAGGGCAAATAACGACTGGACTCGTATTCCAGATGACCCCGCCTTCAGTTTTACCGATGGTGCCGGCAATGACGAGCCGTTCACGGTAATTGCATGGGTGAATTGGGATGACGCGACCAGTAGCACACCAATCAGCAAGTCCACAGGAGCCGGCAATCAACGCGAGTGGCTTTTACAGACAACAGCAGCAGACTTGCTTCAGGTTGACCTGATGGATAATGTTGGTGCTAATCTTTTACGAACTTCAACTTTGGCTGTGACAGCGGATGAAGGGACATGGCATCATTACGCCATTAGATATGATGGTTCGGAAGCGGATATAGGGCTAGAGCTATTTCGAGACGGAGTAGATGCAACCAACGCACAAGCTGAAATAGGTGCTTATCCCGGCATGACAGGTGGTACGGCAAATCTGGAACTCGGTTCTTATAACGGAGGGACAGCCGGTTATCTGGAAGGTCAGATGGCCGAGGTAAAAGTATATGCCGCGGAATTGACACCTGCTGAAATCGCTGCGGACTTTGCCGGTGAGCATAAAACCACTGACTTGGTGGCATGGTGGAGGATAGATGAAGGGAATGGCTTGCCACAAGATAGTAGTGGCAACGGCCATAATGCAAATCAGAACCTTGCCGATTGGGTAGA
>SDBU01007964.1_pt1 | contig 12119 bp, 9 predicted proteins | sample 2277071 | NCBI WGS metagenome assembly SDBU01 (sample SAMN10397929, study PRJNA504765) | marine sediment metagenome | isolation source: marine sediment core GS08_GC12, 126 cmbsf | place: Arctic Ocean: Gakkel Ridge, Loki's castle | collected 2008
CCAGATACCCATCGTCCATCGGGGAGGAGGCGATGCCTATCGGGATTTCCCCGGCACCCGGGACCGACAGCATGGCGAACTGGCCGCATTCGTACGTAAAGGCCTCCTCGTCCTCCTTGTTGCAGAAGGCCAACCTGAACGTCTTCAGGTCCTTCGCCTCGTTCTCAAAGGTGACCTGTTCTATGGTGACCGGTTTGGGAATATATGGATTCGCCGCGCCGCCTGAGATCATTTACTTGCCTCTGCTACCGTTTCCCTTATGTCTATGTTAACGGGGCAATTGCCGATACAGCGTCCGCATCCCACGCAAAAGATGTCTCCAAAATTCTGCACGGTATAGCAAAATTTGTGCATGATCCTCTGCCTCATCCTCTCCCCATTCGAGATCCGGGGATTATGTCCGGAGGCCTCGAGGGTGAAGCAGGTGAACATGCAGGAGTCCTGGGCCCTGATGCGACTGCCCTTCATGTGGACCTTCTCATCATAGAGGCCGAAGCAGTGACAGGTCGGGCACAGGTAGGTGCAGACGCCGCAGCCGAGGCATCTCTCGGCTATTTCCTGCCAGATGGGGGAATCGAAGCTCTCCTTCAGCTTTTCAGTTATGCCGGAAACGTCGACCGTCGGGACCTTGTTCCGCACATCGGATGCCTGCTTGTCCTTTGCCTTGAGATCGGCGTCGGTTACCTCCCTAAAGAGGTCGGCATGGGCCTTCATGAAGGCTTCGCCCTTCGGAGTCGCGACGTCGAACAGCAGTGAGTCTCCCACGTCGAACGCCAGTATATCGGCTCCCTCCGTGCCCACGGGGCTTCCTCCCACCGACGTACAGAAGCACGTCTCCAGCGGGTCGCTGCACGCCAGGGATATGATGACCGAGTTGTCCCTCCGCCTGCGGTAATACGGGTCCGTGAATTTCTCGTCGAGAAAGACCTTGTCGAGGCAACGGAGCGAAAGGGCGTCGCACGGTCGCACGCCGAAGATGACGACGTTCTCCTCGGGCAGGGGGACCTCGATCATATCCTCCGCCTCGTAGGTGCAGATTGCCTCGCTCCGGGGGAAGAACCGGATCTTGGGCGGCAGTTTGAAGTTGAGGTACCCGAGCGCCAACTCATCGTCCAGGCCGAGCTCGGAAAGGGACACGCCATCGCTGCCCCTGACGGGTCCGTAGAACTTGCCGTCCTTCCTCACGGCGGCGACGAGCTTCTTCAGATCCTCTTTCCTAATCGCTCCCTGTCCCATTTCAGCCCTCTTCCGGGTCAGTGATGAAGCTCTCGCTGTCGTCCTGTTTGAAGGTACACAGCGGCGGGGGTTCTTCGGCCGACAGGCCGGGCACGTAATCGAACAGCTCCTTCACGTCCTTGGCCACTTTGTGGGTGAACATCCGCAGGTCTACGCCCATGGGACACGCGCGGACGCACGCGTCGCACTCGACGCACCTGCCGGCCTGGTGGAATATCCGGCCTATATGGAAAAGGATCACGTCGGAGAGATCGTCACCCGCCCCTATCCATCTCGGTTTCGTCTGATCGGCAAAGCAGACCTTGCAGTAGCAATTCGGGCAGGCCTGCCTGCAGGCGTAGCAGCGGATGCACTTCGAGATCTCGTCGACGAAGTACTGCCACCTCTCCTCCGACGACTTCGCCTCGAATTCGGTCACGCTCTTGTATTTCTCTTGACTGGTTTCTTTCGCCTCTCCTTCGATGACAACGTCGGCACCGTCCGGCGAAGGATACTGGCATTCAAGACAGGCATCCGCAATGACCCCGTCTTTTCGGATCGCCTTCGTTTCACCCGATGTCGTCGTGACGTGAAGCGTCCCCTCCGAATCTTCTTCACACTTGGCCACACCCTCGCCGTTCAGGATTGCCTCTACTTTTGCCAAATCCGTCAATCCCTGACAGGGGACCCCGACTATCACGACGTTTTCGCGGGGAAGCTGGTGTTCCTTTACAAGACTCATGATGGACCGAACGTCACAGCCCTTGGCGACGATCCCGATTTTCGGCGGCGCATACTCCTGTCTCGCGCGAGCCGGCCTCTCGAACAGGCGCGGCAGATAGACCGCCAAGTTATTTGTGCAGTAGGAGTTCCAGACGAGCCTGTCGCCGGCCTCGGCGCTGCGGACGAAGCAAGGCCGGCTCCTGAACGGAAGCGAGCCCTCCATGTGGCCGATTACCAGGTCAACCTTCTCCTCGGAAAAAAGGTCTCTTACCACATCCCTGAGTTTGCTTTCTGTCTCATTCATCCTTGAGTCACACGCCCTGTTTGACGAGTTTTTGGCTGGGGCCCAATTTCCTTACGTCGTTGACAACTTTTTCCATCAGCGCGGCGAAGCGGCCGCCCTCGGAAGCGGAGACCCACGAGAACTGAACCCGTTCGGGTTCGATCCCCAGATATCCGAGAAAACTCTTGAGCAGGGCGAACTTCCGCCTCGCCACAAGATTGCCGCTGATATAGTGACAGTCGCCGGGGTGGCAACCGGAAACGAGGACCCCGTCAACCCCCTTCTGCAGGGCTTTTGCGATATACAGCGGATTTATCCTTCCAGAGCACGGTACGCGTATTATGCGCACATTGGGCGGATACTGAATCCTGCTCACGCCGGCCAGATCCGCTCCCGCATACGAGCACCAGTTGCAGAGGAAGGCCACTATCTTAGGGTCCCAGCCGTCCGCAGTTTCTTTCTCTTGTGCCAAACCCTGCTTCTCCCAAAACTCTCAAATGGCGTCCAACGCCATCAGTATCTGTTCGTTTCTGAAGCCCCGGAGGTCAATTGCGGAGGCCCGACATGTCGCAGCGCAGGCGCCACACCCCTTGCACAGCGCCTCGTTGACGACGGCGATCTTCTTCTCCGGATCGAGCTCGAGGGCGTTGAAAGCGCAAACCTCAACGCATGCGCCGCATCCGCTGCAGCGGTCCTCGCGGATGCTCGAGACCTTGCCTTCGGCCTCGATGGTATCCTTGCTGAGGACGGTCGCCGCCCTTCCTGCCGCGGCTCTCGCCTGAGCGATTGTCTCACTTATGTCCTTGGGATAATGTGAAAGGCCGCAGACGAACACGCCGTCGGTCGCGAAGTCGACGGGACGCAGCTTGACGTGCGCCTCCAGGAAGAACCCGTCCGCATCGAGCGGCACCTTCAGAAGCTGTGAGATCGTCTTGTTGTCGGGATTCGCGACTATGCCGGCGCTCAGCACGAGGAGGTCCGGCTTCATGGCCAGGGTCCGACCCAGAATCTTGTCCTTGACGCTGACGATCAGGCCGGTTCCATTGCTTTGTACGTCGGGCTTCTCTTCCTCTTCGTAGCGCACGAAGATGACCCCCTTCTCTCGCGCGACGCGGTAGTAACTCTCCCTGAGCCCGTAAGTACGAATGTCGCGGAACAGGACATATACGGAGGCCCTGGGATTCAGCTCCTTGAGCCTTATGGCGTTCTTGATGGCGTTCGAGCAACATACGCGACTGCAGTAAGGTCTCTCATCGTCCCTGGAGCCCACGCACTGGATTATCACTACCTCTCGCAAGGACGAAATCGTCGAGCCGTCCGAGGCATGAAGCATCTCCTCGAACTCCCGTTGCGTCAGGACCCGGTCATCCCGGCCGTACTGGTATTCGGTCGGCTTGTACTCCTCTCCACCGGCCGCGACGATGACCACGCCGTGCTCGATCTCCGCTTGCGGCTGCTCAAATGTCGTCTTGAAATTGCCTATGTAGCCGGATATGTCCTTGATCCTGGCGTTCATGTAGGTCTTGATCCTGGGATGGCTGTTAACCTTTTCAATAAGGGATTCCAGGTTCAGGCCGGGTTGTTCGCCGGCGAGAGTGGTGTGCACGTGCCTGAGGTTTCCCCCGAGTTCGGCCTCCTTCTCCGCGAGATGGACCTGGAAGCCCTGTTCTGCGAGGTCCATGGCTGCGGTCATACCCGCCAGACCGCCGCCTATCACGAGCGCGCCCTTGTTTACGCCAAGCGTCTTCTTGTACAGGGGCTCCGCGCTGATGACCTGGACGATGGCGTTCCTGACGAGGTCCTTCGCCTTCTCCGTGGCCTTCTCGGGCTCCTTCTGGTGGACCCAGGAGCAGTGTTCCCTGATATTGGCGAACTCGAACAGATACGGGTTGACGCCCGTCTCTTGGAGGGTCTTCTGGAAGAGCGGCTCGTGCGTGCGCGGGGTGCACGCGGCGACGACCACGCGGTTCAGTCTATTCTCCTCAATCGCGGCCTTTATTATCTTCTGCGAATCCTGGGCGCATGTGAAAAGGAGATCCTGGGCGTGCTTCACCCTGGGCAACTGCGAGACGTACTCCACCACCTGAGGCACGTCTACTGTGGCGGCGATATTGATGCCGCAACGGCAGACGAAGACCCCGACCCTGGGGGGCTCGCCCCGGATATCCTTCTCCTGCGGATACTCGACGCGGATTTCCTTGGTGGAGAGCTCGCCGAGGACTGCGGCCGCTGCAGAAGCCGCGCCGCTTGCCTCCATGACCGATTCCGGGATATCCTTCGGCCCGGAGATACTGCCGCAGGCAAAGACCCCATCTCTGCTGGTATTGATCGGCGCGAAGGTGCTGACCGACAGGAAGCCGGAGCTCTCAAGACGCGCGCCAACGCGCCTGGCGGCGCTCATCGAGGAGCTGGACGGTTCGATCCCAACCGAAAGCACGAGGAGGTCGAATTCCTCCTGCTTCACCGATCCATTCTGAGTGTTGTACTGTATGAGGAGGTCGTTCGTCTGCGGATTGCTCTCGACCGAGGCGATACGTCCGCAGATGAAGCGCGTCCCGTGCTCTTCCTTGGCCCTGTCGATGAACCTGTCGAACCCCTTGCCGTAAGCCCGCACGTCCATATAGAAGATGGTGGTCCGAGCCTCCGGGAGGTGCTCCTGGGTTATGATCGCGTCCTTGGCGGCCTGCATGCAGCAGATCGCCGAGCAGTGCTCGTTGCCGGCCTGCACGTCCCTAGATCCGACGCACTGGAGGATGGCGATCCTCGCAGGTTCCTTTTTGTCCGAGGGCCTTATGACGTGTCCGCCCGTGGGACCGGATGCGCTGAGCATCCTCTCGAATTCGATACTCGTCACCACGTTGGGGAAGACCTTATATCCGTATTCGCCTTTGAGCCTGGCGTCGAATTCCTGGGTCCCGCAGGCCAGGATGAGCGAGCCGACCTCCAGGTCCAGAATCTGCTCTTTCTGTTCGAAATCAATCGCGCCGGCCTGGCAGACCCTTTCACAAACGCGGCACTTTCCCGTGCGGAGATAGCGGCACGTATCCTTGTCAATAATGGCAATGGCCGGGACGGCCTGCGGGAAAGGTATGCGGATGCACTTGGTTTGGCTCAGGCCCTTGTTATATGAGTCTGGGATCTTTGTCGGGCACTTGGACATGCATATGCCGCAGCCCGTACACTTCTCTTCGTCAACGTACCGGGGTCTCTTGAGCACCTTCACCTTCAGGTTGGGGGGAGTTCCTTCGAGGCTCAAGACCTCGGCGTTGCTGATTATGGTGATATAGGGATGGCTGCCGACCTCCACGAGCTTGGGGGAAAGGATGCACATGGCGCAGTCATTGGTCGGGAAGGTCTTGTCGAGCTGTGCCATGCGGCCGCCGACGGAGGGACCGCGTTCGACAAGGTAGGTCTCCACGCCCATATCCCCGAGGTCGAGCGCAGCCTGGATGCCGGCCACGCCTCCTCCGACCACCATCGCCTTCTTATGCATAGTCGTCGCGCTTCACCAATTCTCGACTGTCTGGAAAACTCACTCTGATGCGGAGATCTGGCCTATTTTCGCTTTGAGCTCCGCCACGACCTGCTTCCTGCCCTCAACCGTGTTCTTGACCATGTCGCGCCTCACCAACTGCGCGAGCCTGTCGATCTCCTCGCTGCTGGAGAGCATGTCCGCGGGCGCGTGCCCGTCCCTGACGGCGAGGTGCCGCAGCACCTTCATGACGTCGGTGAAGTTCACCTGCTGGGGGCACCGCGCGTAACAGCGGTAGCACATGATGCAGAACCAGATCAGCGGCGATTTCAAGACCTCCTCCCGCATGCCGAGGAGCACTTGCCGTATGATCTTTCTGCAGTTGTACTCTTCGTCGATGTTGGTCACGGGACAACCTGCCGAGCAGGTGCCGCAGGCGAAGCATTTCTTGATGTTCTGGCCTCCCGGAAGCGAGGCCACCTCCTCGCGGAAGCCCGGATCGAGATCCTCGACGACGATCTTCCCGGTATCCTCTTTACCCATCTATGACCTGCTCCTAACAATTTCGCTCGGCCGTGTTCCCTCAAGGCCGCCGAGCGGCCAGGGGGAGATGCGCCCGCGCTAGTGACGTTCGGTCGTGGTCTCCAACTCCTCTTCCTTGAACACGGACACCGGCGGCTCCTCCCCCGGGTCCCTGCCGGGAACGTAGTCGAACATGCCCTGCAGCTCTCTCCCGATCAGGCTGAACAGGCTCGAGACCGGGAGCCCGCTGGGGCAGGCGCTATCGCACATGCCGCAGCCCACGCAGGAGGTGCCCATGTGACTCAGCCTTGTCAGGTGGAATATCAACGTGTCACTGGGCATGCGGATGGCACCTTTCCGATTCGCCCAATCAAGGAACTGGTGCGCCTTGTGCTCGAAGATCTGCGACTTGAACACGCACTCTTTGCAGTAGCATATCGGGCAGACGTTCATACAGTTATGGCACCGAACGCAGGTCGAGAATGTGTCCATAAGTTTCTCAAGGCTGCCGGCCCGCTTTCTCAAGTCGCCAAGGACCTTCTCTCGCTCTTCCTTCCGTCGCTTCGTGACCTTCTCGACCAGATCGTTCCGGCCAACAGGCTCCCCGTCCTTGAGCTCAAGCGAGAGCTTCTCGGCCAACTCCTCCTTGAGCCGGTCCCCGACCATCAACAGTATTTCCTCGGAAGCGTCGCAACCGAGCAGGCCCAACGCTATGTCCGCGTTCAGCGGCGTCGGGTACTCACAGATGCGGCAGGACTCGCGAATAGCGAGGCTGCCGGAGTTCACCTCGCCGGTCTTGGCCCCCTCGATCAGCGCCTGCGCCGCCGTCGTCCTGTCCTTCTCGGGGATTTCCGCATAGTCCTTGACCTCGTAAGTCCCCAGGCAATCCACGCCGATCGTGACTACGTTATCCAGATTCACTTGAAGGAACTTGGTCAGCTCAATCGCGGCCCTCATCTCGCAGGGCTTCAACACGGCCCCGATCTTGCCATCGAAGGGGGTCGAGGACAGTTCCGAGAGTATCCGCGCTGACTGCACCGGCATCGTGGGCGCCAGAGGATTGACATCCTGTAACATGGCCGGGTCCCTGATCAGGCTCTGCACGAACCCTTTTCCGTCAGGCAGCGCTTTGGGCGCCAACAGGGCATTCACGCATTCGGTCTCCAACAACCTTCCCAGGAACTCTCTCAGGGCTCCGAGAACGTCTTTGTTGTTCACCGTCAGTACTGTGTTGCTCATGTTTCCTGGATAACTCCTCTAGACCGCCCACATCGCCTTGACTGGGTTAGGACCCTTTTCCTTCAGCTCTTTCACCATGTCGGTAACCGTATCGGCGAACAGCTTCCCCTCCGACGCACTGATCCACCGAAGTCGCACGCGATCCTCATCGAAACCCAGTTGGCTTAGGATCTTCCTCAGTATGGCTATGCGCCGACGCGCCTTATAGTTCCCGGTCTGGTAGTGGCAGTCGCCGGGGTGGCATCCTCCGATGAGTACGCCGTCTGCCCCTTCGATCAGGGCCTTCAGCACATAGATCGTATCCACTGCCCCCGTGCACATGAGCCGCACTATCCGCACGTTCGGCGGGTATTGGAGCCGGCTCGTTCCGGCAAGGTCCGCCCCGGTGTAGGTACACCAGTTGCACAGAAGCGCCACTATCCTTGGCTCAAAGTCATCCATGGAAGCCCTCTCCGTTCGAACTTCAGCCCGCTGAACAACTGAACGCGCATCCTTTTGCTTCATGCTATCACCTGATCCAGAACGTCCAACATCGTCGATTTCTCGAAATCATATTGCTGTGATGCTCCGTTCGGGCACGATATCACGCAGGTGCCGCATCCTTTGCAGAGGTCGTCCAATACCTGCGCCTTGCCGCTCACGTCATCTATTTTGCGCGCATCGTATGGACATGCTGAAACGCAGAGCCCACAGCCGGAGCACAAGCGCTCTTTCACATAGGCCAGGTTATCCGCCAGTTCGACCACGCCGCTCCACAGCAGCGCCGAAGCCCTGGCCGCCGCCGCCTTTCCCTGGCAGATCGCGTCCTCTATGTGGTTCGGAGAATGGCAGAGCCCGCAGAAATACTTGCCCCGATCCTCTGCGTCGAGTGGAGCGGCCTTGGGGTTCGCCTCGGCAAAGAACCCATCCGCGTTCAGTTTCAGGCCGGCCATTTCCGCAAGGCGCCGGTTGTCCTCGTTGGGCACTATTCCGACACTTAGGACGAGCAGGTCCGCGTCGAGGCCTATGGTCTCGTCGGCCACGCCGTCAAAGAAGGAGACTCTGAGAGCGCCGTTGTTGTCGGAGACTTGGGGCTTGGCCTGCGGCTCGTAGCGGACGAAGATGACGCCCTTGTCCCGCGCCTCATGATAGTACTTTTCATAGAACCCATATGTGCGCACGTCCCTGTAGAGCACGTACACGGCGGCGTCCTGATTCAGCTCCTTGAGCTTCAAGGCGTTCTTCACGGCGTGGCTGCAGCACACCCGGCTGCAATACGGGCGCTCGTCATCCCGGGAGCCCACGCACTGTATCATCACCACCGTCTTCGCCTTTGCGGCTTTCTGCTCCTTGTTTGAGAGCATCTGCTCAAACATCCTCTGCGTGAGGACGTTCTGGTTCTTCCCGAAGAGGTACTCCTCCGGCAGGGCTTCCTTGCCGCCGGTAGCGAATATCACTGCGCCGTGACGGATCTCTCTCTCCTCGCCGCCAACCGAGACCAGCGAGCGGAAGCTCCCCCACGTTCCCTCAAGGGCCTTGTGCTCCGCGCCCTTGAGCACCTCGATCCTGGGGTGGGCCTCAGTCCTGGAAACCATATCCTTGACCAGGGCCGGGATGTCCGAGCCCTTCAGGGTGTAATGGGCGTGCAATGCGTTTCCGCCCAGCTCATCGCTTTTCTCGACCAGGGTCACGTCCATGCCCTGTTCAGCCAGGGTCAGACTGCTCGCAAGCCCGGATATCCCCCCGCCTACCACCAGGACCCTGGCACACACTTTCTTCTTGCCCGTCCTCCTGGGGGCCGACAGCTTGACCTTCCTGACAGCCGCAAGTACGAGGCGCTTTGCCTTGTCTGTAGCGGTCTGGAAGTCGCCGGAGTGGACATCGGCGCACTGCTCACCGATGTTGGCGCATTCGAGTCGGCAGGCGCCGGACGAAACGGCCTCACAGCGCCTTCTGAGCGCCTTGCTCAGCGCCATGCCTCTGTGGCCGGCCAGCACAGCCCTGTTGAGTTCGTTTTTGGCAAGCGCATTCCCTATCTGATCCCCGGCCTTTTTCAAGGAGGTGACGTCCACCTTCTCCACACACACGATATCGGGGTCCTGGTTGAGACCCCTGACGATCTCCTCTACGTTCACCCCCTCCGCGAGCACGCCTCCTCTGTCACAGATGAAGAGCCCCACGCGCAGGCTCTCGTCATCGGCAGCGGCCTTGGCCTCAGCGGGCTGTTCCTCGGCGGCTTCTTCCTCGGCGGGTTCTTGCTCAAACTTGTCGAGGAGCCGTGCGACATCCGCCGCGGCGCTCGATGCGTCCACGACCGTCTCCGGTATGTCCCGCGGTTCACGAAAAGCGCCGGCCACGAATATCCCTCGCACTGACGTCTCGGTCGGCTTGAACTCGTCTGTCTCACAGAAACCGTACTCGTTCAACTTCACGTCCAGGAGTTCAGCGGCTTTCTTGACGCTCGCAGGCGGGGTGAATCCGAGCGAGAGCACGACCATGTCGAACTCTTCTCCTCTGAGTTCACCGTTCTCAAGGCCATACGTGATGAGGAGGCGCTTGCTGCGCTGAAGCTCTCGCACGGTCGAGATCGCGCTCCTCAGGTAGCGTACCCCGTATTCCTTCTTCGCTCTTTCGTAATAGCGCTCGTAGTCCTTCCCCATCACGCGGATATCCATGTAGAATATGGCCGCGTCAAGGTCCTTGTCCCGTTCCTTCGAGACCATGGCCTGCTTGGTGGCGTACATGCAACAGATGCTCGAACAGTAGCCCTGACCGCAAGACGGGTCACGCGAGCCAACGCACTGTATGAACGCCACCTTCTTCGGTTTCTTGCCGTCGGAGCGGCGGCCCGGGAGCCCCCCGGTGGGGCCGGAGAAACTCAGCATCCGCTCGTACTGGATGCTCGAGACAACGTTCTTGTACCTGCCCAGCCCGTACTCCCCCTTGTACTCCCCGCGGAAGGGCTCGAATCCAAATCCCAGGACGATGGCGCCGACGTGCAGCGTCTTCTCCCGGGGTTGGTCTTCGAGGTCGATCGCGCCGGGCGAACATACCTCCAGGCACTTCCCGCACTTTGTACACGCCGTCTCATCTATGACATAGGAACGGGGTATCGCCTGGGCGAAGGGGAGGCGTATGGCCTTGCGCTTCTCGATACCTGCGCCCAACTCCATGTCAACTTCGACAGGGCAGACCTCGGTACATCTGTTGCACAAGGTACATTTCTCTATGTCAACGTATCTCGGTTTTGCCACGTAGGATACGTCGAAATCGCCTGCTTCTCCCTTGAGACCCGTCAGTTCGCAGTTGGTGAGAAGCTCTATGTTCTCGTGGAATTCGCTCTCGTAGATCGGGCAGTAGGCCGGCGGCTTGGGGCTCATGAAGCAGACGCCGCAGGAATTCGTGGGGAACGTGCGGTCCAGCAGAGGAAAGAATCCGCCTATGGCCGGCGCGCTCTCCAGCACGAAGACGCGGCGGTCTTTCTCTGCCAACAGCAGGGCCGACTGCATTCCGGCGATGCCGCAGCCGATTACGAGCGCGTCTCTATTCATGTCGCTGTTCATGTCTACAAGAGATTCCGGGATTTCAAGAGGGGTCTTACCTTGACAATATGCTTATCCCACCACTCATCTCTCCCCGGCACATCCATCGCTATTCCCATGAGCTCCGTGAAATAGAAGACCGGAATCTTGGTGCTGTTTTTGCCGGACTGCCTCATGTCCAGATTCACCTGGCAAAGCCCGCAACTGACCATAAGGCAATCCGCGTCGGCCTCTATGGCCATGCCAGTGATGTTGTCCGCTATCTCCGCGGCGATCTCGCCATGGGTCATCGCCAGATCGGCTCCGCAGCAATCGGTCTTGTACGACCAATCCTGCGCTTCGCCGCCGATGGCCGTAACGATGTCGTCCAGGAACAAGGGGTTCTCGCAATCGCCCATCTGCACGACCTTGGGATCGCGAACCAGGGCGCAGCCGTAATAGGAGACGACCCGCAGCCCGGAAAGCGGCCTCTTCACGGAGCTTTTCAGCTTATCCAGGCCGATCTGATTCAGGACCACGTCGTGCATGGCCTGTACCTCGAGGTCCCCCTTGTACTTGAAGCCCACAATGGCCTCGAGTTTCTCTCTCATTTCGGGGTCATTCGTGAGGGCGGACTGGGCCCTCTTGACAGCGTTGAAACAGCCCGCGCAGGGGATGGCCAGGGGCAGATCCCGCACTTGCGCCTTGGCGATGTTCCTGGCGGGAAGGGCAAGCCCGAGCAAATGGCTGAGGCTGTGAGCGGCGGCGCCCCCGCAGCAGTTCCAGTCGTCTATCTCCGAGAGCTTGACGCCCAGCGCATCAAAGACGGCGTGCAGGGACAGGCTGTATTCGATCCCTGTCGAATGCGCCGTGCAGCCCGGGTAGAAGGAGACCTCCAAGTCTATTCCTTTCCTGCCAGTTGGCCTTTCGTCTTGTAGGCTTCGTCATACAGCTTCCGTATTTCATCGATGCCCTTGATCTGCCTGGGTATCAACGGGAGCTTTCCTCTGGCCATCAGTTGAACCCCCGAGACAGCGTTTGAGAAGAGATCAAGACTTCGGACGATGTACGGTATGAAGAATGTGACCTCGTGGAGACGTCCCCACAGCTTGACCGATCTCACGAACTCTTCATGCAGCAGCACCACGCGTCTCTCGGCCTCGTA
>SDBU01007965.1_pt1 | contig 12118 bp, 12 predicted proteins | sample 2277071 | NCBI WGS metagenome assembly SDBU01 (sample SAMN10397929, study PRJNA504765) | marine sediment metagenome | isolation source: marine sediment core GS08_GC12, 126 cmbsf | place: Arctic Ocean: Gakkel Ridge, Loki's castle | collected 2008
TCTCTTATGGCCCTGGTTGATGTAAAGGTATCCCGAAGCCCACGGCAGGCATTGAACCTTTTCCGCGAAATCCGGAGCCAATTCGACACTGAGCAATCCTGTTTCGCTATTGCCTATATCTATGATGAGTACCTCAACCAGCTGGACAATGCCATCACCGCCTATGATGAGTATCTGGCCCTCTATCCCTCAGGGACCTACAGCAAAGACGCCGGCGAACGGCTGGAATTCCTTCGAAAGATCAAGGCAAATCTGTCCGAGACGCGGACGACAACCGATGCCGTACCTCAGAGCAGTATCCAGGATTCTACCGGCGCAATGAACCCGCAAACGCCGCGTGAATTACCGGACACTTTGAATGCTCCCAGATAGCTTGGGCTGAACCATAGTTATCGAAGAATGCAGGATAGTCTCGAACGGCCGGCTGGCACGGGAGACCTATGCAATGGAACTGACCGCCCCGGCAATTGCCGCTTCCGTCAATCCGGGCCAGTTCGTCAACGTTCTGATCAGTGAGGGATGGTCTCCTCTTTTGCGGCGTCCCATGAGTGTGGCATCCCGTAAGGCTGACCGCATCGGATTGATCTATAAGGTTGTCGGTGTCGGCACCCGGGTAATGGCTGAATGGACTCCAGGACAGGTCGTGAATTTGCTGGGACCGCTGGGGAACGGCTGGAGCGTCGCTGATAATACTTTTCCCGTCCTGGTTGGCGGCGGCGCAGGGATTGCTCCCATCAGTTTCCTGCACGAAGACCTGGATCGTCACGGCCGTGAGCACTACCTGCTGATGGGAGCGCGCGACAAGGACGAACACTATCTCAATTACGATCCCGGGAAGAATATCACCCTCACCACTGATGATGGTACCGTTGGACTGCATGGCACGGTAGTGGACGGCCTCCTGAGGGTACTGGATAAGTTTGACACCGACCAGATTACCATTTTCGGCTGCGGGCCGCCGCTGATGCTTAGCACCCTTAAAGATTTTGTCCTGGAGCGGGGACTCCCGTGCCAGCTGGCCATAGAAGCGCTGATGGGGTGTGGTTTTGGTATCTGCCAGGGATGCAGCGTAGAGCTGAAAACCGATAAAAACCACTCCCAGCTCGGTTACCGGGACCATTTCAAGCTGGCTTGCGTTGACGGACCGGTATTCTGGGCCCACGAGCTGGCATGATCCCTATGGCAGATCTCACCGTTGCTCTCAGCAGCAATCTGACCCTCCAGAACCCGATCCTCACAGCCAGCGGCACTTTCGGTTACGGGGATGAGGCCCCGGAGCTGGTGGATGTGAACCGGCTGGGTGGGCTGGTTACCAAGTCGATTACCCGGCAGCCTCGGGAAGGCCATCCGCCGCCGCGCATCGCCGAGACCCCTGCCGGTATGCTTAACGCCATCGGTCTGGCCAACATCGGGGTGGAACGTTTCTGCGCTGAGAAACTGCCATACCTGGCCAGGCTTGACACTGCTGTCTTTGTGAGCATCGCCGGCTCCAGTTTTGACGAGTATCAGGAAGTAATAAAGATCATCGAGGCCCGTCAGGATGCCGGACAGGCCCGGCAGCCTGCCATAAACGGCTACGAGATCAACGTCTCCTGCCCAAACGTAGATGAAGGCGGTATGGTGTTCGGCATCAATGCCGGCATGACCGAAGAGCTGACCCGCAGCCTCCGTCAACTGACCGAGCGCTTCCTGATGGTTAAGCTCAGCCCCAACGTGACCGACATCAGTGAGATTGCCCTGGCGGCCCAGGCCGGTGGCGCCGATGCCGTCAGTGCGATAAACACGGTGGTTGGCATGGGAGTGGAGCCCCGGACCGGCAAATTTCAGCTCAGCACCGGCGTCGGTGGTCTCTCCGGACCAGCCATCAGGCCCATTGCCCTGGCCGCCGTCTATAAAATTGCACAGGCGGTGAACATCCCCGTAATCGGCATTGGGGGCATAATGACCGCCGAGGATGTGGCGGCGTTTATCCGGGCCGGAGCCTGCGCCGTGCAAATTGGCACCGCTAATTTCCGTGACCCGGCTGTCGGGGTCCGCCTGGTTGCTCAGCTGCACTCATTCCTGGAGGAGATAGGAGTAGGCCAGCTGTCAGAAATAAGGGGTAGCGCCCATCCGTGAGACCTTCCCTTCAGCGAGTGGTCCTTATGGGAATTGGTGTTATTTTCATCGCCGCGGCCTGCGCGTCCGCTCCACGTTATACATCCAAACGCAAACCGCCGCGAAAGAAGAGTGCTCCCGGTCGGAGAATTGAGCCGCCGGCAACACGTACTCCTTCTATCAAGGTCCGCCCGGGGGCCGTTTTCGTCGGCGTTGCTTCCTTCTACGGCCCCGATTTTCACGGCAAGCTCACCGCCAATGGGGAAGTATACGACATGTACGGACTCACCGCCGCCCACCGAACCCTGCCTCTGAATACCATTATTCGGGTGACCAACGTGGCCAATCGAAAAAGCCTCATCGTACGGATAAACGACCGGGGGCCGTACATCCGGGGACGCATGCTGGACCTGTCATACGGCGCGGCCCTGAAGCTGGGCTTTGTTTCCCAGGGGACAACCAGGGTAAAGGTGGAAGTGATCGAGGTGGGGGATGATGTGTACATGCAACACCTCCCCGGGCAGGAACCCTGATTCCGACCTCACTCCCACACTGCGTGTTTCCCCCTAGGGGGCTTCGCGCCAGCGAAGGGGGTGAGTGAAACCCCCGGCCCGATATTTCCCCCTTTCTCCAGTGGCCGCATAAAAAACCCCGATGGGAGGACGGGGGAAAGAGGTCAGGCGCCGGACAAGTCCGTCTACGCCCCGCTACGCCGGATAAAGCCGTGGTCAGTTGTCCGTTGTCCGTTGTTTGTGTATGGGAGCAGGGACAACGGCTTAGACCCCGCCGCTGGCCCCGCCGATGGCGGGACTTTCGGCGGGATTCCCCGGCCTCCGGCGGAGTTCAGTACGTTGCGCTCCCGTCGACAAAAGAAAAAAGGCGGCAAGAAACGGCGACGAATACGGTAATTATAAGGCCTACCCCGATTATGGAACCTAGATCCGCAAGATCGGTTTATTATCTAACAGCATTGTGGTCAATTGTGCTATCCCTAATAAGTAATATTTTTTTAAATTCTGTAATACAATCTCATTCAAGAATCAAATTAGGAAGACTATACCGCCTGGAGAATAATTAGGAATATGGTAAACGAATCTCAACCCTGTCCCAGAGATGTGTTCATTGATGCCAGTGTATTTCGCGCAATAAACTTCAATTACTCAAATCCAGCGTTAGAAACTTTAGTCGGATTGGCAGCCGACGGAGGGCTACAAGTCTACTTCACAGATATCTCGATTGAAGAAACCAAATCACTACTTCTAAATACAATAGATAAAGCAGCATCAACCGTAACTAACATTCATAAAAAAGCACGCACTAATATTAGCGTCCTTCAAAACATCGGTGATGATCGATTCCGAAACTTGTTCGAACAGATCGATCCCGATCCTATTGAAAATGAATTGTTAGGTCAACTGGAAAGTTTTATTAAGGATGCGAATGCTGAGATTATTTCAACTGAAAAAGTATCCGTTAAAACCGTGTTCGATCAGTATTTTACACGAAAGCCACCATTCGGGGATGGGAAAAAGAAAAGTGAATTTCCGGACGCGTTCACTTTGGGAGCATTAAAAAATTTATCTATTTCGAAAGGGGTGCCCATTGCCATCATTGCCAAGGATAATGATTTGAAATTAGCATGTGATGATGAACCTGAGTTTGTCCACTTCGAGAAAATTGATGCATATATTGAATGCCTCCTCATAGAAGTGGTGGAAAAAGTCATCGAAAACGTCAATGAGGCTGTAGAAGCGGATATAGAAAATATCGAAAGCCTAATTGGCAAAGAATTTGAGGGGCTCGGATTCTTCCTAGACGATGAGTGGGGAGAGGTAGTGGAGGTAATAGTAAATGGGGTAGAGATTTTAGAGCACAACGTTGTTCAATTACCTACAGATAAGGTTCAACTGTCTATAATCGCGTCCATTGATTTTACTGCTGAGGTTATATACGATGATATGAACACTGCTTCGTATGACAGTGAGGATAAGGTTCTGATTCCCCATCAGACTATTCAGGACGCACTAGACCGAACAATTGACGCTGACATCGACCTGACAATAGATATGCCGAGTAATATGAGCGTGGTGGTCCAAAAAATTATTATAAATGGCGAGTCGGATATAAAGATCACCGTCGATACGGACTATCCCTAAAAATAGGACTTATCCCATATAAAATGCCCGTGTGGGACTCAAGCTACGAAGTGCTGAACGAGTTTCTTTTGGAGAGCTGATAATTAGTCTGATGATTGGGCCTCAGGTAGGGATTTACTGTCCTCTATTGCTTTATCGAGTGACTGGAGCCACCTCCAGAGGTGGGAAACGTCTTCACTACTAACGATTGCCTTTAGTTTATCATATGTAGAGCTGATGTTGGCAGCGAGATCGGCAATTGGGCTACTAAGATGTTCTATTTCGATGGCTTTATTATACAGATAGTGCCTCGATGCCGCTCCTCTCGCTTCGGCAGTTGGAAGTAGTAAACTAATATAAGTACCGTTACGCAAGAAGGTAGTAGGAGTACTTTTCCCATATAGAGCAAAGGCATCGTCTACATTGCCTTTATATTCATCAATTAGATCAGAACAACCCTTGCACTGGCACACATTTCGATACGAATCTTTATCCTTCAGCCACCCCATTTTTCTTATAAGGGCAAGAGCATCACCATGCCGTAACCTCGCGTGAAGTGCTGGTAGATAGAATCTGGCCATTGGAATCCCGCCACCTACCGGTACAACCGTCCTATGCTCCCCATAGTTGATTGAGTGTCCTATGCCGTCAATAAGTCCAACTTCAGGGTGACTTAGAAGAACTGAGAAATAGCCAGCATGGGCGATATAGATGTTCTTTGTATATTTCCGAATGTTCTGGAGGAATGAGACATAGTTATGTAGGTCTTTCTGGTATGCGTTTTCCTCAGAGAAGTCGTCAACCCAGAGGCATATTCCATCGGGGGATAGTTTTTCTATTACATATAACAACTGCTTTGAGGATTCTATGTCAAGTAGCTCCCTGGAAATAACGAGAGGGAAATATACTGGTACATCATTCGCGGAAACCTTTGAAGCGTTATAGAGCGCTTCCATCAACTGAATCCACCCTTGCATTAATTCACTAATTTCAAGGAAGAAATACGGGCTTAGATAGAAGGCTGGAGATAGACCTGAAGTTGGATCGAGAAACTCCTTATCGTCATCTTTTATGGATTCGAACAAAATTTCACGCTGAAACTGAATAACCCTTTCGGAAACATTAGCAACTAATGCACGGTTAATTTCCCCTGAGTCATCATGAAAATCTTGAAGGGTGATTGGTCGGTCATCGTCCACCACACGCGTGAAAGGGTCTCCCAGATGGTTCTTGGCAAGCTTTACGATTGAAGGCTTGAATTCAAGTCGACGAGGGTCATTATTCTCTTTCTCTTCTTTTGTCCGCACATCTCGCTTGAGGTTTTCGGTCGAATGCTGAAAGGCGTGTGTCTGAGGGTCAATATAAAAAGGTTTTGCCGTAGTAGCTGCAAATGCGGCAATACCAGCAGGCGCATGTGACACAATATTTCCATTAATGCCGATCAGACCATAAAGGGCATGAAAGTCTCCTAGAAAATATCTTTTCTCCCCGAGGGTGTTATATCGAAGTATATGAGTTGGCATCTCTATTTGCTCATTATTCGCGATATTAGAAGTTCACGCGCAGGTGCCCAGGGATGGTTTACACTATTATGTGGAAGTATTTCTACAGTTCCGTCTTTCTTTGTGAATATCAGTCCTATACCTTCATGAGCAATCATGTTGCGAGTGGAATTTTTCATATTTCGATGAGGGGTACCAATAAATACCATATCGGCGGATTCCTTCTGGACAAGTAGTTGGTTTACAGCCTGCTTCATATTTGAAATTTTGCACTCTATTACCCAAACATCCCCTTTCGGGCCTATGGCTGCTATATCTGCGCTACGATGAAAGTTAGCCACTTCTCTGGCTACAGTAAAACACCTGGCAGCTAGGTTTCGTTCAATTTCATTTACAATGTGGATCTCGGTCTTAGGCATACGAACTGTCTATCCCCCTATGGCTTAAGTTCAATTTCATATTGATCCTTAAAATCTGTTGCTTGTTTCTTGATTAATGTGATGCGGAATAAAACATAACTCTGGAATACCAAGATTAAGAAACCGAACGTACGAGCGACTAGTATTGGCACCGCCATCGTTTCTATGATACTGATAAAAGGCTGAAAAAAAGTCACTATCACAGTACCGGATATGACGAATGCGATCCCAAGAATCAGCAGTCTCCCAATGGCGAGAGTTTTTTGGAACCTTAATATGATAGGATAGTCACGAATAATATTTAATAATGATGGCGCCTGTCTTACAAGAGAGCTGAAGTCCCACTCTTTGTCGCTGTAAGGCGATAGTTCCCATAGAGTATTATAGTAGTAATCTCGCATGTATTTAATCCCCACCTGAATTTCCTTGTGAGCCTCAGGCCAATAGCGATGGAAGGGCCAAAAGGCCAATGCATTCCCGATCACTAGTAGAATATCCCACATCGGTTTGGGCTAGTGGAGGTATTTGTCTTTGATTCGCGATTTATCAAGTTGCCCAGAATTTTCGTATTTGGTGTATAAGTAACTGAGAATACGATTGAGAGGGGCAGAGACTAATGATGATTTGAATTCGATGATTATATTTCTTTGGTTTGCGCTAATGTCATTCCAGAATTGTTGTCCTTTGAGCAATCCTTTGGATTCGGTCAGTGTATAAATCGGTTCCAAGTAAATGCTCGAATCATTTGGCGAATCATCCTCGACCCAATAGACGTATTCGGCGATTTCTTCTGCCGGGGCTGCATTTGTTTCTCGTTTTACATCAATAAGGCCCTGATTAATGAGGAACTCTAGGTCATTCATCAGATCAATTGAAAAAGGACCATAATGCCAGGGTTCGAATGATGGGAACTCAATCAAAGACGGATCTACATCGTGCATGAACTTATCGAGAAATTCCATTTTGAAGAGATATCCCATCTTCGTTATGCGAGTTCTGCCACTAATTTCCTGATTGAACTCAGTAGGTCTTGAAGTGGTGGAAGAGTACAAGAGGATAGTTAGGAAGGATTTACCTGTTAATTTAAAATTCGGCACAGCGTTCTCACCGTATTTGTTAAAATGCTTGAGATTAGTTCAAGTGCATGATCTATTTTCGTGGCTAATTATAAGCATTAAAAGTTGTAAGTCGAAGGGAAATCTTTAAAAGACCGTGGCACAATTTAGAAATTATTTCCTCATCGAAGCCGTTCGCCTGATTACTAAGGAACCTATCGTGGATCGCAAGACCTGGAAGTAGTCGCTGTCGGACCCCGCAGACACTGGCGACGCGTCTGACACGCTGGATAGCCGATGGCAATTAGCGATCAGCCGTTAGTGAAGAGAAAAAGGGGGATGAGATTGCCACCCTTCGACAGGCTCAGGGCAAGCTTGGCGGTTAGTTTTTGCCAGCCTCAAGCCTCAAGCCTCAAGTCCCTAGCCACAGGCAACTGACGACTGACTACTGACGACTGACAACTACCCTTGGCGCACCAGGCGCACCAGGCGAACGACAAGTCCTTTCCGTTTCCTTATATTCCCACCCTTTGATAATGCCGCCGCCATATCGCCCCGTTTCTGCTCCCGTCTTAAATCCCGCCAACGGCGGGGCCACTAACTTTGGGGCGGATATATTTTTAGACAGGGCGATTTACGCCTCTCGTCGGGGAAAAACTTTAAAATGCGGAATTTTGTATAGATTTTGTTCAATTTTGTGCCGGTCCTTGTTTCCTCTTTTGCTCCCGGCGGTTACCTCACCCCCAAATCCCCTCTCTCAAGAGAGAGGGGAAGACACGAAGTGTCAGGGGTGAGTGCTTTCAGGGGGCATCACGAAGTGTCGGGGGTGAGTGCTTTCAGGGGCATCGCCGGAGTGAAAGGGGTGAGTTCTCTTCGCTTTCGCCCCACATCTTGCTTGTTATGAAAAGGATTCGGCTTTAAGATTATGCTGTCAACCACGCTTGTGTAGCGGTTTTTCTTGAAATGCTCTAATCTGGGGGGATACCACGTGACCCGATCCAACCGGTATCGTAGAATACTTACTCTGTTCGTGACGTTGGTACTGTGTCTGTCCTTCGTCACCATGGCCCGCGCAAATATCCATTTCTTCGTCAACGTAATGCGGAACCTCCAACATTACCGGGTGTCGGGCGAGCTGGTCAGCATGGACCTGGAGGGGACCGGGACGGGGAATCTTACGTTCCACCTGACATTGCCCAGCCGGCGCAATAACTATGAAGAAGTCATCATGCTGGGGTATCTGTCCACCGGGTATGCCATCAAACGCACCGGATTAAAGGTAAAAACGGTTAATGTGATTGCTGTCATTCCCTCCGCCGATAATCAGATGATCATCACCACGGCCGACGCTGCCCTGTTGGCCCGGGTGATATCGGAAGAGATCGACCCCCACCGATTCTTGGGGGAGATCGAATGGATCAGATAAGGGGTGATGTGACAATATCACCTCGTGACACTTAGAGAGCCCTGCCCTGGCGGCGGGGCTTTTTCATTCATGGAGGGGGGTGAGTTCTCTCAAGGCAAGGGGGAAAAGTGCCCGGTAGCGAGCTGGGAGGCAGACACATATCTTCTTGACTTTAGTTAAGGATATTTGTATGCTGATAAAAGGATGGCAGCAGTATCCCAACGGGATCCCTTCGGGATGGCAACGCGAGATTGGACGAGAGAAAGTGTTGATATGCTGCAATTATGCCGTATAATGCTGGTTGAAAAGCACTTGCCCAGTTATTAAAATAATGGATGGATTACCGAAAATTATTTTTATATTGTTTTTTAATTAATGATATAAACTTTATGCGATAAATCCTGATGGGACAAAAAAATGGGAATTTTTGACGGATTATTATGTGCGCTTTTCCCCAGCTATAGACTCAGATGGGACAATATATGTCGGCTCTTGTGATAAAAAACTTTACGCTCTTTATGGTTCAGGCAGTTTAGCCGATACCCCCTGGCCAATGTTTCATCATGACCTTAAACATACAGGAAGAAAGTGATTCATAAAAGTTTTTTCCTTTGCTTTTGAGGGGCGACACCCAGTGAGAGCCTGCCCTGAGCGCAGTCGAAGGGGGGGTGAGTGCTTTCAGGGGCCTGCCACACACCCGGCACCAGCCGGCAGCGGGTAACAACTCACCCCCAGTCCCCGTTTATGGGCCGGTCCCTGCTTCCCCATCCAAAAAAGGGGGCACAGCTTGTCTGTGTGCCCCCCATTTATCAGTGTCAGGCCGGAGAGGGCTTGTCCGGCATCCTGACGGGCCTGACTCGTTTTTTATGAGCGTATCAGCGTCTTTATCGGGATCGTGGCTGGCGTTCCCGGGCCTCATTTACTTTCAAGGGACGGCCATCAAATTCCTGTCCATCAAGGCCTTTGATAGCGGAATCGGCATTGGCATCGTCATCCATTTCGACGAAGCCAAAGCCCCGGAGTCTCCCGGTGTCCCGGTCAGTAATCAGATTGACAGAAGTCACCGGGCCGTATTCTTCAAACAGCTCTTTGACCGCGGCTTCTGTGGCGCTGAAGGGTAGGTTTCCAACATAGATGTTCTTCACGTTGTTCTATTCCTCTTACTCAAAGGGTTCCAGACGGCGTTTCAGCATCAGCTGTGCTCGCTCTGAAACCGTTATGTTTTAATCCATACCCCATTTTCAGAGAGTTGTTCTGGATAATGGCTCCAGAAGCTCTCCGGCGATGAGGCAACTCATGCTCAGGGTTAAGAAGACTTCTTTGTGTACGGGAATGGAGCAAGAAGGGTTTAAAACTGCAAGCTACTATAATCGAACAACCGAAGACTCCAAATTTCGAGCCGACAAAGGTTACACCCATTCGGGCGAGGGTGCAAGCAGAATAATTGGCTTCACTAAAAGCATCCCATCCTGCTAATCAGTCGGGATTATGGGAAGTTTACCGATCTTCTCAGCAGGGAATGGCCGAAATCACGGATAGACAAATTAAACCCAGTGCCTATCACAGCGGGTGGCATGGACGTGGCAGTAGCCAGGGGCGATTTAACTTACCACACCCCCGGCACCAGCCGATACCGTACGCGCTGGGCGTAATCCGAATAGCCGTCCAGCTCCGCTTGCAGGGTGCGGTCCTCCAGGGCCGTGCGCACTACGGTGAGGATCGCCGTTACTCCCACCGGCACCAGCGCACACAGGGTGCCGAGGAACACCGGTATGGCAAGGCCGGCCAGAATCCCGCCGATATAGGAGGGATGCCGCACCAGGCGGTAGGGGCCGGTGGTAACAGTGGTGTGACCCCGGTCTGTCTGTATCCGCACCACGGCTGAGAAGAATCTGTTCACCGCCATGGCCCAGGTGCCCACGCTGTAGCCCAGCACCATCACCACCGCTGCCGCCACCTGCCAGGCCAGCGGCACAGCCGGCGACCAGCCGAACCGCCAGTCCAGGCCCGCCACGACCCAGACCACCAGGGGGCCGTATAGGGCTATAAGGATCACGAAAATCCGGTCCCACCCTTTGGCGTCTTCAGCTTCGGCGAAGCGGGCGCGCTCCGCCAGCAGGTCCGGGTGCCTCCGGGCGACGATAACCCGGCTGATAATGGTAAAAGCGACCGTTAATCCAATCAGGACCCATCCCATGGTCCAGTTCAGCGTCCCCGCCGCCAGGAAGAGCGCCAGGGGCATGAGCAGGAGGTAGATGGCAAAACGGAGGATGGCTTTCAAGCCAAAGCGCCGGGTATCGGATGATCCTTGCGCCTGATCGGGAGCGGTGGTAGAGTTCATATTCAACTCCTCGTTTTATATCGTGAATGTCCTCCAGAGCGGCTGAGCTCCTGGTCATTATCAAACCGCCAATAACAATCTTACCCCCCGAAAGCCACCAGCCGCCCCTCATCGTCAAATTCCATCTCCAGCGGTGTATCATCCACAGTAATCCCCTCCTGATCCCGGAGCTCCGGCAGAACGGCCCCGGTAGCCCAGAAGGTCTCCAGGCAAAGGGTGTTGACGATCCGCACCATGCGGACCCGCTCCGGTTGCGGAACCTGGCTCAGGGCCGCCGCCAGGGCTGCCCGGTCGTTTTCCAGGGCCATAGGCAGGCGGGCGCCACCTAGTAGGCCGGAGGTAAGGGCATTGGTATAGGTTGCCTTAAGGTCTATCTTGTCAATAACGCGGCGGGTGGTCAGGTCCACCATGCCGATGTCCACGGCGTTGCCGTGGGACTGGGGGGTGAGGTCCAATACGATGAGCGTGCGGTAGTCGGGCTGCCGGGGTCCGCCGTCCCGCTGCCAGAAACCGACCACGTTGGGATCGATCCCGGCGCCGCTGATGTTCTTGCCCATTTCATCCACCACCAGGATGTCCAGATCATCCAGGGGAATCCGGGGAAATAGCCGTTTGGCTTCCCGCAGCAGTTCTCTATCCACGTCGACGAACTCGTGCGGCAATGCCGTTTTGATCGTGTGGGTTTGCCCCGAGGCATTCTCTACAATAGCCAGCCCGCACAGGACCGGGGCCTGTTCGAGGATCACCTGAGCTGCGGGCACCATGGAGGCGGCCAGGCCGTACTTGTGCATGTTCGCCGCACCCTTCTGTTTCCCGCAGCCCACGGCGAGCATCTTGCACAGGCCCGATTCCACCTCGCCGCGAACGATAGTGTGTGGCTTCACCCGGTTGATGACCACCAGGTGGTCCGCTTCGAGGGCATCCCGGGCAAAGAATACCTCCGCCCCGGATTCCAAACGACCCAGCGAGATAGTGTCCATGTTGGAGACCACCGGCGCGCCCACGGAGGACTCGGTGATACCGAGCTCGCGGAGCACCTGGGCCTGCCCTTCGGCGGTGGCGCCGCCGTGCGAGCCCATGGCCGGGATGATGAAGACTTTCAGCCCCAGTTCCTTAAGGTGCCCAATGGTGGCCGAAACAATGGTCACGAGGTCGTGGATACCC
>SDBU01007966.1_pt1 | contig 12118 bp, 9 predicted proteins | sample 2277071 | NCBI WGS metagenome assembly SDBU01 (sample SAMN10397929, study PRJNA504765) | marine sediment metagenome | isolation source: marine sediment core GS08_GC12, 126 cmbsf | place: Arctic Ocean: Gakkel Ridge, Loki's castle | collected 2008
GCTCAGTTTGCTGATCAAAATTGACCAGTTGCGCGCGGTCTTTAACAACTGCGTCAATACACGCTTTGTGTTTCCTGGCACTTTTTTGCTCAAATTGAGTTTGGCATCGCATAACCTCATCCTTGATCCCAACAATGTCACCGTAGTTCAGCGCGTTATTATGCAGTGCCATGGTTTTGCACTCTGACCATTTAAATCTCTCCAGCGTGGCCAGTGAGAAATCCGGGATGGCATAAACCAGAATTGCGGTTTCATAAATCTCACTTGTCACCGTCCTGCGTTTGCTGTACTCCAGCGTGGTAACTTCTCTTGCCTTCAGTTGCAGTTTTATTGCCTGCCTTTTACTGACATTGCGCGCGCGCAGAGCCGCCAGGTCACTGGTCATGCCTGCCATGTCTTTGCATCGTCTGGCCTCTATACCGGACAACTGCTCCCCTGGTGAAATCGCTTTGGGTCCTGACGCGCACGCCACAAGCGCCGCAGCAAAAATCAATATTAATACTGGCCTCATAACACACTCCTTAATTGCCTATTAGATCCGTTTCATACCTGACGCCAGCAGCCATCGTGGTTGCCCCGTCATTGTTGCCTGGGTTTGGCTCAGGAGATTTAAATATAGACACTATTTTTGAAAAGTGGAGGCTGGACAGATATTCTGTGCGCGGAACTTCGTATTCTGATTAATACAGTATTCAAGGGTTTACTTATAAGCAGATTCCTGTGGCGATCATCCAGGGAATGGATAACAAATACCTGCCACGCTTTTATTAAAACCTACTCGTGTAGCGAGCCCCTGTTACAGTAATACCATTAACAGAAAAATGGTTCTGACCTGCTACACCGTGACATCATTAACAACAGGCGGGTATCTACTTCCGCGTTTTTTTGATGTATCGACCGACAACGATACGCGAACCGTATTTTTTCGACTCGGCACGATAGAGCCCCCACGCGACCAGATTCGGGTTTTCATCTTCGTAGCGAATGATCAGTTTCAGTCTGTCGTAGGGTTTATAGTCCGAGTTGGGTGGAGTGATTCTCTGCCTGTGGATTTTTCCATTCTTCACTAACACACCCCAGGTAAATTTTATCCCCCTGGAGTCCTTATCCCACCAGTGATGACTCACTGGATTTCTCCCTGATAAAAACAGCATTTTGCCAGGCTGTAATTCTGGAAATAATGACTCATAGTTGCCGAAGAAGTAGGCAGGAATATCCTGGGTCACCGTGACCGACCGGCCAATGCCCTCTAACTTGAAAGTTTTGATTTCCTGCGCCTGAAGCGTGTAGTTGCTGGACAGCGCCGCTATTATAATAATTACCCGAATAATATTTTTCATTTTTCCGATTCTCGTGACCAATCTCACCACCTAGTCTCGTTGATGAATGTCCGTCAGGGATAGACTTAATCCGGGAATCCTACCACTATCACTAATATTTTATAGCCACTCATCGACAGGCATTCAGGGGGAATAGCTGTGAAGAAAGATTAGTTCAGCTGCGGCGTTGCGTTTTGAAAGATTAATAATCTGACTTACTGCACTATTGATCTATTCTTAGCCCGCTCTTTTGCCTACCAGCATCTATATTGACCACAGAATCCACAAAGTCATCCATCATCCACAAAAATTGAACTTGTGTGACGGAAGTTACCGTATACATACGTGGCTTGAGTGAGGCAATGGGCGTAGTTGCCTGAGGGGTCATTGCTTCAACCGTAAATTTTTCGCCATCTTCTGCTTCAAGCTCAACTACACCGTCAATCAGATACATATTCCATTTATCGGAAGTGTCCCGCGCCAATAACTGCGTCTGCAGCGGTGCCCGAAAGATAGGATGCTTGTCCGACAGTATAATGAGCCCATCCATGCCGAGCTGGCGAAAACGGCTGTAAAATTTCAGTTGACCCGGTTCAATATATTTGTACGGCTCTTCCAGCCACCGACTTACCCTTTCATAAGTTTGCGGCGAACAATGCGTGCGCATCATCCCGAAAAAACCTTCCTTCTGTTGTTCACCAAAAATACTGATTATTGCCTGGTCGGCAAGATCGGCAACTTCTTTATTCACGGACTCAATGCTGATCGACCCTTCTCGATGTTTAAGGAAATCATATGAATCCTTTCGCAACGATTTATTTATAACACCTTCATAAATTGCCTTGGTAAGTCTGGCGATGACTTCACTGGAACGCCTTCCTGCCGGGACGGGTGCCAGAAAATTCAGCACTTCCAGAACCGGGGTTTTTTTGTCATCAGGATGCTCTTGCCGCGCAAGCACAGAGAGATAATCTGATAAAGTTTTACGCCGGTAATACAGTACGGGGCAATATATCTGGTTGCCGGGCAATGTTTCATCCTGATACTCCATCAGTAATTCGATTCCCTTATAGATGCTCTTCTCTATATTTCTCTTCTGGAATGACGTCATTTCTTCCCGTCTGGGACCGCTGGTAGGGTACAGTCTTCGCATAATATCCGGCTCCAGCGCCAAACTTGCCGATTTCCACGGTTTTTCCTCGCGAGTGGGATATACGATAGCAATGCGGTATCCGGAAACGTCTGGATTGGACTTATAACGTTTCAAAAATTCGCCGGCGAAATCCGCAAAATTCTCCGTGAACGATTTATGCAGCAGAAACTCGCCTTTGGCGTTGTAATATCCCAGCTGGCCATTGTCGAGCAAAATAAAGAAATTAACCAAATCCGGAATTGCTTCAATTAACTTCACTGTTTTACCCCTGCACCTGTGCCAATTCCAGGTTCGCCAATGTGATCGGGTTCTGTGCTGCGCGACCTGAGCACAGCGAAGAAGTGCTGAATGGAACCCGAAGGGGTTCTACTGTGCACAGTCCTACACTGCATCGGCGGCCATGCCCTGGTATCCATGGCAAAATAGTATGGGAATTCGTATTGCAGGACAAACTTTCATGGCGCTGATAAGAAAGGGCCAAAATCGTGAATTTTGACAATTTCCAACGCGGTTGCCATCTCAAAGCCAGGTTTTGGAAAACACGGTGATTCGGGCGCAAGGTGCGGGTGGCTGGAATGTAACCCAGGTGTCGATAGACGTACATTTGCGATTCGACACCCTGAATCCAGGCCTTCCTGACAAGGGTCAATAGCATTTAGGGGTTTTGAACAACTTTTAGCATACTCGCCAAGGCTGATGCCACTATGTGCGCATACAACACGCCGAGACTAATTGTGGATCTGCTCATGATTACTCTTTAATTTTATGGAAAGGTAATTTTCCGGGGCGACCTGACACTGATTGACACCACTACAACCCATAGCGCATGGGTAACAACCAGCACAGAGCCAGCCAGACAATGAGGATCATCGGAATTCCGACACGCATAAAATCAGAGAATTTATAACCACCTGCGTTCATCACCAGCAGATTGGTGTTGTAGGCCATAGGCGTAGCATAGCTCATGTTGGCGCCAAACAGCACTGCCAACACGAATGGTTCCGCCGGTAAATTGACCTGGCTGGCAATGCTAATCGCGATGGGTGTACCGATAACAGCGGCAGCATTATTAGTGACAACATTGGTGACAATCACCATGACGAGCATCAGGCTTCCGATCATCAGGGTCGGCGACATGCCCGAGGTCAGGCTGACAAAGAGATGCGCCAGGTAATCGGCGCCACCCGTTTTCAGCAAGGCCATACCCATCGCCAGGCTGGCGACCACAATCATGATGACAGGCTTGCTCAGCGCCGTCGCCGCATCGCGCCAGTTCAGGCAGCCGGTCAGAATCATTGCTGTCACGCCACATACGGCGCTGATCGAAATGGGCAGAATGCCCGCCGCAGCAACCAACACAATGGAGGCCATAATTGTCAGGGCCAGCCAGGCTTTATTGGTTCGCGGCAAATTGGCAGTCGCATCCAGCACCAGCAGGGTACCGCTACGCTTTATCGAACTGATGCGCTCACTATCGCCTTGAACCAGAACCACATCACCGATACGCAAGCGAATATCGCCCAACTTCTGACTCCAGGTACGCGCCACCCAGCCGACACGATGTATCGCCAGTGCCATCAGGTGATATCGATCGCTAAAAAAGGCTCGATTTAATGTAACACCATCAAGCGGTGATCCCTGAGTCACGATGATTTCCGCCAGCTGCTGGTCAGCCGCGCTTAACGGATTTTCTTCGGTTACCGGTTTTTCACCCGAATACAGATTGGCTCCCAGGACTTCCTCGAATTCCTTCAGTTGTTCCGGTGTATCTTCAACACTTAACCTGTCGTCGGCTTTGATGACAGCGTCAGGCAGGGGCAAAATGGCTGTCTCCCGCCCCCTGAGCACGCGCCCGATTTTCATCGCACCATCGGTTTTGTCTATTATCTCCGCAAGGGACTTGCCCTCTGCGAAGCTGCCTTGCGGAATGTGCAATAAGGCAGCAAATACGCGCGGGGAAGTATCGACCAAATGAGTCGTGCGGGCCGGTAACAATCGCGGTGCGACCAACCAGAGATAAACGATGGCCAGCCCACCCGAAATGACAGCGGGAACAAAGAACTCAAACATACTGAATCGATGCATACCAAGATCGGCCGCGATCGACACCACCAGCAGATTGGTTGAAGTGCCAATCGTCGTTGCCGTTCCTCCAATCAAGGTGGCAAATCCCATCGGCATCAACATTCCCGATGCAGATTTACCGGTTCGCAACGACACACTAATTAGTATAGGCAAGAGCAGTACAACAATCGGAACGTTGTTCATAAACGCGCTGAGACTGGCCGCTGCCAACATGGTCAGCAGTAACGACAACATAGGGCTGATGGCCCATGTGCGGGCAAGAAAACGGCCAATGGGTTCCAGGGCACCCGTCCGTACCAGCCCCTGCCCTGCAATCATTAATGCGCTGACCGCGATTAGTGCCTCGTGACCAAAACCACTGAAAAAATCGATAGCGCGCAACGTTTCTCCGTTGCGCTCATAGGGGAACAACTCAAAACCTGCAGCAAGAATAACCAGCACCAGTAGAGCTGATGTCTCCATAGGCAGACGCTCGCGTGTAAACAAGTACAACGCGCCTATAATCAGAATGAATACAGCAATGGCATGGGCATCAGGGGTCGCAACGATAGTCATGCTAACTCCAGCAAAAGATTCGGTGGCTTACCCAATTCAATCCGGTGACAGTGTAATATCGGCCTCTCATTGAGCTTAACCCACTTTGGCCACCATGTTGAAGATCACCAACAGCCTCACAATCCCCGAGCAGGAAATTCGTATTAGCGCGATACGGGCCCAGGGCGCTGGCGGTCAAAACGTGAACAAGGTTTCAAGTGCAGTACATCTGCGATTCAATATCCAGCAGTCCAGCCTGCCGGAAGATATTAAAGATCGATTGCTGGCACTTGCAGATCGCCGCATCAATAAACAGGGTGTGGTAATCATCAAGGCGCAACGAACCCGCAGCCAGGAGAAAAACCGGGAGGCGGCACTACAACGTTTGGCAAGTCTTGTGCGCGAAGTCATGGGGACACCGAAAAAACGCAAATCCACCAAACCCACCCCCGGCTCAAAGCAGCGGCGGCTTGACCAAAAAAGCCGGCGGGGCAAAGAAAAAACCCTTCGTAGTAAGGTGAATAGCGAGGAATAAGTAGTTTAGACAGTTATCTTCCAATCAATCACCAAAATAGCGCCATTGTGTGCGACAATGCGGCCGATTTTTTCCCCCGTTCCGGTACAAGCCATTGATCACGACAGCCAACATCACCATGCAATTTGGGGCCAAACCCCTGTTCGAGAATATTTCCGTCAAATTTGGAGATGGCAACCGCTATGGCCTCATTGGCGCCAATGGTTGTGGCAAATCGACCTTCATGAAGATTCTTGGCGGTGATCTGGAGGCCAGTTCCGGCAGTGTCTCGATTGATAGCAATGAACGCGTTGGCAAACTGAAACAGGACCAGTTTGCCTATGAGGAATACACCGTAATCGACACCGTGATCATGGGTCACGAAGAACTGTGGGAAGTAAAAGCGGAACGGGATCGCATTTATTCACTACCGGAAATGAGCGAGAAAGACGGTATCAAGGTCGCCGAACTTGAGATCCGGTTTGGCGAGCTTGACGGGTATACGGCCGAGTCCCGCGCTGGTGAATTATTGCTGGGTCTCGATATTCCGCTGGAACAACACAATGGACCCATGACTGCTGTGGCACCGGGCTGGAAACTACGCGTGCTTCTGGCGCAAGCACTGTTTGCGGAACCCGACATCATGTTGCTCGACGAACCCACCAACAACCTCGACATTAATGCGATCCGCTGGCTGGAAAATGTGCTCAATGAACGCAATAGCACCATGATTATCATTTCCCATGACCGCCATTTTCTCAACAGCGTCTGCACCCACATGGCAGATCTGGATTACGGTGAGTTGCGCATGTATCCGGGCAACTATGACGAATATATGACCGCGGCGTCACAGGTCCGTGAACGCATGTATGCCAATAATGCCAAGAAGAAGGCGCAAATCGCCGAACTGCAGACGTTTGTCAGTCGTTTCTCCGCCAATGCCTCCAAGGCACGGCAGGCTACGTCGCGCGCAAGGCAGATTGAAAAAATTAAGCTGGAAGAGGTGAAACCATCCAGCCGTCAGAATCCATATATTCGCTTTGAACAAGAAAAAAAGCTGCATCGCCAGTCACTGGAAGTCGAAGATCTCGCTAACGGTTACGATGAACCACTGTTCGAGGATTTCTCACTCACCGTTGAGGTAGGAGAGCGCATCGCCATTATCGGTGCCAATGGCGTTGGCAAAACAACGTTGTTAAGAAGTCTGACGGGAGACAAGGCGCCGACTCAGGGCACCGTGAAGTGGTCGGAGAATGCGAACATTGGTTACTATGCACAGGACCACGCCGCAGAATTCGATAACGACATGAGCCTGATGGAATGGATGGAGCAGTGGCGACAAGACGGCGATGACGATCAGGTCATTCGCGGGACACTTGGCCGGCTGCTCTTTTCTCAAGATGATATCAAGAAATCGGTCAAGGTCATTTCGGGCGGTGAACAGGGAAGGATGTTGTTTGGAAAACTGATGCTTCAGTCACCGAATATCCTCATGCTCGACGAACCCACGAACCATCTCGATATGGAATCCATAGAGTCGCTTAATCTGGCGCTTGAGAATTACCCTGGCACCCTGTTTTTTGTCAGTCACGATCGCGAATTCGTGTCATCATTGGCAACACGTATCATAGAAATCAAGAAAGATGGTGTGATCGACTTCGGTGGCGACTATGAAGAATATTTGCGCAGTCAGGGCGCAGCCTGAAATGACAACTGGAATGCAGTTTTCTATTTCCAGCCGCTCCTGCGATTTACCACTGGCGTTCGGCTCACGCCGTTATCGAGCCCAAACAGATTGAGGCCATTGCGGTAAGCAATTTTTTCGGCCAGCTCCGGTGGCAAATCCTTTAACCAACCGCGATATCGGCTTAGATACGTACGAAACTGATACCAGTACTTGCTGGAGTAAGTGCCACTGCCCAGCAAAAACCGGTCAGGATGTTTTGCCATCAATTCCCGCCACTGCGGATCGAGTTTCCCCCGTGGTGCAACATCACCGCGGTGCGAGATCTCGACCCACAAATACTTATACCGATAGAGCAGCTCGTTGATGGTCTCCGGTTGGGTGAACATACCCGCGTGGGCCCACAGAATTCGCACCGAAGGGTCGAGCTCAAATAACTGGCGTATCGCCTGTGGATCGGAGCGCGCGTGCAGGACAAGACGGTGTTCGACCGCGAGCTTCACCATACGTTTGACTACCGGAGTATTGACCTCGCCGTCAAACAGGAAAAATTCGCCGATGCCATGATAGGGGCGGTTACGTATTTCCTTTTCGATGTATTTTGTGATCTCGGGATTGTTAAACCAGGTGTCCCGGTCCTCGCGGGAAAAACCCGGTATCAGCATCGGGATCACGCGTTGCGGATCCTCCCGCTTTAATTTCCATGTTCCTTCGTTGGGCGTGCTGCCAACCAGCAACCACGGCACGTTAAGCTCTTCTGCGGCATTAACAACGGCCTTTACCGAGACCTGCTGCCAGGAGTTGTCATTATAGTGAACCTGGGCATCGAAAATTGGTGGATAATACGTCGGCGTGTATAACGCGATGGCAACGAGCGCCAGGGGCAGACTAATAAAGGCCAGTGCGCGCCCGACCCGGGTTCGTGTGAACAGCTGGGCAATTATTCTCAACCACCGGGATATTTGTGCCGCGTCCAAATACTGGCTCCCTAACAGTAGAACCAGTTCAAATCTTAACCCCAAAAAGCGATCAATGGATAGCATACGCTCCAGGGCACTGCGATCATGTTTGGGCGAGTTACGACAGTACCGACAACCGGTTATTCACTACAATATATCTGTGAATAGGCCGGCCCAAAGAGGATGGGAATCGTGGCAAAACATTCCGATCTCACCATGCGCCAAAGAGATCGGTAACACTATTTACGCCGAAGCTTGTGACTAACGTCTCAGGATTGCAATCCAACGATATAAATTCAGCAGGCTCGCCAGGGACCCGGCAACATAGGTGAAAGCCGCGGCTTTCAATATTTTGTGGGCATGGTGCGACTGGCTCTCCGAGATATATTCCCCCGACCGTAAAAGCGGCAAAGCCCTGCCGAAACTGGCATTCCATTCAACCGGCAGTGTTATCAGATGTGTCAGTGTGCCAAAAGCGATACCCGAGATGCCTAACAAAAAAACCAGCCCGCCCAACGTCGGCGACCGCGAAACCAGCGCCAGTAGCGGCACGGCCATGATGGCGGCACTGCCGAGTTTTTCGGTAAAACGCGAGATAGTAACCAGTGAATGGCGCAGTTTAAAAATAGGGTAACCCGAAGCATGCTGCATGGCATGCCCCACCTCATGCGCGGCAATCGTGATTGCTGTCAGTGATTTGCCGTTGAAGTTATTGGGCGACAAGCGCACTGCCCGATCCACCGGATCATAGTGGTCCTGATTGGGATCAGTCTGCTCCACCGAAACACCTTCGATCTTCAATTGGTCCAGCAAATGGACCGCCAGTTCACCACCGGTCCCCGAAAACAGATCGCCTGGAGACCCGTACTTTTTCATTACGCGTGTCACCCAGTAATTGGGCAGATACATCAGTGCCACCACCAGAACCACGGCGAGGATAATTAACAAAATGTGCATGACGCCTGGTTGGATTCAATTCGATTGAGCGTTTGATTCAACTCCTGTAGTGAAAGAATTCAGCCTTGCACGCCATCCCGGCAATTATTCAAGGCCGAAGTTATTTAGGGTTATTGCTGACCACAGATCTTAACGCTAAACAGGTTCATCCAGTTTGAAAAAATGCCGGGAACAAGACGAATTATCAATATTAGCGGGTTGTACGTCATTGTTTGTTTACCAGCAGCCTTTATTTGGTGCTATCCAAGCTTGCGAAGGGCGCCATTGTAAGGGAAGTTGATGTTGCACTGGAATTCCCACCAATTTATTTGCCCGCTAATATTTGCGCGGCGTCAGGTCACAACTTTCATAATCGATCCAGGCGGGTGAATCGCGAGGTGGATTCGGAAGCGCACAGTGCTCAGGTGGCTCAGGATGTCGGTGTCCTGCAAAAATAGCGTTACTTCACCGTTAACATCGACATCGGACGCGAGGGGAGCTTGACATATTCACAATTTCTTCAGCATCTGAAACTAGAATTTTCTGTTATGCACAATCTGGCAGTCGTGGCAAGCACTAGAGCAGTTTTCCCACAGTAATGCCGGAATGGCGCCTGCTAAATTTACTAATTGCCGCTTATCTGACGCCAAAAATAATTTATCCCTTAAATCGCGCTAACCCCTGATATTTATATATTTTAGTATATTAGCTAATAATTATATGCTCATTGCGATGTTGTATTTGTTGGCCAGAACAGATATTAAGTGACTCGGCGATTGAAATAGTTACCTATAAATACAACACCAAACTATTTATCTCGACCGTTAATAATAAATAAATCTAGATGATCATCACATAGGAGAACACAACGATGGTGTATACAAAAAAATCACCCGCGTTGCTCATTATTGGTCTGATCATGCTGGCGATCTGGTATATGGGATCCACCGGCATGTTGAGTGGCTACATTGAGCATCTCGCCGCAGGTAAGAAATACAAGTATCTTGGGGAGATTAATACCTTAGCTCTCTACTTTGGCGTCATCGCCGCTGCCTTCGGTGCCTGGCATTTATTTGGCAGCCAAAAAGAGGGCGACTTCGACTACTACACTTCCAGCCTAGCTGGCGGTATGTTCATTCTGCTCATCGCAATGTTAGTTCGCTGGTTTCTAGCGCCAGAAGTTGCCGTGGTCAGCATGTCCATGGGTAAGGTTGGCGACACCGGCAAATACATTCACAAGCTACTCGGATTGAACTATATCGTTATTGGTATTCTCGCCGGTATCATTGCTGTGAACGTGTTCACAATACCGAGCTGGGCGCAAAACGGTGTCCGCCTGGCACGCCTGGGACTGAAGACCGGTGTAATTTTACTGGGTACCCTGTACTCCGCAGCCGAACTGAAGAATCTGGGTGGTATTTCCATCGTGATGATCGGTTTCTTTGTGCTGGGTTCAGTCGGCATGGTGCTTTGGCTGGGTTCACGTCGCAACATCCCGAACTCCATGGGCGGTGTGCTTTCCGCTGGCATGGGTGTCTGCGGTGTGTCCGCAACCGTGGCTGCTGCTCCGGTAGTACAAGCCAAGTCTGTGGAAATCGCATACACCATCGGTACTATCCTGCTCTGGGGTGTTGGCTGTATGTTCCTCTTCCCGGTCATCGGTAATCTGCTTGACATGAGCCACCTGCAGTTTGGCGCATGGGCCGGTACCGGTATTTTGAACTCGGCACAGGTTGCCGGTGCAGCGCTGGCCTACCAGCCTGATGGCATCGAAACCCTGAAAGTTGCTGAAATCTTCAACATCACCCGCGTGCTGATTCTGCCAATCATCGTTATCTGGCTGGCTATCTGGTATGTGAAGCGTGAAGACAGCATGACTGAGCGTGTCAATATCGGTCAGGTGATCGTTGCGAAGTTCCCGTTATTTGTACTCGGCTTCATCCTGATGTTTGCCCTGTCCACTACCGGTATCTTCGCTCCGGCCAACCACTACAAGGGCAAGTTCTTCGGCAACACCAAGGAGATGGGCTTTAAAGAGAAGAAACTGCTGAAAGACGACCAGATCGCTACCCTGCAGGCCGAGTTCGGCAAGATCCAACCCGCTGGCCAAATAGCAGCAGTACAACGCCTGATAGACAACCGCAAGATCATGTCTGACGCAGACGATACTTCTGTTCGTGGTCTGGTGAACTCCAGGGCTCTGTCCAAGAAAGCCAACAAGGTCCTGAAGAAAGCGCATAAAGCTGTGCGTCACACTGCGAAGATGATCAAAAACTTCCGTAAGTGGATCACCTGGCTATTTGCCTTTGGTCTGGTTGGCCTGGGTATGCAGATCACCATCGCTTCCATGAAGCAAGCGGGTGGTCAGCCGGCCGTGATCGGCGGAATTGTCGGCTTTACTAAAGCCGCGGCTTCGCTGGTGGTCGTGTTGTTTCTTATTCAAGACAAGATCTAGGAGGTCACAAAATGGAAGAAAAATTTGATCGTGGTTCGGCGCTGTCGATTTTCGAAAGTGACCGTAGAGAAGACATCATGGCGCTGATTTTTGCTCTGGCAATCGCCTTTGCCGTGTATGTTACAAACTAAAACACAAAAGTAAGTTATAATTGGCGGCGCCCGTATTGCGGGCGCCGTTTTTCTTTGGATGGTGAGTTATGCAATTTGTAAATAATGTTTTACTGGCCAGTCATGGCACTGAAGGTGCGCAGGCGGCCGAACAGGAAGCTATTAAAATGTGCAAGAAAGGGGGCCATCTGCATCACTTGATCGTGGTCCCCAAGGCCCTGTGGCAGGGCATGACGGGCGATGACTGGTTAAACAATGGCTCAACTCGCAACACATTCCGGCGCTATCTCGAGGACCAGCTGTCACAGGAAGTGGAAGAAAACCAGAATCGGGTTAGCGCGGCAGCGGCAGCCAATGATCTGAATTACA
>SDBU01007967.1_pt1 | contig 12117 bp, 7 predicted proteins | sample 2277071 | NCBI WGS metagenome assembly SDBU01 (sample SAMN10397929, study PRJNA504765) | marine sediment metagenome | isolation source: marine sediment core GS08_GC12, 126 cmbsf | place: Arctic Ocean: Gakkel Ridge, Loki's castle | collected 2008
ACCGAGTATCTCGACCTGACCCTGTCCGTTCGGGTGGTTCGGGACCTCGACGAGGCCGTTGACCACATCAACCGGTTCGGGTCCGGCCACAGCGACGCAATTGTCACGCAGGATTTCCGGAATGCGCAGCAGTTCCTCGACGAGGTGGACTCCGCGACGGTATTTGTCAACACAAGCACGCGGTTCGACGACGGCGAGGAACTCGGTCTGGGCGCGGAGATAGGCATAAGCACGGACAAGGTGCACGCGCGCGGCCCGATGGGCCTGGAGGAATTGACGACGTACAAGTGGCGCATCATCGGTGACGGACAGTTGAGAACCTGACATGGCAGACGACGCTGCCGGCGACAGCCCGACCACGATCGGTCTCCTTTGCGGCTCCGGTGCGCTGCCTCTGCTTGTGGCGCAGGCCCTGGCGCGGAAGGGCATTCGGGTGACCGCGATCGGCATCAAGGGCGAGGCCGATCGCGCCCTCGACGACGTCGCCGACGAGGTGCACTGGACCGGCCTGGCCAAGCTTGCGCTCTGGATAAGCCTGTTCAAGGCCGCCTCCGTGGACGCCGTCCTGATGTGCGGGGCCATACGGAAGCGGAAGATGTTCGGCAACATCGCCGCGATGCTGCCCGACTGGCGCTCCCTCAAGCTCTGGTACCAACAGCTCAAGAGCAAGGAGGATCACACTATCCTCGGGGCGGTTGTCGCGGAGTTCGAGAAGGAGGGCCTGCGTGTGCGCAGCGTCGTTGACTACTGTCCGGAGTTGCTCGCGGTGCGCGGATGCATCACGCGGCGCGGCCCGGACGACGCACAGTGGCGCGACATCCGGTTTGCCTGGCCTATTGCCAAGCAGGTTGCCGCGCTCCAGATAGGACAGTGCATTGTGGTGAGGGACCAGGCGGTGATCGCGGTAGAGGGCATAGACGGAACAGACGCTGTGCTGGAGCGCGGCGGAGCGCTGGTCGGCGGAGGCGCAGTGGCCGTGAAAGTCGCCAGAGAAGACCACGACGTGCGCTTCGACATGCCTTGCATCGGCCCCGAGACGGTGGAAACACTCCGCAGGTCCCGGATCGCCGTGCTTGCAGTGGAGGCCGGCCGCACGATCGTCCTGGACACGGACGAAACTAAGAAGGCGGCGGACCAGGCGGGCGTCTGCATCGTCGCGGCGACTGAAGAGGATATCGCGGCGGCCTCTTGATCCCTGCCGGTCGGGCGGCGTGATCGTGCGTCACAGGGGGAGTACCTTCGGTGCGAATCATCGGCGGCAGCGCAAGGGGGAGGAAGCTGCAAACGGTCCGTGACCGCGGTTTGCGTCCGATGCTGGACAGGGTGAAGGAGTCCTGTTTCAACATCATTCGGAGCGACGTGCCCGGGGCCAGGGCGCTCGACCTTTTCAGCGGCAGCGGCGCTTTGGGCCTGGAAGCGCTGAGCCGGGGCGCAGAGAGCTGCATCTTTGTGGAACAGAACCTGCGCCTGGCCCAGTTGATCCTCCGCAACGCCGAGAAGTGCAACCTTGCCGACCGGTCCCAGTTGGTGCAGGCGGACGTTCTCGACTTGCCGCGCGTGCGCCCGCCCGCCAGCGGTCTGCCGGCGAGCCTGGTTTTCGTTGATCCGCCGTACGCGCTCATGGACGATCCGGACAAGCGTACGGCGCTCCTGCGTGTGCTCGAGGAGCTTGCCGGCGCATGGATCAGTGACTCAGCACTCCTCGTCCTGCACCATCGGCCCATCCCTGACGCAGTGTGGCCCGGCCGTCGCCTGCGGGAACGGGACAAGAGGATCTACGGCCAGAGCCAATTGACCTTGCTTGAGTTGGGCCCGGAGGGCGCGCATGGCTGACCGGACGAACGGCCAGGCGGACCTGACTGTACGCGCTCCCGCGAAGGTGAACCTCTGTCTGGAGGTGCTGGGGAAGAGGCCCGACGGTTTCCACGAGATCCGCACAGTGATGCAGGCCGTCAGCCTGTGCGACGAACTGGAATTCCGTCGGCGGCCTGACGGACACGTAGGCCTTTCGTGCTCGGATCCGCAGTTGCCAGTTGACGAGCGTAACCTGGCGGTGCGCGCGGCCAGGCTGCTGCAGCAACGGCTTGGCGTTCAGGAGGGCGTGGACATCAGCCTGCGCAAGCGGGTGCCCGTCGGCGGTGGGCTAGGGGGCGGCAGTTCAGACGGTGCGGTGACGCTGCTGGCGCTGCGTGAGCTGTGGCGCCTGGACATTACGCGGCAGCACTTGGCCGACCTGGCGGCAGAGCTGGGCTCGGACGTCCCTTTCTTCTTGTGGGGGGGTGCCGCGCAATGCGAGGGCAGGGGGGAGCGCGTGTCCCCTCTGGCGTGCTCCCGGCCGATGCATTACGTGCTCGTAATGCCCTCATGTGCCGTTTCAACGGCCCAGGTCTATGAGGCCGCGAAAAACGGCTTGACAACCAGTAGTGCGGCCAGTAAGAATGTTAGCAGAGCGCTGAGGGAGGGCGACGCGGCGTTGCTGGGTGCTTCCCTGCGAAACGACTTGCAGGACGTGGCGCTGTCTGTGTGTGGGGATCTGCTTGGGATCTGGCGCAGGCTTCAAGAGTTGAAGGCAATGTGTGGCGCCGAGGGGCTGCTGCTTTCGGGCAGCGGGTCGAGCTTCTTAGTGGTATTCCGCGGGGCAAGGCAGGCAAACCGGGCGGGGCGTATTCTATCATCCGGTGTGCAGGTCCCCTGCGCCGCAGTGCATAGCCTTCCAGGATGGCACGACCGTTTTTCACTGCTGACCGCCGAGAGGAGACAGCTTTGAACATCACCGAAGTACGGATAAAGCTGATGCGGCAACGGACCGACAGGCTGCGCGCGTTCGCCAGTATTACAATAGGCGACGACTTCGTTGTGCATGATCTGCGAGTGATCGAGGGGCGGAACAACTTCTTTGTGGCCATGCCCAGCCGCAAGCTGAGCGATAGCTGTCTGCGGTGCAGCGCCAAGAATGAGCTGAAGGCGAAGTTCTGCAGTAGCTGCGGCGCGGGGCTGGATGAGAACCGCGCCACTCGCGGCCCTCAGGTGCGGGACAAGTTCCATGTGGACGTTGCGCACCCTATCAACACGGCCTGCCGGGAAATGCTCCAGAGTACCGTACTGGCGGCGTACCGGGAGGAGAAGGACAGAGCCGACGAGGACCTTCCTGTCTCGGAACAGTACGAGGAAAAGGACGCAGCCGACGAGGGCCTTCCTCCCTCGGAACTGTACGAGGAAAAGGACGCAGCCGATGAGGGCCTTCCTCCCTCGGAACAGTACGAGGAAAAGGACGCAGCCGACGAGGCCCTTCCTCCCTCGGAACAGTACGAGGAAAAGGACGCAGCCGACGAGGGCCTTCCTCCCTCGGAACTGTACACGGACGAGGATCTGGCTGATCTGGCAGACGAGCATCCCGTGACCACGCGGGAAACGCCTACCGAAGTCGAACGCGCGGAAGAAGCGGATGAAAGCGCCGCCGCGCTAGTGGATCTGGGCCCCGTAGAGGAAACGAAGCCCGAGGAGGCCCCAGAGGCGCCGCAGGCGAGCGAACCGGCCGAAGACACCGACACCGCAGAGGACGAGTCGCAGGAGGAGCCGGACATCGGCAACTTCGGCGCGGGGATATTCTGAGCTTCCAGATACCCTCCGGAGCGTGACGTAGCGCTCGCGGCGATGGCTTCTGTCACGTGGCCCGGCTCGGGTCTCACATCGCACCGCGTGCAAACCTCCACCTGCAAAGGATGCGAGGCCCTGACGCCCGTTGGCATTGGATTCCTCCTGGGGAAGAATCTATACTGACGCGACGCCGTCAGCGTTGGCGGCCCAGGCGCAAGTCTGACTGAGGACTCTAGCGGAACTGCATCATGGTCAGGACCGGGGCAAAGATACTGGTTGAGTCGCTGCTTGAGCACGGCGTGGAGTACGTGTTCGGCCTGCCTGGCGGATCGGTCATCGCGCTCTTCGACGAGTTCTATGAGGCGTCATTCAAGTTCATACTGGTGCGGCATGAGCAGGGCGCGGGCCACATGGCCGACGGCTACGCAAGAGCGACGGGCAAGGTAGGGGTCTGCGTCGCCACCAGCGGGCCCGGCGCCACCAATCTCGTTACGGCAATCGCCACGGCGTACATGGACAGCATTCCGATCATAGCCATCACCGGGCAGGTGAAGACGCATCTGATAGGCAACGACGCGTTTCAAGAAGCCGACGTGACGGGCATAACGCGTCCGGCGACCAAACACAACTACCTGGTCAAGGACGCCAGAGATCTGGGCCGCGTTGTGCGCGAGGCCTTCCACATCGCCTCCACGGGGCGCCCGGGCCCGGTGCTTATTGACCTTCCCGCGGATGTGACGGCGCAGCAAGTGGAAGGGGAGATAGATACTGCAATGCAGTTGCCCGGCTACAAGCCCACTGCCGGCGGCCACATCCGACAGATTCGGAAGGCGGCGGAGGCGATAAACGACTCCGAGCGCCCGGTCCTGTACGTCGGCGGCGGCGTGATCACCAGTAACGCCAGCGACGAACTGAGAGAACTGGCGCGGAAGGCCAACATCCCGGTCACTACCACACTGATGGGTCTGGGCACCTTCCCGGAAACGGAGCCGCTGTCGCTGGGCATGCTGGGCATGCACGGGACCGCCTATGCCAACTACGCCGTGACCGGCTGCGACCTTCTGATCGCCGTCGGTGCTCGGTTCGACGACAGGATAACGGGCAAGCTCGACGAGTTCGCCCCCGATGCCCGCATCATCCACATGGACATTGACCCGTCTTCCATCGGCAAGAACGTCGAGGTGGACATTCCCGTAGTGGGCGATGCCAAGAAGATCCTTGGCGATTTGATGGGCCTGGTTGAGCACCGGGAAAGGAAGGAGTGGCTCGGGCAGATCGAGCAATGGAAACGGGATTTCCCCCTCGCTTACAGTCTCGATGGCGATGTCGTGAAACCGCAGGCGGTGATTGAGGAGATATACAAGGTCACTGATGGCAAGGCCCTGATCTGCACGGATGTGGGGCAGCATCAGATGTGGGCTGCGCAGTACTACCTCTACACCGAGCCGCGCGCGATGTTCACTTCGGGAGGTCTGGGCACGATGGGTTTCGGACTGCCGGCCAGCATAGGAGTCCAGTTCGGCCGGCCGGATGAGCTGGTGTTCCTTATCACCAGCGACGGATCGCTCCAGATGAACATCCAGGAAATGGCCATCGCGACGGGCCACAACCTGCCCATCAAGATAGCGCTGCTCAACAACGGCTATCTGGGAATGGTGCGGCAGTGGCAGGAACTCTTCTTCGACCGGCGCTACGCATATACTCATCTTGCTGACCACAACCCGGACTTCGTCAAGCTGGCCGAAGCATACGGCGCGACTGGCATCCTGATCGAGCGGATGGACCAGGTGCGCCCCGCGCTGGAACGAGCAATGGAGATTGACGACGGCCCCGTGCTGATGGATTTTCGCACAGCCCCGGAAGAGAACGTCTTTCCGATGGTGCCAACCGGGCACGCCATCAACCGGATGTTCAGCGGCTTGGCTTGACGAAGTAACATCGAACGGCTTCTTGCCGAGGACCTTCCATGCAAAAGCACATCATTTCCGCACTGGTACTGAACCGGCCCGGAGTGCTCGCCCACGCCGCGGGGCTTTTCAGCGCGCGGGGGTTCAACATTGACAGTCTTGCGGTAGGCGAGACGGAGCAGCCGGAGTACAGCCGAATGACCATCGTCGTTGCCGGCGACGAGTCCATACTGGAGCAGGTGCGTAAACAGCTCGACAAGCTCATTGAGGTCGTGAAGGTCCAGGACTTCAGTAACGTCCCGCACGTGGAGCGGGACCTGGCTCTCGTCCGAGTCCACACCGCCGTCGGCAAACGCAGTGAGATACTCGAACTTGTTGACATCTTTCGGGGACGCATCGTTGACGTGGGGCGCAACGACCTGATGATCGAGTTATCCGGCACAGAAGACAAGGTAGAAGCCATGCTCGATCTGCTGCGGCCCTATGGCGTGCGCGAGATGGTGCGTACCGGCAGGATCGCCCTGAGCCGGTCCTCACGAGAGTGACGCCGCATCGGACGGCCGCCTAACCGTTCGCCCCTTCTGGGAATGCCTCGGGAAAAGCAATTTCCACGTCGCGGGCCAGTTGCTCCTCCCCCCGTGTGCGATACGACTCCGCCAACCGGCGCAGTTGACGATAGACGTCCACCTTGTTGGGCACTTGTGCCGTCGCGTAGAAGTCGCTGGCCTTCTTCACGAAGACCCTCGCTCTTTGCCACTGATGTGTAGTCACGTAGAAGTTGAGCAGCAACAGGATCTCCTCGGCGGTCGGATAGTCCTGGACGACCTGGTCTTCCTTCCATGTCAACCGTGAGACCACGTGTCCCTCCAGGGCGTCCGTCGCGGCGTCGGCGTTGATGGTAGCCAACAGCCTGTAGGCCTCCGGGCTGTAAGGATTCCTGCGCAGGAACTCCGTCAGGTGGGCGGCTGCTTCCGCTCGGCGGCCCAGACGCAGATAACATTCGGCCAGGAACAGGCGAGTGTTGAGGAACTCGGGCGCCGTCTCCTGGACTTGCTCCAACTGCCTGGCGGCGCGCGTCCACTCACCGTGAGACTTCTGGAACCAGCCGATGACGTAGTCGTGGTAGAGCATCATGTCCGGCCAGAGACAGCGCGGGCGCGCTTTGGCAGACTCGCTCTTGAACTGGCTGAAATGGTCCCGGCCTCCCGCGGGCAGACGCATCTGGCGCTGGTGAGAATAGGCCGTCTTGAGGTGGAGCATGCTCTTGTAGGCGCCCACGCCCCACGTCCACCAGGCCCAACTGGTGGCGACGGCAACGATGCAGAGGATCAACCACCCCGTTGGCGCAATGCCGACCTGGTCTTGCCGCGGCCTGGAGGCTTCGGCTCTACCCAGCCAGTGCGAAGCGGACGCCAGCACTCCCACAAGGACCCAGTAGTTCGTGCTGAAGCTCCAGTCCATCGGGGCCTTTCCAAACATCCCCTGGGCCGTAAAGGCCAGCACTCCGGCCCACATCGCGTAGCCGATCAGTCGCAGCTTGAGGGGCTTGTCGCGCAGCCCGATGTAGGACACACTGAAGGCGAACGCGAGTATGCCCATGTACAGCACAAGGCCCACGGTCCCCAGATCGGTCGCGACGCGCACGAACTCGTTGTGCGGATGCGTGGGCCTTACGTTCCGCGTGAAGCGGAGCTTCGCGGCCAGAGGGGCCTTGAAGCGCGGATAAGTGGCCGGCCAGGTCCCCATACCCCATCCCGTCAGGGGCCTGTGGGCGAACAGTTGAGCGGCCGCAAGCCAGTCTATGACGCGCAGATGAGTCGTGGAACCCGGCTCCAGCCCCCTTCTGAACGCCTGTCTGCGAAGCCCCTCGGATCCCAGCACCAACAGCACAGCAGCGACCCCCACCGCCACCAGCGCGGTGGCAATGAGGTGCTTCTTCCTCACCGGAAGGATGCAGATGACGTAGGCCACACCCGCGACCGCCGCCGCCACTGCGCCGGCGAGCGAACGAGCGGCAAGCAGAACGAACGCAAACAGCGCGACCGCTACGATACTGGCCACCACCACGAGGCCCGATCGCATGTCCGAAGACCCCGGGCCATCGTCGCCTGCGCAACGCGCCCGCATAAGGCGAAAACACGCGTACAGCAGGAAGCCCGCTGCCAACAGGATGCCCGTGAGCAGGATGCCAGAGCCGAAGTTGGGATTGCTGTAGAACGTCGCCTGCTTCTTGAAGGCCATCTGAAGCGGCTTGCCGTAAGCACGGACAATCCCGGCTGTCACGACTGCCAGCGTCAGGGCAGTCAGGCAGGCTGCCGCCAGGAAGAGCCTGGCGCTGCTTGCCCGGCGCGCCTCCTTCGAACGGAGCATAGCACCTGCGCTGCCAACACACAGAAGCAAAGCCCCCGCCGCCAATAACCCGGACGTCCAAGAAAGCGGCCCCCGCACGAACATCGCCCGCAGCTCGGCGTCGGCGCTTACCGTGTCCCATATGACGCATGTCTGGAACACGGCCTGGATGAAGGCAGCTATGACGAATACCTTGGCCAGGGCAAGCCAGCGCTGCTCCTTGGCGCACGTCAGCATCGCGACCAGGCACAGGAAGTAGAAGGGCAGTTCCCTTATGACGTAGTTCCGGGTTGCGTACGGCCAGGCCGACCACAGGTAACTCAGGGCCGCCCATAAGGCGTAGGCGCCGACAAGGGCCAGGAACGTATGCCGCCAGGTAAGGACCCGTCCGTTCAGGCGTATGTCTCCGCCCGATACCCAGTACAACGTTGCGCAGACCGCGATGAGGGCCGTCAGTGTCTGAACGCAGAAGTACTGGCTCCAACTGGGATAGTGGGGGGTGATAAACACCACGAAGTTCGCCAGCCCGGGCGCCGTCCGGTCGAGGAACGCCATGACCGGCCGCGGCAGCCAGACTGCACACAGCATGGAAGCCGGCACGCAGGCGACCAGCAACACGTAGCACAGCCTGGCGGGCAGATCCCTTTTCATGTTCTCGGGCGCAGAAGGAGGGGAATCTGCGGCTGCTCGCCGCTGAAAAGTGGCACGGCACAGTCAAGGCCCGGATCGACGTGCAAGTATAGCATTCGGGACTTCACCGGATCGAGTGAATCTGTCTACTTGTCAAGCACTTGCACCACCGCCTCGTCGCTGTTGCCGCGAAGCTCGGGGACGTACATGCCCTGAAGGACGGCAGGCAAGGCGTGGAAGATGCCGGGGATCTCGGCCCGGAGCCGGTAGCGCAGCAAGTGCTCCCCGCGCCCGATGCGCCTGACGAAGAAGACGACCTTCTCGTCGCGCATTTCCATGTAGCTGTAGAAGCCTTCCTGACCCTTGCCGCCGCTGCGCACCTCGGTTGCCTCGCAGCCGGCCGGCTTCATGTCCTCCAAGACCAGATAGGTATAGTCGTTGTCGGACTGCACGTTCAGCTCGACCTGGATGATATCGCCGCTCTGCACGTGGTCCCCTTCCGCCAGTGGAACGCGTTCGTAACGCAGCCGCCGTTCCGTCAACTTCTGGCCTTCGGCTCCCTCCACCTCGACTTCATAAGGAATCTGTCTGAGCAAGAAGTGCTGCCGCTTCAGCTTGAGTTGCAGCCCCGCCGCTTTGATGTCCTCCTCTTTGGTGAAGTACCGCAGGAAGGCGGAGTAATAGAGTGCTCCAGGCCCGTCCTTAGTGATGGTGAGTGTGTGCTTTCCGCCCGTGAGGACAGGCCCCTCGATGACGAAGTTGTTCTCACACGTCAGCAGATTCTCCCTGCTGATTCGCACCTTCTTGACGACGGCCCCGTTATCGAAGTCCAGGGTCAGTTCATAGTCGGCCTGTCCCTCGCCGCTGGCACGCACGAACTCGCTCATCGCGGCCACGCACAGCGTCGTGTCGCGAGTGGAGCGCCAGTAATAGCCGTTGCGGCGATTCTCAAGCAACCACTTGACCATCCTGGGTGCGACCTCGCTCTTGGGTTCCAGTCCAACGATGGCCCGCAGGCACCAGGCGTTCGTCTCGATGTCCGAGTTGTACCAGTACCACCATCCCTGCTGCGGCGTGCGGAACCAGGCAATACCGGTCTCCGGGTTCTGCTCCAGGTACTGCATGATATTGCGCAGGACGATGCCGGCCCGCTCCTCATCGTCCAGATTCGCCAGCGCCAGGGACAACAGGGCCTTGCCGTAAAGGTTGAGCTTATCGCGCCCTTCGTAGAGCTTGTCCACGCAGTCGCCGGCCGCCTCATGGTTGGCCCTCAATCCCTTGAGCGACAGCACGTACGCGACGAAGGCATGTTGCGCGTGCGGAGACCAGTAGTCGCGGAGCATCCGCTGGATCTCCCAGTTGCGCAGGAACTGCATCCCGCGGTCGATCATCTGCTGCTCCACTGCCACGTCGCACTGCTGGGCCGTGACCAGGGCGTACAGGACATAGCTGGTCAGATAGCCGCCGGAATCACCGAGCTTCCACCACGCCCATCCGCCGTCCGCGTGCTGCATGTCGCGGATGCGCTCCAGGCCGTTCTTGATGATCTTGTTCAGCTCCGCGGAATCGAATATCGGGCTGTCGGCGTATACGCGCCGATGCTCGCCCTTTTCTATGCGCCGCACCTCGGCCATCCGCCCGCGGATGTCCCGCACCTGTTCCAGGGTGATGCCCATGTCTTGCAGCGTCTTCAGTGTCAGCACCGCCGGCAGGAACCGGCTGACCGTCTGCTCGGTGCACCCGTACGGGTAGTCGAGGCAGTAGGGCAGGGCGTCCAGCATGGCGCCGACCAGGCTCGGGGAGAATTGCACTTCCAGGCGCGTCATTTCGGGGCGCCGCTTCTCCGGCACGGTCAACTCCACGGTGCGCGTGGCCGGAGTCTCGTCGGGCCGCATCGAGCCGCAGTAGGAGTCCTGCTTCGTCATGCCGTGTACGAGCACGGGGAACTTCATCTGCACGGCGTCGGATTCTTCATCGGTCAGCGCCTTGACCGTAACGACCGCCTCGCCTTCCTTGAGCACCTGGACCCGCCAGTCAACGCGCCGCTCGCCGTCCGGAGGCACCTGCACCTCTTGCACGGCCGGGAAGCCCTGCATCAGAGCCAGGTGCTCGGCCGGGACTTGGAGGCTGACGCGCGCCACCTTCTCCGCGCCCAGGTAGTTGTGCACATTGGCGCTGAGCACCACCTCGTCGTACTCCATGAAGAAGCGAGGCGCCTGCAGCCGCACCAGCAGGTTCTTCGTTGTCACCGCTTCACTGGAGGCCTGGCCGACGCGCGTCTCCGTGCTCATGGCCCAGGCGTTGAGTTTCCACGTGGTCAGGTTCTCCGGCATGGTGAAGGTCGTGGCCGCCTTGCCGTCCCGCCCGGTTGTCAGGGTCGGGAGCCAAAGCGCCGTATCAGCGAACTCCTGCCGAATCTCGGCCGCGGCGAATGCAGGGGCTTCGCCTCCGCCGGGAGCGGGGGGGGCGCCCCCGCCACCCGTGCCCCCCAAACTCTCAGCGGCCATCGCCGGGCCAGCCGCGGCGTCGGCGGAGAAAGCCATCGATGTCCTGCGGGCCATCCGCCGGGCGGGCCTGAGTCGCGCACCGCCCCCCTTGAGTTCCTCGAACTCGTTGTCGGAGATACAGGCCCAGTCCTCGACCGAGACGCCCCACGTGCCCTCCCAGCCGGGAGGAACGGGATAAAGCTGCTGGTAGGGCCGGTGCACGGCCCCCCAGACGGCGAAGTAATCCAGCAGGTTAGTCGTCATCTGAGGCTGGTGGTGACGCACGCGGCCGTGGAAGAACTTGGCTATCGGCGGCGTGTACTCGTCCTGAATGTAGAGGACGGACTTGTCGAAGGCGCTGAGCGTTACCTGCACCTCGGCCGGCTCGCCGCCCGGCGTTAGGGCACTCACCTGCACCCTTGCCTGCTCGCCCGGCCGATACTCCGCCTTGTCCGTCTCGACGGACACCTTCACCACGCGGTCTTCCGGTGGCACGCAGATGCGCTCGGCTTGCTGGTGAACGCGCAGATCTGAGACAGTGGTCGCTTCAACGAAGAAGTTCGGCTTGTCGCCCTCTTCGATGGGGATGTGGACGATTGCGTGACCGTCCTTCAGGTGCAGCAGGCGATAGTTGAGCAGAACGCCGCTGTCCACCTTGTCGGCGAACAGGACGTAGCTGCCCGGCCGCCTGGTGTTGATCATCAGGTGGCAGGTCTCGCCGGGGCGGTAGGTGCGCTTGTCCGTGATGAGCTCGAGGTCGTTGAAGCGATGGAGCCGCCCGTCGAAGTCGCGCCCGCAGACCCAGACCAGGGCGTATCCCTCGACAGTTCCCCCCCACTGGTCGGGGGCGGCGAACTTGATCTTCAACTGGTCGCTTCTTTCGTGCCGCAGGCGGAATTCGAGGATGCCGCGCGCATCCGTAGCGGCGCGCCAGCGTTTCAGCTCTTGCTCTTCGATGTGTGCGTTGTCGGGCCCGCCGAACACTACGCGCGAGACGCTCACCACGCCTTCGGCCTGCACGGGCTTGTTGTCGGGCGTCAGGCAGCGCACTGTGATGACCATCTCCTCCCCGGGGCGGCAGTAACCCCGGTCGCTGCTGATCATGGCGTAGTAGGCCTGGCGAGTCACCTTGACGTCGCCCTGACCCG
>SDBU01007968.1_pt1 | contig 12117 bp, 13 predicted proteins | sample 2277071 | NCBI WGS metagenome assembly SDBU01 (sample SAMN10397929, study PRJNA504765) | marine sediment metagenome | isolation source: marine sediment core GS08_GC12, 126 cmbsf | place: Arctic Ocean: Gakkel Ridge, Loki's castle | collected 2008
GGCCTGCCCCGAGTCCGCCTGACTTGGTGCCTGCTGTCTACTGTCTGCTGTCTACTGTCTGCTGTCTCTGTACACATGGGGCGGCTTCTCGTGTGAAAGTTCCAAAGGTCGCCGCCTCACAAAGGAAACACAATCTCTATCCGACTTTCTCGGCGCGCCGCGTAGGCTTAGACAATGCCCGCGGCGGCAGCTTCATGGCGGCCGCCACTGCCGCCAGGTTCGGCCCGATTGCGTTCGCCAGGTCCTTGTGCCGGCGCTCGCGCTCTTCGATGACCGTCAACAGGCGGGCATTCTCCGCTCCGAGCCGGCTCATTTCTGCCAGCAGCCCCTCGCGCCTGGTCGCCGACGCTTTACGCTCCCGAGCCTTCTCTTTCTCCATTTGCTTGCTTTCGGCCTGGAGTCGCTTCTGCCTGACCGCCGCCACCTCGCGTTCCAGTGCCGTGCGCGTGCGGCCTAACGCCCGCAGCCGGCTCTTATACAGAAGCCCTGACCCGTACACTCTATTCTCTCTGACAAGCATCGTTCTTTCCTCCATGTTAGGATTTCCAGGGCCACAGCCCGGCCCTGACGACTTCCGCCTTAAGCTGTTCAAACCGCAGTAGCCCAAACTCCGCCACTCTCTGAGTCCAGGCGAGCCGGGCGCGCCACTCGGCTTCCGAGAAGCCGAGCGCGGCGGCCTCTGCGGCTGCACTGAGCACTTCATGTGAAAGCCCGCTTATGTTCATGGCTAGTGCTTTCACCAGCAGTAGGTGAATGCCGGCCCCTGGCGAACGGTTCCGCTTCCAGTCTATGATGGCGTCCTGAATTGGCCGCGTTGTGTCATTCCAAAAGCTGAGCGGGAGACCGCCGAAGGTGTCCGCAATGATGTCAACCGTCATGTGCGAGCTATCGAGCTTGCTTTGTATGGTGAAGATGCTCTCGCCCGTCTCCGGATCCCAAGGCCACAAGTTCTGCTCGCAGACTTGCTGCCGGGCCGCGGGCAGGTGCCCCAAGATTCGCGCCGTTGCCTCAGCCCAGGGCGGGAGATATTCACGGAACTGCGGCTCTGAAACCTCAGCAGCCACGGCCCCGACGACGGCATAGAGCATCGCCGCATCCGGCGACAGCCCCACATCCATCGCCGCCTTCGTCAACTCCTTTGCGCCCTCAACCGCCCCCACCATCATCTCGAATGTCAGTACCTCTGCCATTGCCGTCCCTCTCAATGCGCCCGGACATATGCCACAACGTCAGGATAGTAAAGGACTTGTGGCAATAGTGTTCGTTCTTCCAGTTTAAAGCCGAAGCTCTCTCTCGTTCAAGACTGTCCTCCGCCGGCTTCGTCCCTGTGGCGTGGGAAGGGCATCGGATCGAAGGCTAGGGGCCTCACAAACGCAGCGAGACGCCGCAAGCTACCGACGGACACCGCCATGGAAGAGCCCTGCCCGAAGCCCAAACTGCTCGATTTTGACAATGTGGCGCGTGGCAAGTATAATGGAGGTCGTGCGACGGGGGCGAAAGGGTTTCGACCGAGCCCCGGAAGCTGAAGTGGCGCACCGAGGTTGTCAGGCGGCCTCGTTAAACACCTGGCACAACCGAACATGCCGAATACACACCGGCATATGCGATGGCTGCCTAACGGCAGCCCCGCCTGCGTGGGATTGACCTGCGAGCCCGCGTAAGGCGAAAGCAAAGCAGGTGTACCCGCCCTGTGCGCAGCCAGGTCGCAGGCGGGGAATTCGCCTAACGGCGAGCATAACGGGCTGGTCGGGTCTGGATCCCGTCGATCGGAGCCGGGCCGGCGAGACACAATAGGTCGACTACGTGCGTAGAAGCTTCAGTGGAAGGGCCCTGGGACGCGGGTTCGATTCCCGCCGCCTCCACCATCTTTTCTAAGCTCCTTTGGGTAAAGGAGTTATGGCACGGCGACCTAAGCCACGCACGCCAGAGGTTACCACTCAAGCACAGGGAGGTGGACCGATGGCGGGTAGGAAGTACCTTCAGCAGCGCGGTAATTGCTGGTATGTCCGAGTTCCGAGGCCCCCCCTACTGTGGGGGAAATCGAGCGAGTTCGTCTGCTCCCTCCACACCCCGGACCTGAGGACGGCGCAGGCACTCCGGGACAAGTACCTGCTGCCGATCCTTGCTGAGACGGCGGCTGCCGGGATGATCGGGGCTATCGCACGCGCAATGGCAGGGGCGGATGAGTCGGTCGCACGCCAGCTCGCTGAGCTTCGCGTGAACCTCTCCGGCCTTGAGGGCAAGGGATTGACCCTCCGGGAAGCTGCCGACCAGTTCCTTAGCTACCTGCGGTCCTCGGGGGCCTACGCTCCGGCCTCGATTCGCAAGTATTCCTCTTCATTCGACGCAGTATGCCATATCCTCGGGCCGGAATGCGATGCAGAGGGTCTGTCAAAGGCGGACGCTACCCGGTTCCGGGACACGCTGCTCGCCATGCCCGTAGGATGGCAGAGACGCCGGGAGCAACCAGCTGCGGCGGCGTCGGGAGAGCGCACAGTATCGGCGCGTTCGGTCAGCCGCGTGTTAGTCCGCCTGCGGCGTCTGTTCCGCTGGCTCATTGACGAGGGCCGGGTGTTGCGTCGAGACAACCCCTTTGAAGGCATAGGGGTTGCTCGCGTGGTGGCGAATCACAAACGGTGCCCCACGCTTGACGAAGCACACGCCCTGATGAGTCTGCCCCGTCCGAAGGCTATCCCCGAGCCCACCTGGCGTATGATGCCGGTGTTGGCCCGCTACACGGGCTGCCGGGCTGGCGAACTGGCGCAGCTTCGACCCGAGGACGTGGTATCCCGACAGGATATCCGGTGCCTCCGCATCACGGGGCGAGGCGGTCGGCGGCTCAAGACCGAGGGCAGCGAACGGCTCATCCCGGTAGCCGACAAGCTGGCACTGCATCTTGATGAACTCCTTGCCTCGGGGGAGGGAAGCCTGCTCAATGCGGGGGATTACGAGGCTGCCGACGGCACGGTGAAGTACGCTCACCTCTTCTTGAAACATTGGAACCGCAGAGTCAAGGTGGTAGCACCGGACCTGTCCTTTCACTGCTGGAGAGTCTACGCGAACGACGCGATGGCGACTGCAGGCGTGGACATCCTAGACCGGGAGCGGTTGCTGGGCCACAAGAGCGAGCGGACGCAGGCCGCGTACACACCACAAAACCTCCGCCGACTGAAGGCCGCTGTTGATCGTATCCCGTAAGGGGGGGCCTCGACTTCACAGAGGGGGGGCACCAAGGCACCTGGCAACCTTTCAGGGGCCTATTCCCCACCACGGGGCGTTGGTGGGCCTCTGGCGGGAAATGGGGTGATTCCGGCCCTGGTGGGGGGACCCGGGGGGGCCTTTCACCAAACTCAAAGACCCAACCCCACCGTCGTCACAGACCAAAGGTTGCGCGTTCTGAGTTACTACCACCATCCCCCTACTTAGTGCGAGGCGGAACCTTCCAGGCTGTGACGACGCGCGGGGGAGGGGTTACCACTACCAGCGCCCGGCCCGCCAAGAGGGGCCACTCGCCCACTGCCCTGCGCCCTGGCCCTTGCCACTGACCGAAGGGGGGCCGGAAGGCACCTACACCCCTCCCCCCGCTGCGCCGCTGCCAGCGGTCGAAACCCCCAAGCGCCCGTCGCGACCTTAAAGAGGTTCGACCCCCAATCGGTGAGTTGATCCGTTGGGCACTCTTAGGAGGTAATTGTGGTGGGTGTTCGCCCAAACACCCCCGGGGCGGTCGAATCCTACCACAGAAAAAATCGCGCCCCCAGAAAAAAATCGCGCTCGGGGTTTGGGAGGGGTTCGGGAGATCCAACCCCGCCCCGTCGTCACAGGACTTAAGACGCCGCGCAGAGGCCCCCCCATCATTACCACAGCTAAACCGCCGCGCGGAAGTTTAAGGTCCAACGGTGACGACGGCGGGGCTTCTCGCTGCATTGCATCAGCCCTCTTTTATGACTACCTGTGGCACCTTCAGCACAAGAACCCCCTACACATAGCCCTGCTGCATCGCCATGAGCGCCTCCCGCATTCCCGACTCGATCGCTGTCAGTTCTTCTTGTGCCCGGCGCACGTGCCGCGCTTCGACGGTGTGCTCATCGCTCTCGGCAGCGCTGAGGGCCATAGCCAGTTTGAGGGTATGATCTGGCCTTTCCTGCCGGTAAGGGCCGAGTGGGCCGTTGGTCAAATACTCCACCTCCTGCGCCGCGTCCTTGATAAGCTGGGCGGCGTCGTCACCAACCTTAAACTCCCCGCCGAGTGTCCCGACCTCTCCCAGGTCGAAGAGTAGGTCTTCCTTCAACTCCCCAACATTCTCGGGCAAGTTGACCTCATAACTCCTGGTCTTAGGTCGGCTTGCGCCAATGACTATGGCACTGCGGAGGAACTTGTCGCCGATAGGGCCTTCGGGGACCGCCTCTCCCAAACCCGTGGGCGTGTCGGTTGCAAGTAAGTTCACACAAACGTTGCGGAGTGTCCCTTGACGGCGCCTTGTCATCGGGTAAGGAAAGGTTTCCGGGCAGCAGTACAAATCGGCGAGGTGCCTTATTAGGCCCCGCTCTTGGGGCAGTCTCGGCTCCGCTGCGGTGACTTCGCCGATCGTGTCAGGGCAGAAGAAGAGGGACGCATCGTAGTATTCCCCGGGCAGGTCCGGGATTGGAGTTCCGAGCTTTGCCAAGCGGTCCAAGAAGGCCGCACCCGTGATGACGCCCTGACCAAACACCTCTGGGCAGGTGATGGCCTGCTTAAGCAGGTCACGCCCCGTCGTTACCGCCTGGCTCTTTGCGCCAACGCCGGACGGCCCGATGAGCAGGGTGTACCTGTTTCCATAGAGCTTTTGATGCCCGCACCGAATCCAGCATCTCCGTCCCAACACGGCATTAAGCAACGCGAGTGCGACCCACTTATGCAAGACACCCGAGGCGCTTTCCTCTCCACCAGCGAACTGAACGTAGGTCTCCGTGAAGCCTTCTTTGCACTTTCTCACCGCCCAATCTCCTTCCTGTCAATGGGGCACAAGGCCCCAACTGCGGTCGCCTTCTGTGGCGTCCCGTTGCATCCCGTTGGTTTGCCCATTTCTACTACCCCACATCTGTAGGCCCCTCGGCGCGGGTTTCAAGGCTGGTCGCGACGGTGTGGTGCCAATCGCCGCCTCATACATCCTTCGCCTCGATGGTAGAGCCGGTCAGGCTGTAGTTGCCACGCTGGCGGTCTTTGAGTTCGCCGACTTTGGACTTATTCCAATTGGTGATCCGGCTGAAGTAGCCGACCACCCGGCTGACCCCATAGACGTTCCGTCCATTCACAACGAACCGCCGAACCTCCGACCAGGACAGGCCCGCGAGCACGTCCAGTCTGACAAACGAGCATTCCTTGTCCCCGGGGTCATGGGGGTTCGGCCAGTGGAGCCAGAAGCCGGGGACACCATCACGCTCCCCCTTCGCCCATTGGATCGCCCCAAGCTCACACCGCTCGATGAGTTCAGCTTCGGTCATCTTCCCGTCCCCCTTCCAGGCAAAAACCCGCGCCCAGTCCGCCGACACCCTCCGGGCTGAGGCAATAAGTTCCCGGGAATAAGTTCCCAGACCCCTTACGCGCGCCCGGAGGGGTAAACCTGCCAACATGGCAGTCCGCGCGAGGGGGGTGGGAAGTTATAGGTGTGTAGTGTGTGTGTTTGTGTGTGTATGTACTCCTAACAGCCTCTAGGACCGAAATAGAGTTCCCGAATAAGTTCCCAACAGATTCCCCAAAGGCAATAAGTTCCCGGGAAATTATTCCATAAGTCGGCTTTGTATCAGGTGCAGTAAACTGTGTTTTGGTCGAAAGCGGGAACTTGGGGAACCTGTTAGCTCCAATCGGGGAACTTGTCGGCGCCCCCATTTTCGTGCCGCGTCTGTAGCAAAGGTTAGATAGTCCCATCATTTTCCCCCCCCATCGCCACGGCTCAAAGGTGCCGCGCCGCCATTGAAGGTTAGGCAGTACCATCTCGCTGGGCGCCTCGCGGTAGTCACCTCCCGAGAAGCAACATCCCCCCGTTGCTCCAAGGTTTCTATTACCTGCTGGAAGGTACCGGCGTCCTTTCTCAAGTGCTTGAGTAGAACGCTGTGGGGCAGCCCCACTTTGGGCGCGTCTTTCAGCTTCCTGATGACCTTCAGGCACATGGCGTCGAAGGGGTTTTCCGAGACATACCCGGAGGCCATGAAAAGCATCCGCCGGGTCAGGTTGTCTGCGAGGGCACCGGCCCAATTCACGGCAGCCTTGGTGATGGTCGGGTTCTCGTGATTCTCACTACAAGCATAGACGAGGGCAAGGCGCCGGGCCTTCTCAGTTGCCCGAGACCAGACTGCCATGCTCACCCCATCGTCTCGTTTCTCGGCGGACGAGTATTCTCGGTCTGCCCGCTTGCGAAGTGCAGACAACCCGGCTGCGGCCTCGGGCGTCTGCTCGATCACACGCGGGACGGGATGCCAGTCGTTGAGGTTGCCCCCGCCAGGATGAAAGTCGGCCCACCATTTCGCCGTTTCAATGATGCTGGCGGGCAGTTCGCGCATTACGGGCACCTGCCCCTCCCCACGCTGCCCCGCCTCAAGAATCATCGTCCGGGAGAAGAAGCCATTCGTGAGCAGCCTGGCGGACAGTGCCTCGTAATATATCTTCGGGATCGCAGTTCCAAACAAGGTCAAGGATGGTTGGTCAATGAATCTGGCCTGCTGATCCGCTTTGATCCTCACGGGATAGATACCGTTTGCAGAGGAATAGAGCCGGAGGAGAATCTGCAAGATGACCTCAAACCGCTGCTCCTGCTCGTCACGTATGGCTGCAATCACGGTGTTGATTTCGTCAGTCTGCAACAGAACTGAGGGGTGGGCGTGAAGCCGGTCCTCAATGCCTTCCCCGCTGGCGAATGCGTCTCCGAGTCCGTTCTGGAGTCCGACCGCCAGGAGAATCTCTTGATTCGTTCGGCGAGGTTTGTCCTTGCCAACGCCGGTGTTTGCCAGAGCAAGGAGATAAAGATTCGTACGGTTGTCGCCAGGGTCTCGCACCTTGCGACCCGACAAGAACGCTTGCAAAGCGAGTGCGCCACAGAAGGCCAGGACCGGCTGGGGATAGGGGGCCGTTTCCAGCGTGTAGGCCATCACCTCGTCAATGAAGCCGGGCACCCGAAGCAGTTCCTCGGGGATTGCACCCGGATCGGAGTGCCTTTGTTCCTCTGCTTCCTCTTCAGAGCCGAACTGGCCTACGATGCCGGAGAGGTCTACACCCGAACTGCCCCCGTCGTCACCAGCCTGAAAGTTCCGCGTTTCTCCTTCATTGCCACAATTCTGAGGCTTCCGTCGGAGCGCAGCCGCCGCTTCAACGAAATCCCCCCTGTGTTCCAGCAAGGTGTAGACGGCAAAGGGGGCGTAACCTTGGGACGGTTTGAAGGGGGTCGCATTGGAACTGAAGCAGTAGAACACCTTGCCGTTGAACGATGCACTCCAGCCATTGTTCCCCTTGCCGGGCCGTCGCCACAACTCGTTCGCGCCGCCTCGGACAAGTGTCCAGCCGTGGGACTTCAGGACTTCGGGCACGTCGCCATGCTCGTTGTAGTCGTCCCCGGGTCGGTCGCCGTTCCCACCGGCGCTTGTTGACCTGGTGGTGCCCCGTGCATCGCTTGGGACTTCACTCAACGTCTGGGCGCAGTCAATCAAGGTGGCTCGCTCCTTGGCGGTGAGAACGGGCACTGCGTCTAGCAGCGCCTTCGACTCGATCTCGTAACCGGGCGTTGGGGCGCAGAGGAACAGCCCGCCTTCGCCGCGTGTCTCGATCACGGCCACCCCGTCAATGCGCTCGGCCAGCTTCGTGTTGCCCGGCACGGTGTCTTCGCAGCGATAGCAGACGTGCTTTCCCCCGCTCTGGGATGTCTCCCGCACCAAGCGGTCGAGCAGTTCGGGCGTCCTCGACTCAACCAAAGCCGCCCAGGTGGGAAACAGTTCGCCGTTGGCGTCGAAGTCCAGCATCTCCAAGTTGCCCGAGACGGTGCCAGTGACTACGCAGATAGCGTCGGGCTTACTCGCAAACCACTGCCGGAGTTCGTCTTCGGTCGGCAGTCGCTTTTGGTATCTCTTCCAGCCTGTCAACGCTGGACGCTTCTGCTTGACCGTGGCAGGCAGCACACATAATCTTGCCCGGTGGTAGGTCAACGCTCTCGCTAACATTGGATCAGTCATGTCCTACGTTCCCTCCAGAAGGATCAGAAGAACGGGTTATTCCCCGCCTTCATAAACTCGGGAAGGGGCCTTTTCGAGTATCCCCGAACCCTGTTGATTTCTTCGCCAGTGTCCGCCCGGTGTGTTAGCTCGACTTCAATCTGAAGTGGCCGGTCGTGAAGCTCGCGGCTGTCGCTCGGTGCCAAGACGCCGACCGCCCTGCAAATCGAGGCCAGTTCGTCAAGGGCGTACGTCACCGTGTCTGCGCGGGGGTTTCTGAGATTGAGTCGCGTCCAGAGGAGCCGGGTTTCGTAGTCGCCGCTGATGATCCGAAAGGTCAGTTCGAGGTAACTTCCGGTGCCGGCTTTCGTGGCCCGCACCACAGATTCCATTATTGCTACCACGTAGGTGCCGCTTGGTACTGGCTTGAACTCCCATGCCTCGCTGTAGTCCGTGTGGAGGAGGTTGGGGTCGGTAGTTGAGTCTGCTGTGTGGGTTCCTATCTCCGCCGGCATAGCTTCCCTCCAAGTAGGTGACGGAGGAACGATCCTTGTGTCACATCCCTCACGGGATGCGCTGGAGGGCGACCGGCCCTCCGTCACACTGACAGTTAGATTTCCTTCTTCAGGTCGTTTAATTGAGCCTTTTCCGGGTTTTGTCTGAGCCACTTCGTAACATCGGACAAGATGAACCGAAAGGCTCCCGCCGGCCCGCCGAGTCGAAGGTGCGGCATTCCAAGATCGTCGGCCAAGTGTCGGATCGTCTTGGAGCAACACCCCAACCATGCCGCAAGCTCTTTACAACTCATCGGCTTCTCTACCATACCCATGATTAGTTCTCCTAACTCACAACAAAAAAACCGCAGCAGAGAACAAGCGACCAACTTCTGGTCTCGCTTCCTCCCGACTGCGGTTCGCCGCAGGACTTCAGTAATTCACTGAGGGCCTACCTCAGCAACTTCTCCTCCACCTCCTTGCCCCTACTTGTTGTGGGGCAACCTCGCTTCCTCCTGCCCCCACTTGCGGGGGCACGTCACCTTCTGAACCCCTATGGTAAACCCCCCTGTGTAGAAAGTCAAGACCTTTTACGGAGAATTTTACCAGGAGGGAGAAATAAATCCGAGTTCTTGACCCACTAGATGTAGCACTGGTTAGGCAGCAGGTGGCCCAGATGATGTCTTTCTCCCTGGTAGTGGGTCTTCCAGACGCCCCCGGCCTCCACACCAGACCCCCCATTGTCACCACTTGAAGGGCGCGCACCCTGAGTCGCCGCCACCAAGGCACTAGTTGGTGCGGGCGCGGAACTTCACGCCCGGTGACGATGGGGGGGTGGGGTCCAGAGGCCCATTTGCCCGCAGGGCGGCGGCACAGGCCGCTGAAGGCGAAGAGAGGGTAAAAAGGCCCAAGGGGGTGCACTCCTGCGTGAAATCCTCGCTGTGAGGCTGTCTGCGGCGATTCGGGCGGCCTGGGCCTTGGCCTTGTGAGGATTTACCAGGGGGGGCGGCGCTTGCAGATCCGCCCCCTTCTCGGGGGATTCTCAGCGAGGCTTGTGCGGCCCCTGGCGCTCGGACAGAGTGAATCAGGCCTTCCGTGAAATCCCGCACCCGCTACTTCCGCGACGAGTTCCCTCGCGCCACTCTTAATCACTACCAGGTTGTGGGCTTCGGGATGGACGTTCCGTCGGGGAAGACAAGGGGGTCAGGGAACTGGTGCTTCGTATACGAACGTGGCTTCATGGAGAACGACTCCGGGGCGATGCTCCTTAGCTCCGGGTTGACGCGTCCGTACGGGAACGCGAACACTATCAACACGCCGGGGAAGAGACGCTTACACATTCTAACCGCAGGTGCTAGGTCACTGTCGCCGGTCATCAGAACCACCGTATCGGCCTCGCCGCGAAAACATATCTCAAAGAGCCTTGAAGCGAGCGCAACGTCTGTCTCCTTTTCCTCATGGGCAACAAATTCCTGTTTACAGATCGGGCAGTGGCGGTCCTTCCGTTTAAAGCTCGCCAACTCAACGTTCACGCCCGCTTTTCTGAGGCACCTCATGTACGTCGCATGACGGGCGATCTTGTCGGGCGCGTGGTGACTCGGCGGCGCTGAGAAGTAATCGACCGCGACCAACGACGCCCGCCCCCCTCCCATCTGGCCTACCGCCGAGAGGTAAGCCTCACACAGTCTCCTCAAGTCGAGCCATTTCATTACTGGCCAGCCAGTATGTCGTTGAGCGTCGACCAGCGAATGATAGACATTGAAACCATCAACCACAAAAGCCGTCCTATTCATGGCGTCTCCGATACACAAAAAAAAACCTCCGGGCCGCAACCCGGAGGCGGCTGGTGGCCAATCAGTCCACCAGTGATGAATCACTTTTCCAGATTATAATCCGCCCCGCGCGCCCGTGTCAAGCATAATGCGCAGCTATCTGACCCAAGCCTTCTCGTGGCCTTAGGTATGCTCGGCGTGCGTTTCGTCGCTCTGGCGCCAGTGGCTTGTCCCTGGGGCCGCTTGTGGGGCCGGATTTTCCGGCCTCAAATCGCGCGGGCGGGTCAGTGGATGCGCGGTGGGGTTTGCTACCAAGTGCTCAGCTTGGCGCGTAGCCTGCCGACATACCTCATAGTCACTCTAAAGACAGAACACGCCACGAACATGAAGGCTAGTGCGTAGGGTAGTGCGCAGATGATGGCGGCAGCCCGTTCACCTATTAACGCAGCGATTGGCGTGGCAACCCACAGCACGATTACGCGAAGGACTGGCGAGGCAATCGTGACGGCGACCAACGTAGCGAGCGCCGCAATGGCAGCGTCAAACAAGCGGCCCAGGTAATAGGAGAACCGTGGTGACGACTCTGTTGCCTGCTCCCCGTCGCCCCGCAACGCAAACACTGCGGTCGCAGTGAGCAAGAGCACGAAGAGGCCCGCCAGGGGCACGCCGCAAGAGCCCGATCGGGCAAAACAGATGAGCCACATTCGGACGAAAAGGTTGGGATGCGCAGGCGAGAATCGCCAAGGGGAAACCAGAACCATCAGCGAGAACACGCACAACCCAAGCAAGAGCAATCCATTTCCATAAGCTGTCCAGAGGAAAATCTCGCAGCCTTGATAACTGATGCCAAGACAAACTTTGATGGAATATTCGCTGCCCTCAAAAGCGAGCTTGTCCACTATTTGCTCTCGGCAGATCGAGAGCTAATGGCTGGGCCAAAATATGCCCCGAAGGAGGGGCTGGAAAATTGGGGATCCCAATCGGGGTCTGTCTATGTAGCTGGTGAGCGCCTAAGAGTACGCAAGCCCCGCCTGAGAAGCAAAGGCAAGGAGATTCCATTACCTATCTATGAAGCCTTGAGGGATCGACAGCGCTTCTCTGAAGAGATTCTTCTCAAAGCACTCTCTGGCATCTCCTGCAGGGGTTATCAAGGAGCTCTTGATGGTCTGCTAGATGATTTTGGAATTTCCAAATCAAGCATTTCTCGTCATCTGAAAGAGGCAACGACGAAGCAGCTCCAAGAGCTGCAACAGCGATCTTTTCAAAAAGTGGAACCCTTTGCCATCTTTCTCGACGGTTACCATATTGGAGCCTCTGTCTTTATTGTGGGACTGATGATCGATGCCAATGGGAAAAAGCACGTACTCGGCTTTTGGGAAGGAGCTACTGAAAACCACGAAGTCTGCCTTGAGCTACTCAACAACCTAGAAGATCGAGACCTCCATTTAACGAGCAAAATCCTCTTCGTCATCGATGGAGGCAAAGGGATGCTCAAAGCGCTCTCTCAGCGCTTTGGCAAAGAGCTTATTCATCAGAGATGTACCATCCACAAAGATCGGAACATCCAAAGACACCTACCCAAAAAATACAGAACAGAAGCCCACCGACGCTTTCGGAACGCCATCGACTGTGCAAGCTATCAAGACGCCAAGGCAGAGCTTGGGAGCCTGGAAAAAT
>SDBU01007969.1_pt1 | contig 12117 bp, 11 predicted proteins | sample 2277071 | NCBI WGS metagenome assembly SDBU01 (sample SAMN10397929, study PRJNA504765) | marine sediment metagenome | isolation source: marine sediment core GS08_GC12, 126 cmbsf | place: Arctic Ocean: Gakkel Ridge, Loki's castle | collected 2008
CTGGGATGGCACAGGATATCCTGAAGGACTAAAAGGCGACAGCATCCCCCTGGATGCTCGTATCCTGTCCGTTGCCGATGCTTTTTGTGCCATGACATCGTCACGCCCGTATCGTTCCGCGTTAAGTGATAAAGAGGCCATTAGAAGGATAGAGGAAGGAAAGGGCAGCCAGTTTGACCCGGAACTGGTAGAGACTTTTATTGAGGTTGTATCAAAGACCCTGCCTATGGAGGTTGTACCAGAGACCACGCCTGACTGAGAGGAACCCAATCAGGCTTCATAGCTTCCAACTATGGAGATTGTATCGGAGGTTGCGCCCGATGAAGAGGAACCCAATCAGTACCCATCGCTTCCAAAAAGCGAATCAATAGGATAATTCGTTTATTCGTTTTTCCGACTATACGTTTATTCGTTTTTCTTTTTTTGTTTTATGCCTGTTTTCTTATTAACGTGCATATATTGTGGGAGAAAAATGGGATGGGGAAGTGATAGGATAATTCTGGTTTTATGCTTATTATTTCAAAATCAGTTTTGATTAGTATATTCCTTAATTCTCTGTAGGAATAGAGATGGTAGTAGCGATACAGGATTTGGTCCTTTTTTCTCCATGGGACCTGCTGTTCCTGAGATTTAAGCCAGAATCTTGGTTGTCTTCGATTCCATACAGTCAGGAAGGCTTCCCCACCAGGTTTCAGCACTCTCTTTAATTCCGAGAAGGCATTTTTCCTTCCCCTATCTCCCTTGATGTGGTGGTATGAAGCAATTGCTATAACCCAATCAAAACTATTGTCTTTGAATGGAAGGTAGCGGGCATCTGCTGTAGCCAAAGAAGTGTGGAAATTAAACTTATGGGAATATTTTATTGCCTGTTCAATCATTTGATATGCTGAATCAAGACCATAGAGTTTAAAATCTTGTCTGAAAGGAAGAAAGTCAGGTCCGTGGGCGCAACCGATATTTAATAGTCTACCTTGCTTCCATCTTTGAGTTAATTCTTTTAATTCTTCTGGAAGTAGAGGCCAATGTCTTACTCTGTACCAGCTTTCTGCTATTTGACCGAATACCTCTTTATTTGTGCTCAAAGGTGACCTCTGCTAAAGTCTAGTTTAGCATGAGAAAGCTTACACGTACTATTTCAGGAGTTACTCCAGTAGCAGTTATGACCAGGCCGTTCCATTGCCCTGGTAATTGCATATACTGCCCTTCTGCCGAAGGAGCACCTAAAAGCTATACCATGGAATCTCCGGCGGTTTTACGTGCCAGAAGATGTGATTTCGACCCCAAACGGCAGGTTGAAGTCAGGCTCGAAACGCTCATTGGTATGGGACATCCCGTTGATAAAATCGAGCTTATCATCATGGGAGGCACTTTTTTAGCTTGTCCTCTTGATTACCAGTATCAATTTGTAAAGGCTTGTTATGATGGACTGAATGGGGTTGTTTCCATTGATCTTAGCGAAGCAAAAAAAAAGAACGAGGTCGCTAAACATCGTTGTGTAGGAATGTGCATTGAAACCAGGCCTGATTGGTGTGGGGAAAAAGAGATTAAGAATATGCTTGATTTTGGGACTACCAGAGTTGAACTTGGAGTGCAGACTCTGGATGATGAGATTCATCACCTAACGCGAAGAGGGCATGGAGTGGCTGACACTATAACTGCTACCAGGTTACTAAGGGATTATGGTTTTAAGGTTTACTACCACTGGATGCCTGGACTACCGGGCTCAACTCCGGAACATGATTTAGAACTATCACAGATATTATTCGATAATGAAAACTTTCGCCCTGACGGTCTCAAACTGTATCCTACGCTGGTGGTTGCCGAGAGTGAATTAGCAGCGTGGTATCGGGATGGTCGTTATAAACCTTATACAGATGAACAGATGATGAACTTACTTATGGAAATAAAAACGAGAATTCCCAAGTATGTCAGGATACCTCGCTTGATGAGAGATATCCCTGTGAAATTTATTATTGCCGGGAGTAAAGACCTGGCACTTAGAGGAACTATCAAGAAACGGATGAATGAAATTGGTACGCGATGTCGGTGTATTCGATGTCGGGAATATGGCCATAGGTTCAGGGATGGCTGGGCTATGGGAGTGCCTCAGTTAACAAGACTCGATTATGAAACAGAAGGTGGTAGAGAAATATTCCTGTCTTTTGAGGACGGGAATGAGACTTTGTTTGGTTTATTGAGATTGAGGATTAAGTCCTTCGTGGATGATGGAGACCTGGCTATTATCAGGGAACTGCATGTCTTTGGCCCTGAACTTGTTTTGGAGGAGAGACGTGATGATGCCGCACAACATAGAGGGCTGGGCGTAAAATTGCTCAGAGAGGCGGAGAGGATTGCCAGCGAAGAATTTCGTTGCGATAAAATTTATATATTGAGTGGTGTTGGGGTTAGAGCCTACTATCGCTCACTTGGCTATGATTTAGATGGCAGCTACATGGTAAAAAGGCTTACTTAATGGATGGGCGACTACATCGCATGAGGGATTTCCACACATAGACTTTCGTTTTGGGGCTATGGTACATTAGCTAACTAGATGAATCAGATAAAGATTATATCCTTTGATGTTGAGGGAACCTTGGTATCGCACGAATTCAGCGAAGTCCTTTGGAACGAGGCTATTCCTCTTTGTTATGCCCAAAAATATAGCATTGGCACTGATCAGGCGCGGAAAATTACTAGAGGGGAGTTTGAAAAAATCGGTTATCAGAGGATGGAATGGTATGATGCAGGGTATTGGTTTAAACGTTTTCAGTTAGGGAACCCGGAACCAGTAATACAAAGTTGCGTGGACAAAATATCATATTATCCTGAGGTTACTGAGGTTCTTTCGTCTTTAGCACCCCACTTTGAACTTACTGTTGCATCTGGCGTGCCATTATATCTCTTGGAGTATTTACTGAGGGATGTAAAACATTATTTTACTCGCGTTTTTTCAGCTACCTCTCAGTATAAGCAGTTGAAGACACCTTATTTTTACAGCCAGATTTGTCGAACAATGGGTGTTGAACCCGCCCGGATTGTTCATGTTGGAGATAGTTGGAAAACTGATTACATTAATCCTGGTGAAGTCGGTATAAACGCTTTCTATCTTGATAGGTCAAGAGGTAACTCAGTAGATTCTCTGACCGATTTGGGGCAGCTAGTAACTATTATGTTAGATGGGTAGGTTTCTAGAAATGGATAGATTATTGACGATGCGTTATTGGAAATTGGTCAAATAAAAATAAGAACCACATGAGACTTATTAGTGCTCCAGGAGTCTCGATTTTAATTCTAAGTATTTTACGGAATAAGCGCTGGTAATAGCAAGTATGCAGGATGGGAATGGCTGCTATTTAAATGATGAAACCTCTCACCTTGTTACTAGATTTGACAAATTTATCCCCTTGTATGTAAAATGCTGCATCAATTTAATAAGGATAAAAGCTGAGAACAGGAGTAGTATAGTTTAAGGCGGAGTTCAGAGAGTCGGGTAAGCTGAGAACCGATACTTGCGCGAGACTGGAATGGGCCTGGGAGCTGCTGGCTGAAAGGGTGACGGTACCTGATTAGGTTTAGACGGTAAGAGCACCGTTAAAGGCTCAGGATCTTGAGGGATATAAATAGTATCTCTCAGTATCTGAAACAGAGATGGTTGGTTATTCTCTGCTTTGAGTTTTAACTGACTAAGAAGGGTGGCACCGCGAAGGTAAAAACCTCTCGCCCCTTGGGGAGAGAGGCTTTTTTATATATGGAGGTTTTAGATATGATTATCAAGTTGTGGCTCTGGCGGCGCCCAGCCGTCGTTGAATAATAAGAATAAAAAACAAGCGATTTATAGTCTATTAAAATAAAAGGAGATTGTAGATGGATAATAGAACGAAGTTTACTTTAGATGAACAGGAAATTCCCAGACATTGGTATAACATTCAGGCTGATCTGCCTGAACCACTTGCGCCACCTTTGCACCCTGGTACCGGTAAGCCTATAGGGCCTGCGGATTTGGCCCCCTTATTTCCTATGGAATTGATAAAGCAAGAGGTAAGTACTGAGCGATTTATTGAAATTCCTGATGAAGTACGGGATGTCTATAAATTGTGGAGGCCTACCACTCTATTTCGGGCGCGCAGACTGGAGAAAGCCCTGGATACACCGGCAAAAATATTCTATAAATATGAGGGGACAAGCCCTCCAGGTAGTCATAAGGCAAATACTGCTGTTGCTCAAGCTTACTACAATAAGCAAGAAGGCATAAAACGTATAGCTACTGAAACAGGGGCTGGGCAGTGGGGTAGTGCCCTATCCTTTGCCGGCGCATGCTTTGGAATTGAAGTTAAAGTATTTATGGTTAAAGTTAGCTATGAGCAGAAACCTTATCGGCGCATTATGATGGAGGTTTGGGGTGGTAAATGTGTACCGAGCCCCAGTACAGAGACAAAGGCGGGACGGGACATGCTGGCTATAGACCCTGACTGCCCTGGTAGCCTGGGTCTGGCTATCAGTGAGGCAGTAGAAGTGGCTGCATCCCGTGATGATACACATTACGCTCTGGGTAGCGTGCTTAATCATGTAATACTGCATCAAACTGTTATAGGTCTTGAGACAAAGAAAGTCATGGAAGCTGCAGGGGAATACCCCGATATTATTGTGGGTTGTATCGGTGGTGGTTCCAATTTTGCTGGGATGTTTCTACCCTTTGTCAAAGATAAGATTGACGGAACAAAACCAGAACTGCGTATTATCAATGTGGAACCTGCAAGCTGCCCTACTCTGACTAAGGGACCGTATGCCTATGATTTCGGTGACGTGGCAGGGATGACGCCTCTACTCAAGATGTTTACCTTAGGACATAACTTCATGCCACCACCTATTCACGCTGGAGGTCTTCGGTATCATGGGATGGCTCCCATAATTTGTCATCTTTATAACCTGGGCCTGGTTGAGGCAATAGCTGAACATCAGCTTGATACCTTTAAAGCAGGTATTACTTTTGCCCGGACTGAAGGTATTATCAGTGCTCCTGAGCCAACACATGCCATTAAAGTGGTTATTGATGAAGCTCTCAAATGCAAAGAGTCGGGTGAAACTAAGACTATCCTACTGGCACATAGCGGACATGGGCACGTGGATATGGCAGCCTACGATGATTATCTCTCTGGCAAGCTTAGTAATTACGAATATCCAGATGAAGAAATAGATTCAATACTGTCTAAATTACCAAAGGTTGCATAGAAAATTAGACCAGGGTTATAGTGAGCATTCACTGTAGCCCTGGTCTTTTGTATTTAGAGGTTCCAGGAAATAATTGAATTGGCCTTCAACATATTGACATATTTATTGTGTAGATAATAAGCTATATTGTTACGTAAAAGAGTGCGCTGGAGGGTTAAAAGCTAATGCATGATTTGAGCCAGAAGACTGTTAGGGTTGCTGTGGATGCCATGGGTGGAGACTATGCGCCCCGGGAGATAGTTAAAGGGACCATCCAGGCAGTCAGGGATATAGGAAGCAAAGGGCTTGAGGTTATACTGGTAGGTTTGGAGGACGCAATCCGCAGGGAAATAACCCAGTATGATACTACTGATCTTCCAGTTTACGTATTGAATGCAGGAGAGGTTATCGGGGATGGAGAATCTCCTGTGGCAGCTCTTCGGCAGAGACCCGATGCTTCGATTTTGACGGCAATGCGGCTATTGAAAGAGGGAAAGGTAGATGCTGTGGTGAGTATGGGTTCGACGGGTATGGTTATGGTCAGCGCCATTCAAGTTTTAGGAACACTTGCAGGTATCAAACGACCGAGTACGGGGGTAATCCTTCATGGCCTTGCTCCCAATACAGTAATTTTTGATCTGGGGACTAACGTTGATTGCAAGCCTCGCGACTTACTGAATTTCGCTACTATTGGTAACATTATTGCTCAGAGGATACTAAAAATTGACAAACCGACAGTCGCAATATTGAGTAATGGAACTGAAGAAGGGAAAGGGAATAAGCTTGTTAAAGAAACTTACTCTCTTCTAAAAGGTAGCAAGTTCAATTTCATTGGGAATGTGGAAGGCAATGGTATTCCTGAAGGTGATGCTAACGTTATCATTTGTGACGGGTTTACAGGAAATGTATTGGTGAAATTCTGTGAAGGATTGGGTGACGTATTAATTGAACGGCTACGAGTGCAACTGGAAGGAAAGCTATCACAAGAAGAGGTTGATAGTGTTTGCGATAATTTATTTGCACTAACTCATATTGCTGATATAGTTGGTGGGGGTATGATTTATGGACTGGATGGGTTGGTGTGGATAGGGCATGGCCGTAGTAAAGCCGCTCAACTTGCTGAATCTATTCGGCAAGTAAAACTTGCAGTAGAGGCGAAAGTGTTCCAGGAAATAAAATGCGAATTTGAGAAATTACAGTTAAAGGATAATACGGAAATATAGGAGATGAAAATGACTGTTGCTGTAATTGTTGATAGCAGTAGTGCAATTACTCCCAAGTTAGCTGAGGAATTCAATCTCCGACTTGCTCCTTTACACCTTATATGGGATAAAAATGAATACGCTGATTGGGTGGACATGAGTACAGAGGAATTCTATACACGTATGGAGACAGCGGAGACACTGCCCACTACCAGTGGCTCAGTACAGGGAGAGTTTGTGAAGTTGTTTGAAAGCTTGAAAGGCGAAGTGGATGAGATAGTTGCAATTACTCTCAGCCCCAATACACCTTCGGCTGGTTATGATTCTGCGCTGATGGCGAAAGAGATGGTTGAGGGGATTCATATTGAGATTGTAGACGGCAATTACGTTGTTACTGCTTTAGGGTTAGTAGCCACTGCCGCTGCAAAGGTAGCTGCAAGGGGAGGGTCAGTGAAAGAGGTGATTGAAGCGGCTCAAACTGTTATTCCCAAAATGAATGTGTTTTTTAATCCAGGCTCTATAAGCTATTTCATAAGAGGAGGGCGGATCGCTGCAGCGGATATCGAGTCGAAAGAAGATAGCCATATCATCAGCCAGAAAGATGGGAAGATTGTTCCAATCGAGAAATACTCGACAAGAGCAGAAGCACGGAATCGTCTCAGGGAATTACTGAAAGAAAAGGCAAAGAAGGAGACTCCACTGCATGTTGGGATATTTCATGCAGCTGCAAGAGAAGAGGCTGACGAACTGGCCAGTGAAATAAATTCTCAATATAGTTGTGCTGAACTGTGGATAGGAGAGGCGTCGCCAGTTGTGGCTATTCATATGAGTGCTGAAACATTGGGGCTTGCTTTCTATAACGAATAAGAAATGATACACAGCATGATATAAAGCTATACTGCTGAGGACTTAGTGTGGTATTCCTGTGGTAGAATTAGTGACAGCAAAGCTTGGATGCATGTTATCTGAGAATTAATTCTAGTGGTGTTATACCAATTCTATGGATGCCCTGGTACAGGGGAAATGAATGAGGAGATATACGGTATGGCGGCGGGAGAGAGAAAGGTCACGGGATTGGAACTTATAGAAGCCTATAAGCATGCAGCTATATATCTGGAGAATAACATTGAGGAGCTTAATGCTATGAATATTTTCCCCGTCCCTGATGGGGATACTGGTATAAACATGTTTTTGACTATGAAATCTGCAGTGGAGGCGACGAAGAAGGCACCGGATCTTACTGTATCAGCTATATCATCTACTGCTGCCCGGGGGGCACTATTGGGAGCCAGGGGTAATTCTGGTGTTATCCTTTCTCAAATACTAAGGGGCATAGCTAAAGGTCTTGAGGGAAAGGACACTTTCTCATTTAAGGACTTCACTGCTGCTCTCCATGTCGCTTCAGAGCAGGCATATCATGTGGTTGCTAACCCGGTAGAAGGGACAATACTAACAGTTATTAGAGAAGTTGCTGAAGCAGCTTCGTATGCAGGTGAAAGACATGCAAGTTTTACCCGTATGATAATGTCAGTAGTTTCACAAGCAAAAAAGACAGTAAAGGAAACTCCTGAATTGCTTCCTGTGTTGAAGGATGCGGGAGTTGTGGATTCAGGGGCAAAAGGTCTTTACTATGTGTTTGCTGGAATGAAGGATGCCATCTGTCTGAAGAGGATTCCTGTTAAAAACAGTGATGGTTCGGCCCTGGTGGTTACTGGCAAGAAAGAAGAAATAAAATATGGTTTTGATTTGCAGTTTATGATAAAAGGGGAAAGCCTACCTCTGGAGGAGATACGTGACAAAGTAATTGCGTCTGGTGACTGTCCACTAGTGGTGGGAGATGATACCCTTATCAGGGTGCATGTGCATACATTAGTTCCAGATGATGTTTTGGAGTATGCTCGTGGCAAGGGAACTCTCATGGACATCGTAATTGAAGATATGGACCAACAAGTACAGCAGAAAAATATGGAGAAGTGAAGATACAGAATGGCGAGTAATAGAAATCGAAGAAGAGTTGTAATCACCGGTATTGGTGCTGTTACACCAGTGGGTATAGGAGCTGAACAGACGTGGGAGGCTTTGTGCCAGGGAAAATCTGGTATATCCAGAATCACCAAGTTTGATTCTTCTGACCTTAAAATACATATTGCTGCTGAGTTAAAGGGGTTTTGTCCTGAGGACTATCTGGATAGAAAAAAAATAAGGAGGACCGACCCTTTTATCCACTATGCACTAGCAGCTACCTATATGGCTCTAGATGACTCGAAATTACCAATAAATAGTAACAACTGTGACAGGATAGGAGTTGTTGTGGGCACTTCTGTTGGTGGCCTGACTACATACGGGGAGACTCTTTTTTCCCTTCAAGAAAATGGGCCAAGCAAGGTATCGCCTTTCTTCGTTACCAGCTTCATACCCAACATGGCTATAGCTGAGATAGCTATCACATTTGGTGTTAAGGGGCCAAGCAAGTGCGTAATTTCTGCATGTGCGACAGGGTCTCAGTCTATCGGTGAGGCCTTTCGACTTATACAATATGGTGAAACAGATGCAGTGATCGCGGGGGGGAGTGAGGCCTATATTATTCCTTTGGGGATAGTGGGATTGAGTAGGATGGGAGCATTATCTTGTAGAAATGATGAGCCAGAGAAGGCCTCACGTCCATTTGATAAGGAGCGTGACGGTTTTGTGCTTGGGGAAGGTGCTGGCATTCTTATTCTGGAAGAACTTAGCTCAGCTATGAAAAGAGATGCAAATATCTATGCGGAGATCATTGGTTACGGCACCAATATAGATGGCTTTCATGTAACGGCACCTGATGCAGAAAATCAGGCTAAGTGTATGCAATTAGCTTTAAGTGACGCGGGAATCCCCGCTACCAACATAGATTATATAAACGCACATGGTACATCTACTTTACTCAATGACACGGCTGAAACTAAGGCTATAAAGCTTGTTTTGGATTCTCATAGCAGGAATGTAGTTATAAGTTCAATCAAGTCAATGACTGGTCACTTATTGGCGGCTGCTGGAGCTGTAGAAGCTATTTCTACCGCATTAACGATAAGGGACGGCATTATTCCACCCACTATAAATTATGAAACTCCCGATCCCGAATGCGATTTGGACTATGTACCTAATGTTAGCAGGAAAATGTTGGTACGCACAGCCCTATCAAATTCCTTTGGATTTGGAGGAATAAATGCCAGCCTTATCTTCAAGCAGTTTAATCAGTAAAGTATTACTGCCTGGCTTGAGTATTTTTGTTGCAGGTAACAAAGCTTGGTTATTCTTCGACTAGCGCCGCTGCCAGGCCACCTGGCCCAAGATAAGTCCCGATGGTTGAGCCAATTATTGACTCGTATGGTTGTCTCTCCGGGAATGATGAATGCATACAGGTGACAAGTGATTTTAATTCATCAGGAGTTGTTGCATGAGCCACAGCTATCTCTCTTGGATTGCTGCGCTTACCCATTAATTCGCATATTCTGGCTATTGCTTTAGAACGACCACGTACCCTCTCAAGAGGATACACTTCTCCATTTTGTATCGTTATGAGAGGCTTAATATTAAGCACGGAGCCTAGCAGTGTCTGCGCTTTTCCTAGTCGACCCCCTTTATGTAGATATTCCAAAGTGTCTACTGTGGCGAAGCAGTGTGTTTTGGAGATGCTTTGAGTTATCAGTTCTGTGATTTCATGTAGATTTGCTCCGGCTTGCGCTGCCTTAGCAGCGATAATAACAATTAGCCCTAAAGCAACTGTTGTTAATTGGGAATCAATTACTTTTATCTGGCAGTTTGTATCGATAGATTTTTGACTAACTATAGCTGAATTGTATGTGGCACTGAGCTTGGTCGAGATGTGAATGGAAATAATTTCATTGGTCTCAGTAGCAAGTTTGCCATAAACCTCTATGAATGTCCCTGAGGACGGTGCTGATGTCTTCGGTAATTCCGGTGCTGTTGTTAGTCGTTGATAAAAATCATCAGTAGTAATGTCAACACCATCTTGATACACTTCCTGTCCAAAATGGATATACAGTGGCACTACAGCGATGTCCAGTTCTTGTGCTACTTTAATAGGAATATCAGCCGTGCTATCAGTTACAATTTTAACAGTCATGTAATCCTCCTTATCTAATCTTCTTCCAGTAATTTGTCTATGCTATCGCGTAGATTTTTCTCGTCAGAGAATGCTCCTAGTCTGTAATAACGAATGATTCCATCGCTGTCTATAAAAAAAGTCGTAGGAACATAGCGTATGCCATAAGCTGAGCCTACTTGTTTATCGAGGTCCATAGCGACGATGAAATACTGCTCAGTACCGGTGAAGAACTCTTCGATATTGTCGGGGCTGTCCTGAACATTGACGGTGATCATCGCTATTTTGTCGGAGTAATCCCTGCTTGCCGAATTGAGATATGGCATTTCTATTATGCATGGTGGACATCCTATATACCAGAAATTAAGTATCACTGGTTTTCCTTGGAGCTGTGATAGGGTTACCTCCGTGTTTGTTAATGTAGACAAGGTGAAATCGGGAGCGACGATTTCTTCGTCTAGTACTACTAATCCTAGCTCATCAGCGGGGACTGTTGAACTACAACCAGCCAGGACCATTCCAAGAGATAATACAACAATGAATAGTAGTATGGACAACATTATTCTATTTTTTTGTTTTAACTGATGCATTATTGGTTTGTTGTTCATAAAGTAATAATTGCTCCCAGTTTTCCTGTTAAAATGAGGATTCCAACTGTAATCAATAACCCGGCACTAACTGCTGAGGTCACAAGTGAGTGACGGCTGAGCCATTTTAGATAGGGGGAGATTGTTCCTATAGCCAGACTTACTATAAGAAAAGGTATTCCCAGTCCCAAACAATAAGCGACTAAAAGATATATCCCCTGCCATACTGTTTGTGACGTAGAGGCTAAAGCCAATATTCCTCCTAATACGGGTCCAACACAGGGAATCCAACCCAGGGAAAATATCGCTCCAATTGACAGTGATCTTACATAGCCTGAGCCCTTTGCCTGGTTGAAGCTAAGTCGTTTCTCATAATTTAACCAGGGTAGTTTGGTGGCTGCCACCAAGAAAAGGCCAAACAGGATTAATAAAATACCTGCTATGCTATTTAGTAAACCGGTAGGAATCATAGCGCCCAGTAGTCCCATGGAAGCGCCCAATAAAATAAAAACCAGGGAGAAACCGGCTATGAAGCTGAGAGTATGTAGCATTGTGTATCTACGATTTGGTGGACTGGCACTAAGGACGGATGTGCCAGCTATGGTAGCGAGGTATACTGGAACCAGCGGCAAGACACAGGGTGACAGAAACGAGAGTATCCCCGCCCCGAAGGCTACCAGGAGAGTTATATCTGGCATTTTAAAGCTATTCTTTTATGAATCATTGTTATTACCCTTCAGAGGGAGATATACAATACAGCCAATAACGGATTATTATTTTCATGGTCATTACTTGTTTGAATTTTCGAATACTAACATTAACCTGTTTCCAATACAAATTTATTGTTCATGTAACCTGCAATTGCTATTTCCATTATTTACTTTACATACTGCTAATTACTGTAACAGCATGATAATTTGCTATAATACCTTGCTGCTATTGGGGCTGTAGCTCAGTTGGGAGAGCGCCTCCTTTGCAAGGAGGAAGTCAGGGGTTCGAGTCCCCTCAGCTCCACCAA
>SDBU01007970.1_pt1 | contig 12116 bp, 6 predicted proteins | sample 2277071 | NCBI WGS metagenome assembly SDBU01 (sample SAMN10397929, study PRJNA504765) | marine sediment metagenome | isolation source: marine sediment core GS08_GC12, 126 cmbsf | place: Arctic Ocean: Gakkel Ridge, Loki's castle | collected 2008
GGTGCGATTGATGATATCCGTTCTACAAACGTAGAGGATATTGCTAAAGCGAAAAATTATGTTCAAATTGGTTTGGATGAAGTTATGGCTGGCAAAGAAGTATCCACCAAGATAAGCGTGCCTTATGGATGCTCGGTGAAGTATAAGTAATTCAGGGAAAAAAGTCATTTCTGTCGCTCAAGGTTTTTGGGGTAGAAATCTGTCTTTAGGTCTTACAGCCTCCACAAGAAAGAGGCTTTGAAGAAAAATCCCCTCTTTGTTTCGAAGAATCTATCTGCGCTTATGTATTCACCAGCTTCCCATAGGAAATATTCAGATTCTCTAGTGATGCAAGCAGCAGACTGCAAAAAATCCAAAAATATGTATAAGATTCAAAAAATTGAATTAATATTTAGCTTGATTCGTGCTTGATTTTTATAACATGTTAATAATAATGGAGTTTCATTGCCTAGTTCTTCGACCATAGTTGGCACAAATTTTGCATATAATCTATAGGGTAAATAAATGTTAATGTTGAGAATTATCTTGAAGAAAGAGTGGAAAGGGACATTCTTATTTTAGGGTTGCTTCACATTTGGTATATTTTGTGATTATAATTAGAAATAGTTCAAATAATAAGGAGGTGATAATAAAGGGGATAGTAAATGGTTATGGGCAAAGGGTTGGAGTGTAAGGTGAAACTATATCTCCGGAAAAGACAAAGCCTACACTCCAGGGATTTTAGGAAACAATAATCGACATGAGTAAAATGACAAACAATAGTGTCAAAGGAGAAAAACATATGAATTTTAGAAACTTTTTAAGAGTTTCACTACTCCTTACTTTATGTTTCGCTTTAAGTTACGTTACTTTTGCTCAAACTGCAGCAACTGGAGCTATAAGGGGTACTATAACAGATGATGAAGGAGTTGCTCTACCTGGTGTTGAAGTTACGGTTACAAGTCCTGCATTGCAAGGGCAACGAGTGGCTATCACCAGTGATAAAGGAACCTATCATTTTATGGTTCTTCCTCCTGGTGTCTACAACGTCACCGCAAAGCTTCAAGGATTCAATACAGTAGTCAAAACCAATGTTAAAATTTACTTGGAATTCCTCACCAAAGTGAATATCACGATGAGCCTAGGCGTGTTAGAGGAGGAAATCACTGTTGTTGCCTCTTCTCCAGTGATAGATGCATCTAAGACAGAAGTAGGGGCTGACTTCGACTCAGAAATCTTAGCAGCTATGCCTACAGCAAGAACTTTCCAGGATGTAATCTTCATGGCCCCCGGGGCTGTTGGAGGTGGTTTAACAACAAATCCTTCTATCATGGGGGCTTCTGCAGCAGAAAACAGATACATTATTGATGGAGTTGATACTACTGACCCTGCCTATGGTACATTTGGAACCAACATTCCTTTTAATTTCATTGATACAATAGAGGTGAAATCAGGAGGTTATCAGGCAGAATATGGAGGAGCACTGGGGGGAGTGATTAATGTTCTGGTTAAATCCGGGGGAAATGAGTATCATGGTTCTCTTTTTGGGTATTTCACAAATGACAGTATAAGCGGAGAAGCTCCGGTGCTTGCTAGGTATGGAAGAGACAAAGGTTTTGCAAAGTATGATATAGGAGCTGATGTTGGCGGATATTTTGTTAAAGACAAGCTTTGGTTCTATGCAGCTTTTAATCCTTTCTGGGATGAGATATATGAAGAAACTGTGATAGGAGATGCTGGAACTGGAATAACTGGAACTGATGTTACAGAAAAGAGGTTCAGACCTTATTTTGCCGTCAAATTAAGCTTTCAAATTACCCCAGAGCATAAATTGACTCTCAGCGGTTTTGGTGAATTTTCAAAGATAAGTGATTATAGTCAGACTCTCAACGTCGTGGAACCAGTCTTTTATGACCGGAAACAGAGAGGATTTGATGGTTCCATAATTTATGACTGGACTATTAGCCCGAACATGTTCTTTAATCTCATAGGGTCTATTCATCGGCAGAGAAATGAGTTCATACCAGAGCATAATATTCCTGCCTACGAAGATAGAACACCAGATGGAAGGTGGTCAAATGGTCAAGGTGGAGCTATAAGTTGGGGTGGACCTACCATTAGAGGTGAGGACAAGAGGTATCGAGATTCCATAAAGCCGACCTTTAACATGTTCGTAGGCAATCATCAACTCAAAGTAGGTGCAGAATATCGTCACAATTATTATTACGATCAAGCTTGGAGAACAGGTCCAGGATCAAATCCAAACCTTGCTGTTGGTGGCTATAATGTAGACCAGCCGGGTGCTTACTGGAGATTGTACTCGTGGGGCTATTACAATCGAAACTATAAACAAGACTCTGAAGGTGTAACCAATGAGTTTGCCATCTATCTCCAGGATACCTGGAACATCACGTCCTGGCTCAGTGTAATGCTTGGTGTTAGAGCAGATCAATTTACGGCTAAAGGTCTTGAAAGACCATTTAATCCAGACCTGCCATTTTCAGGAACAGATGCTTCAATCAAAATTGATCTTAATCATATGATAGCTCCCAGAGTTGGTTTTACTATGGATCCTCTCCAGAATGGCAAGAGCAAAATCTATGGTCATTACGGCAAGTTCTATGAAGCTATTCCCTTAGATATCAATGCTCGGATGTTCGGCTATGAAAACTATGACTTCTATTTCTACTATTATCCCACTGATCCTACTACTGGCGAAGAAGTGTTACCCACTTGGGCCAATCCTGGTGTAGAGGATGGGACGTCATTCACTTCCGGTGGTGGATTAGATGTTTTTCCCAATACAGACAGGGGTGATACGTACATCCATGGTCAGCACACCCAGGAATTTCTCCTTGGAGCAGAGTATGAAATTATGCCTGATATGTCTATTGGAGTGAAAGGTATTTATCGAACCTTAGAGGATGTGATTGAGGACATCTCTTTTGATGGTGGAGTCACTTATATTCTCACCAATCCAGAGGGTTATAAGGGTATAGATGAAGAAACTGGTGAGCCTATGACATTTCCTAAACCAGAAAGAATATACAAAGCATTTGAGTTTAGCCTGAAGAAGAAATTGTCCAATAATTATCAGTTCTATATCTCTTATCTCATCTCAAAGAACGAAGGAAATCATGGCGGTCTATTCAGACAGGATAATCAACAATTGGATCCCAATATCACCTCTGCCTGGGATTTGCCGAGTCTACTTTTTGACCCAGAAACTGGAGAGCAAGTGGCTTATGGATTGCTCAATAATGACCGGACCCATCAGTTGAAATTCTACGGGTCTTATCACGTTCCTTCTGGATTCTTGAAAGGATTGGTTATTGGTGCTTATGGAGCTGTGATGTCAGGTATTCCCATAAGTAAGTATGGCGAGCATATTACTTATGGAGGCATGGAAAGATTTGTTACCCCTCGAGGCAGTGAGGGAAGAACAGATTCAGTATGGTGGCTTGATTTGCACCTCGAGTATCCATTCAACGTATCCAACGTCAAGATCTCTGCGATTGTCGATGGTTTTAATGTCTTCAATCTATTTGGCAAGACCACATCTCTGGCGGCGACAGAGGTTGACCAGGAGTGGAGTTGGGGTGTTTATCCCGGCGATCCTGATGCCTCAATACAGACAAACGACGATTATGGTGAACCACAAAAATATCAAAAACCATATTCAATAAGATTTGGACTGAGGCTGAGCTGGTAATTCACTAGTAGATTCAGAAGCAGATAAAGGGAAGGAATCTTCGGATTCCTTCCCTTTTTTTATCTTGGAACAAACATTTTTTAGCGAGTGGAGGAGGCCTATTTTTTATGTTAGAATAATAAATAAAGTGATTAACCTGGATTATTCACGAGTCGAGATTGCTTCAGATGCAAGGCGCGGCCCATGAAGCTGTGGTTTTCCACTGCGAATGGGCTGCAACGCCGCAGATGCGGTGAGATCGGCTCGCTCGAAGGGTAAAAAATGCCGATTATGATTGTAAGAAAATTTAGCGAAGAAAGTTATTCCCTTGATCTTGCAAAAAATCATGCTAAAAAGCAGATATCATTGAAAATAAATTAAGATATCGGCAATTTTTATGAATAATTCAGGTTAATTTAAAAGAGGAAAGAATGGCGAAAAAAACTGTCTTTGCTTTCATACTTATTTTATTAATATGCGTTGTTAGCTTTGCGCAACAAAATATAGCCAGAGTAAAAGGCACTGTTAGAGATCAGCAAGGAAATCGAATCCCAGGAGCAAAAATCACTTTCGTTTATCTTAAGCAGAATATCAAAGTAGAGGCTGTAACAAATAAAAAAGGAGAATATCTCCGGGCAGGAATCCATCCAGGTATTTATAAAATAACAGTGGAAGCTAAAGGATATTCCACCTGGAGTAGTGAAGGGATTTACATAAAAGCAGGAGAAACAGAATTGGGAGGAGTGCCCGAATTAGATTTTATTTTAGAAAGTCTAAAAGAAGCTACGAAAAGAGAAGAAGTAATAAAAGCCAAGAAGAATGTAGCTTTTATGAAGAAAGAATATAAAGAAGCTAATAAAGCTTTTGCAGCCAGGGATTTTGATACTGCCATAAAGAAATATAAGAAAATTTTAGAAATAGATGATAGTCAATATTCTGTAATTTATAACTTATCTATGAGTTATATCAATAAGAAGATGTTTAAGGAGGCAAGAGAGATTTTAAAGAAAGGAGTGGAGAATCAGCCAGAAAGTGCTGAAGTAAATTTTTATTTTGCTTACAGCCTTGTGATGGCTGACGAGGGAAAAATTAAAGAAACTGAAGAAAGAGAAGAAGAGGCTGAAGAAGCTGAGGAATATTTCCTAAAGTCATTAGAGCTTGGTTTTAATGACCCACATGCTCTTTTTAGTATGGGAGCAGTTATGGCCAACAATAAAAGGGAAGAACCAGCTCTTGAAGCTTTTACCAAAGCAGTGGAATTAAAACCTGATTTTGAACGAGCATTTATTGAGATGGCAACCAGCCATGTTAGGCTTGGGTATTACAAAAAAGCAGAAGAGTTGTTTGAACAATATTTAAAAGAGCATCCTGAAGGTGAGTATGTCGCTCGAGCTGAGCAAATGATTAAAGCCTTAGAAAAAATTTTAAATAAATAAAATAAAATATATAGCTTATTATCTTTAAAATTTCCCGAGAAATAATGAAAGAAATACACATCAAGAGAATAATTTTTCTTTCAATTATAATATTCTTGGCACTTTTTACATTTTTCTGTTCTAAAGAATCTCGAGAATCCAAAGAAAAATTTCCTCAGCAAGTTTCTTCAGAAGAAACTTATGTTTCAGAGGAAAACCTTCTCCTCAAAAGAGAAATATCCCAAAAAATTGTTGGAACCAAGAGTAAAATTCTGCTTATTGGTCTGGATGCTGCTGACTGGCTCATAATAGATCCTCTTATTAAGCAAGGAAAACTACCTCATCTGGCAAAATTAAAGAGAGAAGGTGCCTGGGGAAATTTTCGGTCTTTTCCTCCTATTCTTTCACCTATTGTCTGGACAAGTATTGGGACTGGCAAACCTCCTGAAAAACATGGAATTGCTGATTTTTTAACTGTAGATACGAGAACTGGAGAAAAAGTTCCTATCTCACGTTTTTCTCGCAAAGTGAAAGCAATTTGGAATATTTTCTCCGATTTTGATTTTAGCTGTGACATTGTTGGCTGGTGGGCGACTTGGCCGGCAGAGAGAATTAATGGACATATAATAACAGAAAGGATTTCTTATAATCTTTTCAATCTGTCAGAGGAAGATTTTGCTGATGAGGGAAAGACATATCCCTCTCAGTTATTTCGAGAAATCAGACCGTTGATTGTCAGCGCTCAGGAAATATCTTATGAAGAGATTAAAAATTTCATCAATATAGCCAAAGATGAGTATAATCAAGCCTTGAAAGAAGCGGAATCAGGCAATAAATTCGATAATCGAATTAATCATCTCCGAAAAATTATAGCCAGCACCAAGACTTTTCATAATATAACCTTAAAACTTCTTCAAAAAGGGCAGGCAGATTTCCTTTCTGTTTATTTTGAAGGGATTGATCCTGTTTGCCATCGTTTTATGTTGTATATGCCTCCTAAATTGAAGAGAGCATCATCTGAGGATTATAGAAAATTCAAAGATGCCGTAGAAAATTTCTATATCTTTCAAGATAAGTTAGTCGGTGAGTTGTTAGCTTCTGTTGACTCTGAAACAACGGTTATTGTTATTTCAGATCATGGGTTTTATTCGGGAGGGGAACGCCCGATGACTCAGCCGGATGATTTCACCACCGGAGCTCAGACTTGGCATAGGCCTTTAGGTATAGTGATTCTGTCTGGGAAATGGATCGAACCAGGAAGAATAACGGGAGCCACCATTTTTGATATCACTCCAACATTGTTGTATCTTTCAGGTCTGCCTATTCCCGAAGATATGATCGGCAAGCCATTAGTATCAGCAATTTCTTCTGATTTTAAAAATTCATTCCAGATTGCTCAAATAGAATCTTATGAAAAAGTCAATCCTATAAGACAGGAGAGCGTGCCCAGGATTTCAAAAGAAGATGAGCAAAGACTTGCAGAGTTAAGGGCTTTAGGATACATAGGAGGAGGGAGTAAAAAATCAAAAAGTCAAGAAATTTCAGAGAAGGCATCTCCTCCAGAACAGAACTTTAAAGCAACAATAACTGCGCACTACAATCTAGGCAGATATTATCTTGATAAGAAAGAATACGCTAAAGCTGAGGAGGAGTTCAAAAAAGCCCTCTCCTTTGACCCCAACTTCCAGTATGCTCTTTATTATTTAGCCAAAGCATATCAAGAGCAGAACAGGATTGAGGAAGCCATTCAATGCCTCAAAAGGATTATTTCGTCTTCTTCTGAAGTATTCCCCTTGACTTACATTTTGTTAACAAACCTCTACATCAAAAAAGAGGAACCTGAGGCTGCTGAGAAAATACTTGAATCTGCACTGGTTATAAAAAAAGAGATAAGCGAAATTCACTCAAGCTTAGGTTTCATACATGAAAAAAGAGGGGATATTGAGAAAGCAGAGAAAGAGTATCTGGAAGCACTGGAACTTAATTCTTTGGATTTCGCTGCCATAAGAAGGCTCTTCACTCTTTACATTAACCAAAATCGCCCCTTAGAGGCAGAAAAGGTGATTCAAAAAGCATCTTCCCTTCCTGATATTCCCGATAATACTCTATATGAGTGGGGAGTGATGTGTTTGCAATATAAAAGATTGGGTTTGGCTGAAAAAATATTTAAAGATATTCTAAAGAAGAGCCCTAAGCCAAATCCTGGAGTGATAGTCAATCTTGGTTTCTGCTATGCTTACCAGGGACGTCTTGAAGAGGCAAAATCAATGTTTGAAAAAGCAACCAGAGAAATGCCAGATGATCCCAAAATTTTGTATAATTTAGGGACTTTGTATACCAATACAGGAGAACCAGAAAAAGCTCTTAAGTATTATAAAAGAGCCCTGAAAGTAGGAAAGGGGACGCCCCAGATTTATAATGCCTTGGGAAAAGTATATTTTCGATTGGGAGATAAACGTTCTTCCCTTGAAATGCTCAGAAAATCACTTCAGTTGGATCAAAATCAGGCTGACATTAGAGAGATGGTTAAAATATTAGAAGAAGACCTAAATAATAAGAAATAAGACGAGACGAAGGAGTTATTCAGAGATAAATCTAAATTTCATCCCTATTCGATCTTCTACTTCTAGAAAATAACACAACTCGGCAATATATCTCATTTTAGGAAGAGATAAATTTCATTAACTTTTAGATTTTAACTTCTATTTTTTTCTTTAGCTTTTCCTCACCAGTTTCGTTAAATAAGATTAAATTAATTATATATTTTCCCCTTTCAAGAACGACGGGCACTTCGATTAGATAACTTCCTCTTTCTTTAACTTCTTCCTCAGTTATAGAAATTTTGTATTCTCTCTTGCGTTGCCACACTTCTTTATTTTCTGAATTTAAAATCTCAATAGATAATTCTAACGTTGTTTCTAAATTATCTCCTTTTTGTACAAACCAGATATTTTCATAAGGGATTTCAACATGAATGAGCGTTTCATTTTTTAAGCCCGTTTTTATTTCAAGATCAAAATCAAAAAGGACTTTTTCAGTTCTAAATATCTTCTGTGTACTTAATTGGGCTTTGTTTATCTCAGCTATGTGCCGAGCGCTAAGAGGAGACAATTCATAATCGCCTGCCGTAGAATAATCAATGAAAATTATTGGAAACATCCGGTAATACCATATTTCATGAGGGCTATCTCTTGAACCTTTCCCCATGGGATATGTTATTCTTTGATCAGGCGGTCCTAAGAGAACATAAATTCTTCCCCTGTCTTGAAGCCAACCCGGTTTGACTCCTTGAAAGAGCTTATTGGCTTCTTCTATTCTACTGTAATATTGCTCTTTAAATTCATTAAATTCAGCATCAGGGTCAGGATCTCTTCGCTTCCAAAACTCTTCTACAAACTCTTTTCTTTCCGATGGAGGAAGTTCAATGAAAATTTTACGCTCTTTGGAAGTGATAATATATTTTACTTCTAACAGAAATTTTTTACCCTCTGGGTCTAACTTTTTCTTTAAATTATATGATTTGCAGGAGGCGAGAATGACGAGGGAGGAGGCGAGAAGTAAGAGGAAAGGGATTAGAAAAAATATATTTGAAATCATACTATTTTTTGAAGAATCCAATTTCATTTTCATCCCTCTTTATCCTTAATTAAGGAATCCACGATTTTCTTAATTTTCTCTTGCTTGGGATCAAGTTCTAAAGATTTTTGCCAGGCTTTCAGAGCCTCTTCTTCATTTCCTATCTGAAAATAACACTCTCCTATTGAGTTGAGCATATTTAAATTTGTTCCATAATGGGAAAGATATTCTTTATAGTAAGAAATTGCCTCTTCAAATTCCCCGAGCGCATGCGAGGATTTCCCTAATAGAGCTAAAAATCCATAATTTTTTTCCTGAATTTCTAAAAATGGCTTTAAAGTTTCGGTGACTTTTTTATATTCTTTCAGGGCAAATAGAGCTTTGCTGAATCCAAAGGCAAATTGTAGAGAAGCTGGATTTTTTCGATAGGCTTTCTCCAGTAGAATTTTAGCCTTTTCGATATCCTTTTTGTTCATTAGCTGGGCACCAAGAATATAGGAATAAATGGGATTATTTGAAGGTGGAATTGTTATTGAGCGAATCCAGGGTCTGGGTAAAGAAACTCTTGGAGTTATATAAAAATAGTCTTTTTCAAAGAGAATTTCATTTTTATCTTTATCAAAAAGAGAAACTTTGATTTTGTATGTAGCCGTGATAAGATCCGCTAAGGAAAATTTTTCTAAAAAGAAATTCGCATCTTCATATTCCCTTAGTTTCTTTATTCGACTGAGAGATTTTTCTTCGCCATTATAAAAAGCAAACTCTAATGCGCCGTTCTCCTTGAGCTCCTCATTAAGACCATAAATCTGAGCGAAGACGTAAATAGTGTCCTGAGGCAAGAAGTCATTTCGAGGAGATGAATAAATCTGAAGATCTCCAATCTGAAAAGGCCTGATTGTATTCTGAGAAGAAATAGTCTTTAATTTATAACCCAAGATAAGGGAACTCATTTGTAAGGATGGAGAATGAGGAATGGTAATATCTTTTTCTACTGAAGCAAACTCTTTGGAAACAGTATTTCTAACCAACAGATTGAACTTATAGTTTCCTTCAATAAGAGGAAACATATCCTGAAGACTGAACAACTTCGTCTTTATATTCTCTAATTGATCTTGGTCAAATCTAAAGGGCACAGTTTTTTCAAATTGAAAAATTGTATTTCCTTTTATATCTGTGATTTTTCCGTTGATTTGCAAGTTAGTGTGATATTTGTTTTCATAAGAATCTAAAGAAAGTCTTTTTGGCTCGATTGAATAGTGAACGAAAAAAATTCCTGATTTATCCTGAATGATTTTAACAAGAGAGTCGCTGTCTATATAATTGGCCGAATATTCCACTTCGACAATGTCCTTATATCTTAAAAGTTTCTCGGCCCATCCGTCTTCTACTTTTTTCCGAGGGGCGAGAGAGATATTTGATAATAATACTTCCGAAAAAAGAGACGGACGATAATCTGTTCCTGATTCACCTGGAACGAGAGAGAGGGAAACACGGGCAAGAATAGGTTCTAATTGGTAAAGCTTCTGGTAAGCGGCCCTTGTATCTGCCTGATTACCAAAATAGCCAATGATTAGACTTTGAGGCCCATCTATTACAGGACTGTATAATTCATATTCGCCAACCATATCTTCCTGAAAAAAGACAACATTAAATGCGTTAGGAAGCCCGTATTCAGCTTTGCCTTGATAGAACCATACTTGTGTATTAACCACTTGCATAATATCTTCAAATTTCTCGATTGTTTCAGGCTCACCTAAAATAATGTATATTCTTCCTCTCTCTGTTTTCCAGCCGGGCTTAGGTGCCCCCCAGCCAAACATTTTGTTAGCATATTTAATTCTTCGGAAATGCTCATTTTTAAACTCATTTTCGAGAGTGCCAGAGGTAGGATCTCTATGTTTCCAGAAAGCTTCAATGAAAAAATCTCTTTCTCTATCTGATTCAAGCTTCAGAAAAACTTCTTTTTCTATGGGTGTGATAATATAGATGACTTCCTCCTCAAGCCACAGGTGATATTTCTCAGGAAAATCCTTAGATGATTTTTTTCTCTGGCTAGGAAAAGTTAGAAGAAGCGAAACTGAGAAAAGAATTATTAATAATATGAATTTTTTCCTCATATTAATAATTTTATTATATTAATAGATTATCTTCAAGTGACCACCTTCGATACCTTCTCCTCTGAGAACGGATTTAATCTCGTGAATCTTGCCCAGAATTTAAGGAAAGAGAGACAAGTTGCAAAGAAATAAAAAAACTACCAACACCAGATGGTTACTTTATCAATCCTAAGATTCTTTTATAAATACTATCAGCAAGACGCTCAGCAAGTTTGTCAACTAATCTATCCTCCAGTTTTTTTTCAGCTCGACGCCACTCTTCTGTATTAAATAATCTACGCTCGGATCGAGACAAATCAAGAGTTGTATAGTCACCATCAAAATAGCCACGTCTGAACTTATCTGATACTTTGGTGTTGATAGTTTTCTCTTCTATTACTCTGCGCCTTGTGGAATCAATGATTTGGTATTTTACTTCCATTGTAAGCTTAACAGTGTACTTTTTTTCCAGGTAAGTGGTAAATGATGACTTGTCTTTCCGAAGGCGAACTCTGTGCACTTTTTCCTGCGGATCCTTTTCTTCTTGCAGATATGATTCCAGGCTTCCAATTACCACAAAATCCGTGTTTATGTTTTGTCCAACCCTGGCAGCCATATTCCGTGATAATGCCCTATCCCTGAAGCGCAGACGGCGTATTTCCCGGTGAACCATGCCTGGATCGGCAACAGCAACAAAAAGAACTGGCTCAGACAAGTACTCATACAGGAGTATATCGTATAATTCGCGCGCCATTCTCCGGGGTGCTTCATCCGCAACTCTTTCAGAGGACCAAAAGGGAAGGATAGCTACAGTAAGAGTACCTGCTGTGAGTGCAACCCTCTGAATTTCCTGGGCAGTGATGCCGGGACCTTTATCGGGACCGAGGATGTCTATTGTCTTTTGGGCATGACGAAACGCAGCCCTATAGTATTGTCTGGCTAGATCCTGCTCAGCCCATTTAGTATATACCCGAGCTCGAGCCTGGTCGGCCCTCATGTTTTCGGCAGGAGACAAGGGATAAATCCGCTTTAGGCGGTCATACTTTCTGAGGGCTTCAGTCCAATTTTCCGCATGTTCTGAATACTCACCCTGTTCGAAAAGCGAGACAATGGCGGCTCCAGTCATTTCTTGACGAAAGTCAGCATAGTCATCTGGTACTGGGAGTCTAATACCAACCTTTTCTGCTCGGCGCCTTAGGTCATCAATGCGATTAAGCACCCGGACAGTGTCTTCATAAGCTTTAGCTGATTCGTAGGCATACGCCTGCTTGAGGAAAATATCAATTACCCGGGCACCTACGCTTTCCAACCGCTGTCGTGCATCTTCAAATGTCGGGTCTTTTGCCAGCACCTTGATGT
>SDBU01007971.1_pt1 | contig 12114 bp, 17 predicted proteins | sample 2277071 | NCBI WGS metagenome assembly SDBU01 (sample SAMN10397929, study PRJNA504765) | marine sediment metagenome | isolation source: marine sediment core GS08_GC12, 126 cmbsf | place: Arctic Ocean: Gakkel Ridge, Loki's castle | collected 2008
AAGAGCCAATGAAAATATAAACACGCCTGTCGTATCATTTCTAATCCTAAAATATGTCGTGTTATTTGCACTGCTTCCTTTTCTTACTATTGCTGAAAATGATATTATCAAATTATTCCAAGTATCAGTGAATGATTGATTTGTGTGCCCGGCAGCAGCAACACTATTCGTCACCTTCGTGAATGCTTTGCTATCATAAATAATAGAAGTTGCTGAAGCGGTGCAATTGGTTTCCGTCCAATTTCCAGTTGTTAAATCTTCAGGGTCAGATACCAGATTTGTAGTAGCCTGGAATATCGCCAGAGCAGCACTACCAGCAGATATTACAACCGAGGCCGCACTAGCCGTTTCCGTTCGCCATACTTTGGCAAGCCGGATGTCCTGTACATTTTCTACTGGGTAATTCGCGTCTTCTTGGCTTTCAGTAAGAGTGTAATTGTCTAATAAGTTGCTGTAAATAATTCTCATATTGTTAGCGCACCTTTATCTATCAATATTCTCCTGTTGCGGACGTTCTTTGTAATTGTGGCATTAAGCGCCTGGCCGTCTATAGAGATACCTATGATAATTGGCGGTTCTGCTTTACCCTGGCTAACTTGTTCTTTTGGCGTAACCTGAACCCGTTCGCCACTTTCAACACGAAGTGGGAAAGTATCATTAGGGAACCCAGGCGGCACAATAAAATTGCCACCTCTTTGTAATGCCGAAACTATCCCGGCACCCGTGAAAGCCGCAACAGAAGCAATTCCAGCAGCAATAGCACCGGCAGGATTAAATAATCCTGGTATTGGAACTAGAGCCTTTGCCGCTTCAACAACTAGTTGTTGACCTATAGCTCTTAAAATACCTACGAACATAGTCTTAAATGCATTTTTAATTCTTTCACCGACTTCTTCTGCGGTATCTGCTTGATCAGCCATTATAAATCCAAACGTTTCAAATATTGGACTAACGTAGCCCGCTATGGCTTGAGCTGCATTTATATAACTATCCTCTAATCTTTTACTCGCCGTAGCCGCCCGATCAAAAGAATCTGCTAGAGCTTTGTTAGTATCCATGATATCTTTTTGGGTTAAAGCCAGACTCTCACCCAATGAGATATAATCACCAGTTAAAGTAATATGATCCTTTAGCTTTTTATTTAATTCATCTTCAGTATCTGTTTGTGCTTCTGTTATTATTATATCGGCTGTTCTTACTTCGGTGCTTTTTATTATTTCTTCTCTCAATTCCTTTAAGGTTTCCTCGTTCTCTTTTCTTTTTTCAATTTCTTTTTTGATGCCTTCAACCTGTGATGTTATCGAAGTTAGATGAGATGCCCGTTGAGCTATATTTGTTTGATATGCATGTGTACCCTTTTCTATTTTTTCGGCTTCAATATCAAATGCTTCCTGAGCAATTTTCAATTTCTCCCCGAGTATCCGGGCGGTATTTTGTGCGATGTCTCTTTTCTCGTTATTCTCAGCCATCGCTTTATCAACTTCAAATATCGATGTCGCCTCGCCTTTGAGTGCTCTGTTTAGATTTGCTGTTGCTTGCCAATCTTGTAAAGTCAGTGCGAGATGCTTTGTCATGTCTATGATGAGAGGTGCTAATGCTTCAAGCATTTTTTTTCCACCCTCTTCTTTAATATCACCCATTACATTATTAAATTGTTTTAAGGCCCCGGTACCGGTTAATGCCACTTCCCTAGCGACTCCACCGAACTCATTTTTAAGTTCATCAAGTATTACTCTTTGGGCGGACATGACATCGTTTTGTTCCACGAAAGTTTTAATACTTTCTCTTTGTTGCTCAGTAAAAGAAATACCGATCCGTTTTAATCTTCCTACCCCAGCGATAGGATCATTAAGAGCCGTTCCCAATTGAATAACAGATTGTTGCAAATCCTGACCGAAAAGAGTTGACATATCGGCAGCGGCTTCAATGGCATCGGGAAATACTTCTTTACCTATCTGCGTAAAAGTGGTTAATAATCCTTGAGCTGCTATAAATGCTTCATCTCCGAAAGTAGTTACATTTTGTAATTCTTTAGCCATTTCTATCATTTGATCTTTAGAAATGCCAACTGCACCCCCGGTAGCTCTAAGAGCTGCAGCCAATTTCGCCTCGGCCTGTTCTTGAACTGAATATGCTTTAATTAAATTTCCTACTGTTCGTGTTAATCCTCTAAAGATTAAAAGAGCACCAGCAATACCCGCGGCACTCAATAAAAACTTAGTAAATTTCTTTACTTTCTTTTCTGATCCATCTATTGATTTTTTGAATTGTTTATCATCAGCCGTAACGCGAACGACAAGGTCACCGACTTTAGCCATTATAATCCCTCAACATTTCCATATTGTTTACGTAGTTTATCTCTTTCCGCTCGCGCTTCTTCTGCCGTCATCTCACTCGGCTTTTTGGGCTTGGTTTCCTGTTTCCCATATTTAAATTCAATACCATAATTGAGATACATAAAAATTTGTCTAAAAGACATTTTTTCAAGTAAATATTCTTTTGTTGCCCATGCATATAGTGTCCCCATTACAGCAAATAAGCGGCCAATCCTGAGAGGTTCAGCCTGACCGCTATCTAGTTTTTTCCCGGTTCCCCTTCCGTACTTTCGATGCTTCTGAATATGGCGTCTGTTATATGCTTAATCAATCTTTGTAATTGTGCTACATTCGTATTTTTCAATAGCCACTCTTTATTCATTTCTTTATATTGACATTCTGTTATTTTTGCACACATTTCTGCTGATAGCTGAAAACTTTTAAGTGCTTCTTCTCCTCCTTCTTTTATTTTGTCAAGTTTTTCGGGAGTATCAACAAGTTCATCCATTTGTTGGCGCACTCCCATGAGATCAATGGCAACACCAGAGGGAATAAAAGAGATATCTATTTTGTTACCAGCAAGCAAAACATACTCAGGCGCCGGACGTAAAACATCCAGGTCATAAACGATTGGTTTCTCAGCCATTTAGATCCCCAGTTCGGATTCTATGATATAGAGCTGATCCCCCGCAGTTCTGGCTGTATCGAGTTCGCCGGTAAGCGTGAACGGCATCACCATTACCGAATCAGTGTCGTGATCACTTTTGGGAGTAATGATCATTCCTGCCTCGATTTTCGCCTTATAGACAACTAGTGCAGTTTCCACAGTCGATCCGGCTACCAGTTTCTTATTAAGAAACTTATATGCCTTTGCTTCTATTGCCGACAATCCACCGGTTGAAAAAACATTTGTACTACCTGTGCCTCCCACTAAATAGGTAGCTGCTGTTGCTGAATTTTCAGTATCCAAAGAACCACCCCGAATGATATCCCATTTAGGCGGATAGAATTCGAGTAATTCAAATGCAATGGTCAGGGTATGATTCGCCACCGCCTTATCCGGTTCATTGGAGTTGCCCGCTTGCGTAGTGGTCATCTCGATGTTTTCGGTGAAATCTGTCAGATTTCCTATCCCCAGGATAGTCGCCATGCTGCCAGCCTCGAATATTCCGGCTGTAGCTGCAATCCCCAGTTGGAAACCACCCAACAGTGTGGATCCCGATACTGCCTGTGCCGTTTGTTGATAATGTCCTAGTGCCATAATATGCCTCCTAGCTAACTATGGATTCGTTATATAAAAATCTTATATCCACGGGAACATGCCACAAATCTGTGTCAGGTTCCTTTAATAAAAACTTATCTTCTACGGTTGCCATCTGAACATCGAAAGTACTAATGGCTCTTTTTGCACTTTGAAATAACACACATACCTTTCGAGCCAAGCCTTGGGCCACCTCCGGAGTACTGGCCCGGCAGGATATTTGATACCTGGACGATTCCATCACATTATGAGCAAACACTATATAACTCACCTCGAAATAATTAATACAAGGATCGCCGCTCTCCGGTCGGTCACCGTGGTAGATATTAGTTCCAACGATGTCAGTTATGTCCGTGTTATTAGAGAGCTCATAGCCAATTGCTTGCCAGATATCCATTATATATTCACCAGTGAATCGATTATAAAATTAGCTTCCTCTTTCAATTTTAAATTATTTCCGTAAGTTGCCGAATTATATACAACCTCAAAATAAATTATCCTCATCCCATCATCTCCTGCAACTAGAGTCAGATCACTACCCGAAAGTACTATCGTAACCGTTGTAGCCGCTGTCGCTGAAACATCAGTCCTGCCATTCTGGTCAGTTCCTGCTCGGTCACTTAAAGTCCAACTAACCGTAGTCGGTACGAAAGTAGTACCACTCGCATTTGAAAACTGAGCATCGAGAATGTATGTTGACCGTTCCACAGCATGGGTGGTTAATTCAACCGACATTATTTCCCCTTACGAATCAGCAGCACTAAAAGTGTAAGTGACTGCAATTGTATCATCATCGGATGCAGATTTATTTCCCCCGGTAAAGGCGACTGCACAAAGCAATGTTCCTGTTGAACCATTTTTTGTATTATCCGATCCTAGAAATCCTCCTCCAATGGTTGAAGCGGTACTGATGGTAAAATCTGCCGTGCTTGCTGTATTAGCTACAGCCTCGGCAGTTCTTACATTCGTAAACTCTTGGCGGGTTGCCTCGTCATAATTAATCATTTGAGTCCAGCCTGCATGTGAGGCCATCGTGTCACCGGAAGCAATCGTGGGTGTAGTTCCAGCTAATCCGACATACCAGGGATCAACAACCTGAGCAGAACCTATAAATAATATATCAAGTAATTTCTGAAGCCCGACATTTACTACCATGTTTTTGCCGAAGGTCTCCCATTTGAGCTTTCCATCGGGAGAGTAGCACGACACATCGAACCGTCCTGTTAGTGCAACTCCGGCAGCAATGGCATTATATGGAAAGTGATCTGCCACTTGATTAATTTTTATTTTCTTTTTCATCATTATACTCCCGTAACAGTAATACTAGGTTTCTTTTCCGCGAAAGCAACGCTAGGCTTTTTAATAGTAAATGTTATTGTGCTTTTCTTTGTAGAAAACGTAATCGATAATTTCCCTGTAATATCGCTTGGAAGCGCTGCGGTACTTATGTCCTGTAAAGTTATGCCATCTAGGGCAGAAGCTAATAACAACAATAAACTAGTCGCCGTATCATTTACGACAATACCATCCAGAGCCGAAGCGGCCAGCGTTATTGTTACGGAAGCCGCATCATCTAAGACGATACCGTCCGCTGCCGTGACTAATAATTTAAATGTCACGGTAGAAGTATCACCTAGTGTAATTCCGTCTACAGATGCAACCTGATAGGTAACTGTCCTTGTGCTTGTATCGTCTAATGTAATGCTATCCGTTGCTGAAGCTAAAAGACTTAATAGACCAGAAACATTATCATCCAAATTAATACTATCAGAAGCGCTAGCTAATAAACTTGCTAATCCAGCATCGCTGTCATTAAGAGCAAGTCCATCACTGGCAGATACACGATAAGTAGCAACTCGTCCAGCCGACTCATCTAGGACTATTCCGTCGGAAGCCACAACAGAAATTGTGGTACCGGCAGCAGAATAAGCACCTATATAGCTGTTGTCTGCCTTTACGTCATCAATGTAAATGATACTTGCCGCAGAAGGAACGCTTCTAAAGTGCGATCCCACCCTTAGGACGTCTACATTATACCCAGAGGTATTGAGGTTGAGAACAGATGCCTTTTCAACACCATCAACCCAGACTTCTGCGCCACCATTACTTGCGTGCTGGATGTAATGGAACTCTATATAGTACTCTGTTGCCTCTGTGAAAATGTCTGAACCAGAATTATTTAAAATGAATGTTGCGCCATTATTCACCCATACATTTAATCCCCATTTGTTATTGGCCCTCTCAAATATTCTCGCTTGAATCGCAGTCCCAACGCCACTATCCGCGCATCTGAAAATATCCATATCCCCAGATCCTCCTGTAGCAAGGACCGCAAGATTAAGATAGAATCTGATATAGACATTCGTTTGGGGTGTGATAAAATCAAATTCGCCATAGCAATCGTTGTTAGTTCCGTCAAAATCCAATTGGAACCCATACGTCCCGTGTATCGCTGCGGCTTCGGTGACAGTAAAAGTATTGCTCCCCTCTTCCGTCAACCCCCCGGTCCATTCATCCGTGTTGTTTTCTTCTGCATCCGCAATCCAGATCCCACCACTCTCAGCCACGTTATTGCACCCTCAAGTTTTCCGGCGCATCCGGGGCTACGTACCACCGTACAAAAAAGGGGTTTGGCGTTGCCAATCCATCAACATCTGACCAGTTAATATCGCTCAATAACCGTTCTCCATTAGAGTCGATTGTCCGTATTGTTCTCACCCCTATCACCCAATCACCCTCTAAAGAGAAAGTTACCGAATAAGTAATGAGTGCAGTTTCCCCAACTATTTCTAAACTAGCTTTATCGCTTAAGGGAGCTCGCAATACTTCATAGGTAATAGTCGATCCAGTAATCAGTGCTATCGAATCCCAAGCAACATCAACCGAGCTTTGACGTACTACTGTTTGCCCCAAAAGTAAAGGCAGACAAATTAATATAATTAAAAGTATCTTTCTCATCTTCTCGCCCCTCCCCAATTAGGCGAATGTATTGTCTGTCCTCGCCTTTTCTTATTTATCGCCCGTTTGGCCGCATGTTCAGATTCGGCCCGCATAAAATTAAAATTCTTATCTACGGCTGGCCGCATGAATGGATGAGCCGATTTATCATATGTCCCATATTCAACAAAATAATGCCAAAAAATGCCCTGAGTCCGATCCCCGGCAAACACAAAAGCGCCCGGTTTCCATTTCTCTTTTCTTGCCGCCCGGGCCCGGATGGTTCCTGCCAATCTGCCGGAAACATTATGTATTCTACTTTTTGCGTCTATCGCTATCCGATTAGCAGTAGCCATAGAGGATTTCATCAATTCCTCATCCATATCTTTTATGACTTCATCCCCTGACCAATTTAATTTGTATGCCACATCTACTTTCATACAACCACCATCTCTTTGACCATTAAATTTAATTCCCTGTCCCGTTCTCCCGGATTTATAATTGACAATATTTTAAATGTCCTCGTTCCAAAATAAATCTGCATAGTCGGATCAATATCATTTCTATATCTTACCTTTGCTTTTCCAGTAATTTCGGAATTAATTAACTGCGAATCATAAAACTCTTTTCCTTTAAGCGGCTCAAGCGATCCCCAAATTGTAAAAGCCGATCCCCAGGTTTCCGTTATTCCCCCCTGCCCATCGTTTGTATGAGTCGGGCCTTTAAAAGTCAAGCGATGTCTCAGCTCACCAGCACGCACTTTTCAAATCCTTTCATATCGGAAAAATCCTGTCTAGGGTCAATAGGTTATCTACCCCAAAAGATATATTTTCAAGTTTCTTAATCTCCGCATTCTCCCGATGTTCATACATATGTCCTACCAATAATCTAATTGCCTGTTTTACTCTTGTCGGTACAGAAGAAGCGGCACTACCATAGCCCGCCAAGAATCGAACAATTACACCCTTAACCGGTCGAAGCACGGTACCCGGCCATACTTCCCCGTATCCCAATGAAACTCTGCCAGGCTCGCTATCTTTATCAATAATATAAGTACCTGCTGTCATCGTAGCCGGCGTTCCATCGATTGCATAATAAGTAATGCTCGTAACCGATCCTAGTGGAGGTCTGGGAATCTCGATTATGTCCCCGCCCGGCCAATCGTCAAGTACTAGATCCCATGTCTGATCAATATAGGCCCTGTTCTGAAACTTCTCACAGGTATCTCTGGCAGCTACGATGAAATCGGTCAAAATAGCATCTTCAATCGTCGAAGTGCCAGTATCGAGCCTAAGATGCTGTTTTATTTCGTATAGTGTAACCGGCTCTATTGCTGGACTTGTCACGAGCGTTAGCGCCATTTTTTCTGTCCTCCGCCTCTACCATCGCATTTTCATTTTGCCTAATCATACCGACTTCGTACTTAATTTTGCGCCTGGCCTTTTTTCGTCGGCCCTTTTTATCAAGATTGCTATATGCCATCACCGTATCCACAGATAGACAACACCATTAGCCGCGCCACTAGAACCTGAATTCTGAATAGAAAGTTCAAGTTGGGTGTTTGCCGCAGCTCCGAGTGATGCTTCTAAAATAGTTTCTACTGAAGCTGAATCTCGATTCATACCATTATTTGATAATATATCTATATCGTTTTTATCGAGAATTTGACAAGCATAACCGTCGGCTGGTGCATCACTAGTCCCGGGTACGGTAACTGCGAATAAAAGGCGCCCGGTATAAAAACTAGTAGTAGTGGCCGCTGCCAATGCTGTTTCCGCCGTTCCGCCGATCCACGACCAGGAAATGAGTTTGATGCTATCAAAGACTTCTTCTACAATTGTAACTGTACCGACAGCCGCCATAATTTACTCCCCTATTTCTTCAATGAAAAACAGATTCCATGCCACATTCGTTGCAGCAGATGCTGTAAATTGTAATAAATATCTTGCATCGGCATCTGCCTCCCATTCATTATGTCCCTCTATTTGACCACCAATTTTACTAGATGCCCCACCGCCTGTTACTCCATGTTGCAATATATTTCCTGTTGTCGTGACTGCACCATTCGATGTCACAGATGTTTTACTAGATCCTGCTATTCTGCGACTATTATTATATGCAATAACTGTAGTTCCTGCTGTTGCATTGGGGATTTCTGTAAATATTAAAGTCCCTCCAGCACTTGTCTCGAGGACTCCTTCGAAATGTATAGACGCCACCGCACTCCCCGGAGTTTCAAACAACAACACTGAAACTGATCCACTACCTATTGTCTCCGCAAAGGTTGCGCTAAACAGTTGCCCTGCGTGAACTGCATGTTCAGTATGATCTACAATAACCTGTGCGCCATGAGCATCCAAATCAACACTAGGAGATATATGTGTCCAACTTGTACCGTCATATAAAAAAGAATGTCCGCCGTCTGTCTCCCAGAATGTAGAGCCAACAGCCACGCCTGCCGTCGGCTTTGTATCCGCCTCAATTCCTGAGTAACGCTGGATTGCAGTTATAAGTTTAACGGCCATCGTTTTTACTGATTATACATTCCGCACGTCTAGCAATTGGATGGCTCTTACCCAGTCAACTACCAATCCGGTAGTTCCCGATGCATGTCCGACCTCATCTGTCCAGGCGAGACTCACCGCCATTCGTTGTGTCTGATCCATCGATGCGGCTGAACCACTCCCGGTAAATATTCCATTATGCCAAAACTTTACTGTGTTATCACCATCCCAATAAAATTCGTCAATATACCAGGTATCTACTACAATCGTAGCTAATGCTTCTACGCTGGTTTCCGCGCCTGCAGTTTCCATAATAAAATTAAGTGCAGTTTCGGAAGATCCGCTATCAAAATATACCGCATCGCTTGTACTGGCGATAAGAGATGTGTCTTCATTCGCCAACCCCATAAAGATTGCACATGACCCGGCCCCGGTTGTCCCTGTTATTTTCCATCTCACACCGAAATAAATCGGACAATCAGCAATAAATTTAAAGCCTGACAGCTTTTGGAGTTCATAGCCATCGCCATCTGTTCCGCCGGTAAAAAGCAGAATACATCCGCCCTCGGCATCATAACTTGCTACTCCCGAAGTACCACCTATCGATGTCCCTGTCCAATTAGCTAGAATGTCACCAGCAAAATCTTCAATAAATTTAATAGCCGTGGGCCCGATAACATCTAACCATCGTTGTCTGTATTGTGCATCGTAAAATACCAAGTTTCCTAATTCGTGTCGTGAATGAACTTTTGAATAAGCCATTGTTGTTCCCCCTGTCCATAAAGTGGCGCGGGAACTATAAAGCCCCCGCGCATAATTTATACAATTTCAGTCGGTGTAATTGCCTGCGCAAACCGATTTCCGGTTAATATTGCATTTGCACTCCAATTAGATGTTGTGTTCGTCGTATGTTTTATTAAGAGATAAGGCGATCCATCTGGTAGTTCACTGTCATCTATCTCAATAATCAACATCGTATTTGTGCCTGTGGGTATAGCTACCCCGGCCGTTCCGCCCTCGACACGCGCGGCTAATGTATCTCCTGAAGCTGTTCCTTCGAGGTAATATGCAAATGCCATTGTCGCTGCACCAGCTCCCGCGAATGATGTGCAATTTTCAACAGTGATAGTACTGGCTGATCCTGAACCCTTGTTGATCAGTATTGTACAGTGTGCGTAATTCCGCATACTGAAGACCTCGCTAGTAGCCGCCGTTGTTTGACTTGCCGATGCAAATAATTGTACAAAGTGTCCTAATTCAGATAACGTTATTCCTTGCATTATATTCCTCCTACGCTCTTGTCGCTAATGCCAAAAACGGCGAAATCGGCTTACTGGTTGTTGCATCTTTATATGGTGTAAGACTTTTGTTCCAGATTGGCTGTCCATCAACACGATAAACAAATCTAAATACCTGTTCGTCATTTATAAACCGAACGTGCATCGATTGTGCCGTCTGCAAGCCGCCCTTAGTAATGGCTACGTATTGAGTCCAGTCACCTAAGATAATATCACCAACTGTTCCTAACGTAGCACACTGTTCAACAGGAATCACTGGCATTCCCATGAGAGTAGAATTGGGTCTATCCTGAGCCAGATTTGCAGGCATCCAAACCGGGATCCCGCCTGTACCAACAGGAATAGTCATATTCATAAGCTCAGTCCAACAACTCTGATTGATCATCCATACGCCGTTAATTAATGATCGTGGCGCCATTTGAGCCCACATTTTCTTGATGTTATCCCAAACGATGGTTTTTGCTGTCTGGCCTGTTTCTTTCGCAATCGTTACAAGACAAGGTGCATTTAAAACACCCAGAGGCTGGCCCGCACCCGTGCCATTGATCATGGCGTCATCTAATTCAAAGCCCAATTCCTCAGAAAAACCTTGTGTGATTATAGCCCCAAGTGCTGCCGAATCTTGCAATAATTCATCGGTAACATAGGCAATCCCAGCGACTTTCTTCAGAGAAAGTTCCATCAATCCGAATTTTGGTTTAGAGGCCGTCTTTGTTCCGCCTTCCTCAAGCCATATCATTTGAATTCCACCCCAACGACTACCATTGGCCCGACTTGTTTCATCAATAAATGGAATTTTGATTCCGTTGGAAACTGAACTGATCGTAATTTTCCTTACCAGATCAAATACTAAAGATGTATTATGTGTCCTTTTTAATATTTCACTTGCGAAATCTTTTTGTACAAGAAAACCACCCAAACTTGGCGTGCTTTCTTCCAGACCTGTTGAACGAAGTTCTTCATAAATTAATCGTCTGTCGGCCGTTGCTCCCGGTTGAGAGGCCTTTGCTATCGATATAAGTTGTTCACCAAAAGTTTCATATTGCCTCTCTTCTCCTATATTCGGCTGGCCTAATCCCGCGGGTTTCCCTTCGGGCTTGTTTAAAGAGGCGGTTAATTTCTCCGCTCGCTCTTCGGCTTCGAGTTTTGAAATGATCTCCTCCTCTTGATCGCACAACTCATTCACCTTTTTAACGTCTTCCGCTGTTTGCTCTTTTTTCTTGCGAATCTCCTGAAGCTGCTCATCAAGTTTTCGGAGTTCTTTTTGTAATTCATCTTTATTCACAATTTGCTCCTATTCATATATTTTCTACTCGCTAGACTTGCCAGTCTCGCCCTGATTAGAGTGGTATAATCCGGCTCCGGTTCCGGGTCAGAGTGCTCGGGATCTTCTATGATCTCAGTGAGCGGCTCCTGTTCAACAGGAAGATAGCGTTTAAGAATTTCTATTGTTGATTTGAATAAATCTATATCCGAATTTGTTTTAATTCCTTTTTTGGCTCGGATTAACGTCGAGTTTAAAGCCTCGTAATCTATTCCACTATCCAATAACCCTCGCATCTTTACCGATGTCTGTTTGTATGCGGGGAAAGTGACAGGAGATATATCGAAAAGTTTCACTTCTTTCAAGGTTCTTTTTTTGCCATCTTTCGACCATTCGTCTTGAATTGTTTGGAAACCAAAAGAGTTCTGAGTAATGTCCTTACGCTTGATACTTTCTCGTAAATCATCCGCATAAGATGTCTCCGGCAATTTGATGTTAAACCCTAAACCCTTATCATCTTCCCAAAGTTCAAGAG
>SDBU01007973.1_pt1 | contig 12112 bp, 15 predicted proteins | sample 2277071 | NCBI WGS metagenome assembly SDBU01 (sample SAMN10397929, study PRJNA504765) | marine sediment metagenome | isolation source: marine sediment core GS08_GC12, 126 cmbsf | place: Arctic Ocean: Gakkel Ridge, Loki's castle | collected 2008
CTCTTGGTCAGGGAAGACAAGTTTCACGACATACGAATCCAAGACATAAGCGGAACAGAGAGTGTTAGTAAAAGGAAATTCGGGAAATGGCTTTTGATACTCGGAATCCTACTATGTATCTCAATTGTGGGATTTCCGGTGGGCATAATACTCATAGTAATGTGGTTAGGATGGAAGAAGGAGAGCCTAAAGGTACACGGGGCTGGGCATTCACTTGAGCTGGAAGCGGAAAAGAACTTGTTAGAGAGGATACAAATGGATACCCGGACCAGGCCGAAAATCCCTATCCCCGTAGAACTGGAGAGAGGGGAGCAGGAAGTGAGGAGGGCTGAGGGGGTAAAATTTGAAACAGCGGAAACGGTCAATAAAGGCCTCCTACTTCTTACCAATCGAAGGCTCATCTTCAATGGGAGTATGACCGATGAGAGAGGAAGACGGTTGGAAACTTGGGCTTTGGAGTGGTCAGGCGACGATATAATCGGCGTCCCTCTCCCTTGGTATAGTTCGAATCTCCCATTAGAGTTTCATCATGTAACTGTGAAGAAGAGAAGTGATGAGGGAGAGATAATCACTGCTAAAGTTGAGGCGCTGACAATACTTAAAGACTATATAGGATTAGAAACCGGAGTAACCTTCAACACCGCCACATACGAATTCAAAAACATCAATCAATCCGAACAGTGGAAGTCTGACATAATGGAGCTTAAGAAGGGGCTTAGTTAGTGCGCTAATCTTGTGAGCTTGGGGCTAAAGTGGAAGTTAGAAATGTGAAGAATAAACATATTCAGAATTAATACTAAACATAAAGGAGGTAGTCAAATGCCTGAGGAAGTAATCGGAAAGGTGAGTGATTTCTTTGCCCGACCAGTAGTAGCTGGCATTCAGTTAACCGCTACTTTAAAACTGGGTGACAAAGTCCATATCAAAGGGCACACTACTGACCTTGAACTTACCGTTGATTCAATGCAGATGGACAATGTAGATGTTAAAGAGGCTAAAGCTGGAGACGCAATTGGTATTAAGCTTAGTGATCGGGTAAGAAGAGGGGACACAGTCTATAAGGTTACTGCGTAAAGGAAATACCAAGGCGTCACTTTCACCGCGGTCACGGAATTCTAGGCATGGGACATCATTGCGCCATCGACGGACATGAACTGACCGGTGAAGAAGTCCGTGGCATCAGACGCCAAATAGACCACCAGAGAGCCTATCTCACTGAGATGACCATAGCGCTTCAAGGGAAGGTAGCGCAAAAGACGGGCCTCCTCCGGCGTCTCGGCCTTCTCCGTCTCCGAAAACCACCCGGCACCGATAGCATTTACCGTGATACCCTCTCGTGCCCACTCCAGGGCCAGGGTCTTGGTGAGTTGAAGCACACCCCCGGCGGCGGCACTGTAGACAGCATGATTGACTACACCCCTTTCTGCCTGGCAGGAGGTGACATTGATAATCCTCCCCTTCTTTTGCTCTAACATATGCTTTCCTACAGCCTGGCAGCAAAGGAAAACGGAGGTCAGATTAGCTTCCATGACCCGATGCCACTCGTCTTCCGTTATCTCCATGAAGGGTTTGGCAAATTGTAGGTCGGCGGCATTTACCAGAATGTCAATCTTGCCCAACTCGGTAATAGTCTGCTGCACCATCTTTTGCACTTGAGAAGGTTTTGTCATATCCGTGGGAATGGTTACTGCCTTTCTCCCCAGACGATGCACTTCATCGGCTGCTTCTTCTATCTTTTTGGTGTTCTTGGCAGCCACAGCCACATCAGCTCCCGCCTCCGCCAGAGCTGTAGCTATATACTTGCTCCAGAATCGACCATTTCCAACAACTAAAGCACTCTTACCATTAAGATTGAATTCCTCGGAGACCATGCTAATCCTCCTTTATAGTGATAATCGGAGCATATCCGGTAGGGGCGTATGCTCCTGCCAGCGCAGCACCATCACAAAGAAATGTTTCACCCGTGATATAACTAGAGGCATCAGAAGCCAAAAAGAGACCTAGAGAACCGATATCCTGCACTTCCCCAATTTGCCCCACGGGGGTAAATGTTGCTGCAGCCGCCTTTCGCTCTGGCGGCATGACACCAGTATCAATGAGACCAGGCGCAATACAGTTCACCTGGATATTGTCTCGAGCCCAGGTTAATGCCAGGGAGCGGGTAAGCAGGATGACTCCGGCTTTGGCACAGCAATACATAAAGTTGTTTCGTCCACCCCTAAGCCCAAAACCTGAGGAAATATTGATCACCTTGCCGCTCTTCTGAGCCACGAGGTGTTTTCCCACCGCCCGACAGCAGAAAAAGGTGCCACTGAGGTTGGTATCCATACCCAGATGCCACTCCTCGTCAGTAAGATCCCATATCGGCTTCCTCTCCTGTCCCCGAACAATGCCGGCATTAGTTATCAGGATATCAATCCTGCCCATCTCCGATAGGGTTCGCTCCACCAGCTGATTGACCTGCTGGGAATCGGTGACATTAGTGGAAATAGCAAGCGCCCTTCTGCCTAAGGCTCTTACTTCCTTTGCCGCCTGTTCAATGGGTTCCATACGACGGGAGGCAACGACAATGTCTGCCCCCTCCTTAGCTAGAGCCAGAGCCATTGCTTTGCCCAGACCAGTGCCTCCACCAGTAATAATCGCCACCTTCCCCTCTAAACCTTGCTTTCCTGAAACCACAACTCACCTCCAATGTTTTACTTAAGCTCTTAGCTGTGTTTTCTATGTTTGAAAAGGCAATTTCCCATTTCTTATAGCACACCTTTGTGGTATGAGTCAAAAGGGGTTATGTTAATTATTCGCTTATGCTTTTGATGAGGTTAGCCATTTCAATGGCATTCTCGGCAGCTTCAAAGCCCTTATTCCCCATCTTAGTCCCTGCCCGTTCAATAGCTTGCTCCAGAGTATCGGCGGTAATTACGCCATAAATAATGGGCAGCCCAGTCTCTAAACCCACATTAGCGACGCCCTTAGTCACCTCAGCGGCAATGTATTCGAAGTGAGGCGTTCCGCCACGAATCACCGCACCAAGGCAGATAACAGCATCATATTGCTTAGTCTGGGCTAATTTCTTGGCTACCAGTGGAATTTCAAATGAGCCTGGTACCCAGGCAGTCTCTATATCTTCCTGGTTAACCCCGTGGCGAAGCAGGGCATCCTGTGCCCCCTCAAGTAGTTTCCCTGTAATAAACTCATTAAAGCGGGAGATAACCAGCCCAAACTTCAGCCCTTCCCCCAGTAACATACCTTCGTAACGCTTACTCATTATTTTCTCCTCATTCTGGTTTAATTATCGGCAGCGCTTGGTATTTCTAAGTGATGACCTAATTTTTTTTGTTTTGTCTCCAGGTAACGGCGGTTGTACTGATTGGGAGAGATGATAATGGGTACTGTTTCTACTACCTTTAGCCCATAACCTTCCAAAGCTATCACCTTTTTGGGATTGTTGGTGAGCAGTCGGATGCTGTGTAAACCCAGCTCAGCCAGTATTTGGGCACCTATACCGTAGTCTCGCAGGTCTGGAGCAAAGCCTAAAGACAGATTAGCCTCCACGGTGTCCAGTCCTTTATCTTGAAGGGCATAGGCGAGAATTTTATTATGAAAGCCAATGCCTCGTCCTTCCTGTCTCATATACAGGAAAACTCCTCGTCCCTCCTCAGCAATATTTTGCAGTGCCAGTGCAACCTGCTCCCCGCAATCACAACGAAGGCTAGCAAATACATCCCCGGTAATACACTCGGAGTGAACTCGGACTAATACCGGCTTCTCAGTGGATATAGCCCCCATTACCAAGGCCAGGTGTTCATCGGTGTCTATATCACTCTTATAGGCAATGGCAGCAAACTCCCCATATTTTGTTGGTAGCTTGGCCTCAGCCACTCGGTGCACCAGTTTTTCGGTGCGTCGCCGATAGGCAATAAGGTCGGCGATACTCACAATCTTAATCCCAATTTTTTTTGCCATCACCTCAAGTTGAGGCAGTCGTGCCATAGTACCATCGTCTTTCATAATTTCACAGAGAACCCCTGCCGGATAAAGGCCAGCCAGCCTGGCCAAGTCAACCGCAGCCTCGGTATGCCCTGTGCGCACCAAAACACCACCATCCTTAGCCCGCAATGGGAAGGTGTGTCCCGGCTGAACTAAGTCCTCCGGATTAGTAGCCTGGTCGATTAAAGTCTTAACTGTCTCTGCCCTATCCGCTGCCGAGATACCCGTGCTTATGTGGTGCTTTGCTTCGACAGATACAGTAAAAGCCGTAGAGAATTTTGAGGTGTTCTCCCTCACCATCATAGGAATCTTCAATTCGTCTAAGCGCTCGCCAGTAATGGGTACACAAATAAGACCCCTGGCATGCTTGGCCATGAAGTTGATCGCTTCAGCGGTGACCTTCTCGGCTGCCATAACCAGGTCGCCTTCGTTTTCTCTGTCCTCATCATCAACTATAATAATAAACTTGCCTGCGTTTATATCCTCAATAGCTTCAGGAATGCTTGATAAGCCCATGCTTATCCCTCCTCATTTGGAAATAGAATAAATTAACCTACTAAGAACCCGTGCTCTTGTAGAAAATCAGTGGTTATACCTGTGCTGTGAGGCTGACTGAGTTGCTCCACATATTTGGCAATAATATCCACCTCCAGGTTAACCAGGTCACCAGTTCGCTGACCACCCAAGGTAGTATGTTTCCGAGTATAGTCAACAATAGAAACCTGAAATGAGCCGGTATCTTCAGTTATAATAGTCAGACTAACCCCGTCAACAGCAATAAAGCCTTTCTCAACCGTATAGCGCCTCACTTCAGGGTGGGCTTCAATTCCAATTATCACTGCCCCCTTATCCCATGTAACCGAGGTTACCCTGCCTGTATCGTCCACATGCCCTTGAACTAAATGTCCTCCCAGGCGTCCGCCCAGAGCTAGAGGTCGTTCCAGATTAACTCCATCCCCAGTAGAAAGTAGGCCAAGGTTAGTCCGCCTTGATGTCTCTGGCATTATATCGACAGAAAACGAATTAGTATTAAAGTTGATAATTGTCAGGCATGCCCCGTCAACGGCGATACTGGCGCCAAGTTCCATTCCCTGGAGAACATCGCTGGCAGCGATAGTAATCCTTTCTGGTACCACTGAAGTAACTCTACCCACCTCTTCTATAATCCCGGTAAACACCTCTCACTCCTCAACATATCCGCTAACCATCAAATCCGCGCCAAGCTTTTCAGTTCTAATACGCCCTAATTTAATTGAGTCTACTACTTTATCAACCCCTTTACCAGCAACAGCTGTTTTCGCCTCCTTCCCGCCAATGATAATAGGGGCAACAAAAGCAATAACCTTATCTACAAGCCCATAGTCAAACAGAGAACCGAAAAGAATCCCACCACCCTCAACTAAAACACTGGTAATTCCACGCTCGCCCAGTGTTTTTAGCAATTTTTCTAAATCTACCATCCCTTCTTCTGATGATGACAATTCTAATAGCTCAGCACCAACCCGAGTAAAGGCTGCTGCCTCCTCTGATTTAATCAATCTGCCCAGTGCCAGAAGCGTCTTACCTGGCTCACTAAATACATGAGCAGTTAACGGTGTTCGTCCTTTACCATCCACGATTACCCGGAGCGGTTGCTTCCTTGCCGTTCCTCCTTTTCCACCGCAGCACCTGGTGGTAAGGTGGGGGTCATCAGCCAGAACGGTATTCACTCCGGCCATAATAGCATCGGCAGTATAACGCAAATTATGAACATACTTCCTCGCCTCGTCACCGCTAATCCACTCAGAGTTACCACTCTTAGTAGCAATCTTCCCATCCAGACTTACTGCAAATTTTGCGGTAACAAAAGGCATGCCGGTAGTAATGAACTTAGTATAAGCCTCGTTAACCTGTTTAGCTTCTTCTTCATGCTCACCCACATATGTCCTGATGCCCTCTCTCTCCAGCTCATCTTTGCCTTGCCCTGAAACCATGGGATTTGGGTCAAGCATAGCCAGATGAACCTCAGCGATGCCAGCAGCAATAATTGCCTGAGTACAAGGAGGAGTCCGACCATAGTGGCAGCATGGCTCCAAAGTAACATGCATTACCCCGCCTCGGGCTTCTTCGCCGGCTTGGTTTAGAGCTACCATCTCGGCATGCCAGGAGCCAGGTGGTTGCGTATAGCCTTGCCCTACGACTACATCATTCCTAACCACTACAGCCCCTACCGCTGGGTTAGGGCTAGCCTGCCCCAAAGCTAACTTAGCTAGGCAGAGTGCTTGCTTCATGTAATCCATATTATTGCCATTCTAGCACCTCTTTTTGAAAAAGTGCAACATTTGTCAATGAGGGTCGTTTACGAGGGAGGATAAACGACATGGCACTTAATTGTCCTCTACTAGAATGATAAGCACCGTTAGGGTATAATTGGGATTAAATCTGGAGGAGGTAGCTACTGGGTGAGAACCTTTTTCCGTGATATTCTGGCAACAATTATATTGGCTGTGGTAATTCTCCTTGTGCTGAATGCCATAATCGGAATACCGCCCTCTATTATTCCCAGCGGTAGTATGGAACCTACCTTTCAAATAGGGCAACGGTTGATAGTAAGTAAGATTACCTATGCTTTTCGTGAACCTGAAAGGGGCGATGTGATTATATTTCACCCGCCTTTCGAATCAGAAGAACCTTTTATCAAACGGATTATTGGCTTGCCCGGTGAGTCCGTAGAGATAAAGCAGGGGACGGTTTATATCCATAAAAACGGTAATGTTTTACCTCTGGATGAACCGTATATTAAAGAACCCCCTATTCATGTTTTTAGGGGGGCCCTAATCCCAGAAGGTGAATATTTTGTTCTCGGTGATAACCGTAATAACAGCAGTGATTCCCGCACTGGCTGGACAGTGAAAAGGGAAGGCATAATTGGCAAAGCATGGTTATCAATCTGGCCACCAGGTAGGTGGGGACTTGTGGCTAATCCTCTACAAGAACAGCTAGCTGCCCCATAAGTAAATAATTGTCTGACTGAGGTTTACTGTAGCTTGAAGAGGCTACGCCTTTCAAAGAGCTAATCTCCTCTTGCCCTCCTGACCAGAATGGAGTCATTATAATCTATAAATCTAAGCCCCCATCAGATTGGGTAAGAAAGTAATTATCTGGGGGAAAGCTATAAACAGGATTAGAGTGAAAATATCGCAGGCAAGAAAGGGTAAAATAGCTCTAAATGCCTGGTCAAGGGTGAGCTCCTTGGTTGTAGCCTGCACTATAGACACATTTAATGCTACCGGGGGTGTTATCCAGGCGATTTCACACATCTTTATAGCAATAATGCCAAACCACATACTGTTATAGCCTAGGGCTCTTATAGCTGGAACAAATATAGGGGTGGTTACCATCAACATTCCCAGGGTGCCAAGAAACATCCCCAGAATAAGGTAAACGATAAGTATAAGAAACAATGTTATTATCGGATTGGGGAAGCTAAGGGCAAGGTTGGCAAAAGCTAGGATAACATCGGTGTAAATCATAAATCTAGTTAGGAACATTATCCCGAGGAACATAAGCATAATCAAAAGAGTAACTCGCAATGTTTCTAAAACTGCTTCTCGGAGGCGAGTCCAGGTAAGTCTTCTGAGAGCCAGGGCAATAGCAAAAGCTGCGAAAGCCGCCATACCGCCGGCCTCAGTGGGAGTAAAGACACCCTTATACATACCCCCGATAATGATGATAAACATTACTACTGGGGGTATGAGATATCTTAGACTGGTAAGTCTTAACCGCCATGGCGCTGGTGGTAAAAGCGGGGCTATTTTGGGGTTACGTCTGACTCTGCCAACAATCATTATTATATAGATAAGTGCTGAGACAATACCTCCAGCGAAACCGGCAACGAGCATCGGACCTATGCGCAACGAGGCAAGAGCACCGAATACTACGATTGTAATACTGGGGGGTATCATGGCAGCTATGGTTCCTGAAGCGGCGACTACCCCAAGAGATAAATCCGGGTCATATCCATACTTTCTCATTTCGGGGTAGGCCATTTTTGCCATAGCTGCTGCTGTAGCCTGGCTGGAACCGGTGCATGTACCAAAAGCAGCACAGGCAGCAGTGGTGGCTACGGCTAACCCGCCGTGGAAGTGCCCCAGCCAGTACCGCATTGCTGTAAAAATGTCCTCCCCGATACCAGAGTAGGACAGTATAAAACCCATAAGGATGAAAAGGGGTATAACACAAAGGTCATAGCTATTTAAAGTAGCTTCAATGAAGACCCGGGCTACTGTCCAGCCAGCAAGCGTCCCCCTCCACCAAAAGATACCGAGTATACCGATTAGTGCGGTCGCAATATGAATTGGCATACCCAGGAATATGAGGAGCAAACAAACTGCAACCCCGATAATCCCAATAGTAGTCGGCTCCATTTGATTATCTCCTAACCTAGCTCGGGTTCAATTAGACCGTAATTACCATCCTTCCGCCGATACAACAGGTTAAGCTCTTCACTATCCGCGTTAAAGAAGAGGAAGAAATCGTGACCTAAAAGCTCCATCTGGTCTATAGCTTCAGCCATCAACATTGGCTTAACGGTAAACCGTTTAACCTTGACTATCTTTGGTGGGGGTGGTATTGGCTCAATTTCCTCATTGAACCCACCCCTGACCAATGAGTTACCTCTCCCCTTGTTATACAGCTTCCCCTTGTAGCGCTCAATTCGCCGCTCCATAATTGCCGCTACCTTATCAATGGCGGTGAACAGGTCTTCCCCTTTCCCCTCACCACGGAGTAGGGTGCCACTGCTGTCTATGGTCACCTGCGCCACAAAACGCTGCTGGGGAGACCTCGTCTTTTCTTCAAATAGTTCAACCTTAGATTCAATAATGTTAGGCAGGTGGCGGTTGAGCTTGCCCAGCTTGCGCTCAACATAGCGGCGCGTTGCTGGTGATAGCTCTACGTTTTTACCAGTTATCTGCGGCTCCATTAGTTCGTGTTCCTTACCCTCTTTAATTTACTTAAATCTCCTTGGCTAGCACAAGCCCCCATACTGAGGTCGCTCCGGCTGCTTTTAGCGCCGTAGCACAGGCATCAAGGGTCGCCCCGGAGGTGGAGACATCGTCTATAAGCAACACTTGTCTGTCCTTTAGTCTGTGGTGGCGACAGGTAAAAGCATTAGTTACATTACTTCGCCGTTCATCTACAGTTGATGTTCTAGCTTGCGGAGGTGCATGCCGCTCTCGGATGAGGCAGTCATCTACTACCGGTAAATTAGCGAGTTTACCCAGTTGCCGGGTCAGCAGGCTAGATTGATTGTAACCACGTTCCCTCAACCGTTTGTGATGCAGCGGCACCGGCACCAGAACCTCTCTGGGCAGAGGATTGGTAATGAGATAATCGTTTAGCAACTTAGCCAGGGGCACAGCCAGAGCTCTAAGGTTTCGGTACTTTAGCTGGTGAATAGCTTGGCGCGCCACTCCATCAAATCGGAACGGGGAGCGAATGCCGTCTATCTCTGCCTGCCAGCTAACACAGCCTGGGCAAAGTATGCCGCTGGGCTGGGGTTTACCACACATAGGACAGAGCGGGGGCATAATCCGGGGTAATGAGCGGTGGCAAGAGGGACAAAGAAAATCACCTTCCTTCCCACAGCCGATGCACCATCGTGGAAATAAAAGGCCAACTGCTATCCCCTTAAGTTTAGCTAACTGAGGAAGCACATTTACCACCCATAATCTAGGCCTTCACTGTGGACCGCTTAATATTTTAGCGGGAGCGAACAGTATGAAGTGCCCCACTCATAATGGGTTCATTAAGATAAACATCACCATTCCTGATTTTCAGATTGAAGCCGCAATCAGGATTGGTGCAAACCCAGGCTTTGTAGTGAATAGCTGACCCTTGACTGCCAAAATCAGACAAAGGCACCAGGTCCCCGGACTTACACTTCTGGCACTTGGGGAAATTAAGTTGTTCCACGAGATCCACCTCCCACCGAAATAGAATCTTTGGTAGTATACACTAAGCAGTAATTGTTGGCAAGGGCTTCTCTAGTCCAACCGAGCTAATTCGACTGTAAATAGCACCTTCCCTGATAATTTGGCTCTCACCAAGACATCGGATCTCTTTGGTTTAGAAGCTAGTCTCTCCCGGTGGCATTATCGCAATATGCGAAAACGCTGTGTCTTTGGTTGCGCCGTGCCAGTGCTTCTCGCCTGCCGGAATGATGGCCCAAGTCCCCTGCTTCATTTCTATTTCTTCGTCCTCTGTCGCTACTATTCCTGTTCCCTTAGTGGCGTATAAGATTTGGTCAAAGGTATGAGTATGGAATACGCAGTGAGCACCGGGACTAAAGTTTATTATGGCAACCCTCAGCTCATTACCAGCCTCACCGACGATACCCTGCCTCTTGACAATGCCGCCTGTAAAGATTTTGGATGTACTTTCTGGAGCTTCAATGTCACTTGTTCTCATCACTTTCATCTCACCTAACCTCCTTTTTCTAGAGATTTCTCTTTAATCCAACCGAGCTAATTCGACTATGAATAGCGCCTTCCCTGGTTAGCTGACTCCTCATCAGGCTAATAGCATCTACTTTAATGGTATAAGCTGCCTCAAATTTAGTGCCGGCGATAAGTTGCCCAAATCTTTGCCGCTCGTCGGGTGATGCCCGGTTACGAAGGCGGGCCAGGGTCAGATGGGGCGTAAATGGTCGTGACTCAGGAGTAAAGCCCAGGGGAGTCAGGTTAGAATCAATGCGTTGCTGGAGCTGGACTAGCTTGTCTACCTCCCCGCCTACCCCCACCCAGACTACCTGAACTCGCCTCAAATTTGGGAAAGCGCCTAGTTCTCTAACCTCGAGGTGGAAAGGGGACATCCCCCGAACCGCCTCCTCTATCGCCCTAATTATCTCATCAATCCTATCTACAGCGATACTGCCCAGGAACTTTAGTGTCAGGTGAATACTATTGGGGTCAACCCATTTCACCCGAGGCTGTTCGCCCAACTTCAGCCGAGCCTCAAGCTGGGTAAGCCCTACTTTTAACTCATCAGGTAGCTCAATAGCAATAAAGGAGCGAACCTTTTCCATCGTTCGAGCCCTACCCGTCTTCAATACTTAGCAGCCTCTGGGCATTACCCGATAGAATCAGGTTCTCTGTCTCCGCAGCTAAATTCAGAGACCTAATCTCCTTTATTAACCGACTTTGTGCCAGCAGAGGGTAGTCACTGCCGAAAAGAATCTTGTCAGCACCAACAAGCTGGATAACCTGGGTATATACCTGAGGACTATATAGAAAGGGCGAAGCCGCAGTATCAAAAAAGACATTGCTCATAGCCTGTTTTACCTCAGGCATTAAAGCATAAAAAGGTAAACCACCACCCCAGTGAGCACAGACTATAGTTAGGTCAGGGAAGCTGGTAATAAAGGGGTAGAGTGTATCAGGGGTAATGCTTCCCTTGCCCGGGTAGCTACGACCTACTGGTTCAGAGGTGTGCATGAGTAAAATTAGCTTATGCTTCCGTAGTACCTCGACTAAGGGGTCTATCACCTCTTCATCCCGGAGGTCAAATAATTGCATATCCGGTCTCATCTCACCAACACCCCTTATCCCTTCTTTAGCGCAGCGCTCAATTTCAGTAATGGCTGCTTCATACGAATTGGGCTGAACGGCACAAAAACCTATCAAACGCTGGGGGTAGCGGGCTACTGATTCTAGAATATAGTCGTTGGTTTCAACACACAGCTCATGAGTAGTCCAGCCGATATTAGTAATAACTGAAATATCAACCCCATCTCTATCCATACTGGCAATGAGTTCATCAGCAGTGGCAAGCTTGGCATCTTTCTCGGAGTAGAGGATAGCGAAACAGGGGTCACTATCAATATATTTACTGCGGTTCTTCTTTATCCGGGGTGGAAATACATGGGTGTGAAAGTCAATAATCATTGCCAGATTATAGCAGTATCCCTTAAATGACTTCAACCTTGAAACAGAAGGATTCATCTATCTAGCTGCTACTTTGTGTCTATTGCGTATCAGTCTCCAAGAAGACGGTGCTCCACTACTGTTGTTAAGACCACCTCCCTCTTCAAAGTCGCCACTACAGTCCACAGGCACGCAGGTTTGTGATATAGTGTAAGCTGAAT
>SDBU01007974.1_pt1 | contig 12109 bp, 16 predicted proteins | sample 2277071 | NCBI WGS metagenome assembly SDBU01 (sample SAMN10397929, study PRJNA504765) | marine sediment metagenome | isolation source: marine sediment core GS08_GC12, 126 cmbsf | place: Arctic Ocean: Gakkel Ridge, Loki's castle | collected 2008
GAGGACTCATAAGCCTTTGGTCGGCGGTTCGAATCCACCCGCTGCCACTTTACTATTTATTCCTTATCTTTCTTAAAGCAATCTGCAATGCTTTGTCCAAATTCTTCAGCTGCCTTACCTACGTCTCTAAATTTGTTTCTGACATCATCATCCTTAAATCTATTTGCTAAGGTCTTTGCTGAACTGGATGCACTTTCTGTAAATTCTTTAGCCTTCTCTTTGAGTTCAGGGTCGTTAAATATTTCACTAATGGCTTCACCAAAAGCTTTGAACATTTCAGCAAAATTGTCAGCCGCCTGTTTCTTATCGGATTCCTCCCGTCTAATTTGTGTCCGGATTATAGCACAGCTTCTTTACTTCTTCATCTATTTAACATTTACAGCTAAACTATATGGTTCACCGATGCTGGCTCTTATACGTCAAAGAAAAAAGGTTAAATGATAAGTACTATAGTGGCATCACCATTACCCCTGAAAAATTGTTGAATCAATTGTATAATGTAATAGAAGTGACTATTTGAGGCAGAGGGAGGTGTTAATGTCTGAAAAGAAGTACACAATTCTTGAATCGTGGCCAGCTTTGAAAGAGGACTTGGAGAGTTTCTTATCTGATACGGACGCCTGGATAATATCTGAACTTAAGAAAGCACAGGCAGCTAAAGATTGGGGAACAGTCGGAAATATAATAGAAGTGATGGAATCGGTGCACAACCTGAGTCATCCACATTAACCGAGATTCAAGTATTAGAATTTTCAAATAATAGGAATGTAAAAATGATTAGAGAAGAAGTTGCCACACTCGCCGGTGGGTGTTTTTGGTGTTTGGAAGCCGTTTTTAAGGAAGTGAAGGGCGTGCAGAGAGTGTTATCAGGGTATACCGGCGGTAAAAAGATGAACCCCACTTATGAAGAGGTTTGTAGTGATAAAACAGGACATGCAGAAGCCGTCGATATCACGTATTTTGCCGACATGATTTCATACCGTGAAATTCTGGAAATCTTCTTTACTGTTCACGACCCAACTACTTTGAATAGGCAAGGAAATGACGTTGGGACACAGTACCGTTCGGTAATTTTCTACCACAATGAAGTACAGAAATTCATCGCCGAACAAGTTATTAAAGAAATTAACGAAGCTCATATCTGGAATGCCCCCATTGTCACCGTGGTCAGGCCATATACGATATTTTATAGTGCAGAAGAATACCACCGTGACTATTTCGATCGCAATCCCGAAAAAGCTTATTGTCAGGTTGTGATTGCCCCCAAAGTAGCTGAGTTCCGTAAAAGATGGGAGGATAAGTTAAGAAGTTAACATTCTTATAATAGCTAATATCCGAAACTGGCCCTCATCAGCCTTTGGTCACAATTTATCTACTAAAAAGCTTCCAGATAACGGGAATAGCTATAACAAAAGCAAGCACAATGAAAATCCACCAAGTCCAAGTTGCTATCCAAGTTGCCAGTAGAACACCAATACCTATTCCTCCGATGACTTTAGCCGTTACATATAATAATGCGTGAGGATTCGGTAAACTTTTTAGTTTCTCTACCTTGTCGCTAAACCAACTCATCCTGTACACCTCCTAAGTCCTGCTGTGATTAGCAAACATTATGACTTATTAGTAATTACCTTAGGTTTTCTCAGCATTGCCACTAACTTATCATTTGTCCCTGCAACAATGAACTCATCAACTACTTCAAAACCAAAGTGCTGATACATAGAAACATTCTTCTCACCCTCTGTTTCAAGATAGCAATGTAAACCCTCTTCATCAATACAAGACAGCATTTCATTTAGTAACTTACTAGCGTGTCCCTTCCCCTGATGTTGTGGATCAACCGCTAATATTGATAAATACCAATGTTTATCAGGCGCTAATTCTTGGTGCTTTTTTTCTATATACTGATCAAATGTTTGCATCCTCTTAAGAGCTTTAATGCCTATTATAATTGCTGGCCAGATAGCCCCAGAAGTCAGTATTCGCCAGAAGGGTCTTCCCTTCCTTTTATCCGAATGCATCCAAATCGCAATTCCTTCCAATTGAGGTGAAGTTATAAAAATCCTACTATTTGAGTAATTACAGAGAAGATGGAACTCATTAACGTAAGGTGTTTTCACCTTTCTCTCTTCTGGATCGGGAAAGACGTCTTTCAGGTCATTTTTAAATGCCCTCGAGAGCATTAGAGACGCTGGTTTAATATGTTTCTTTTCTAGTTTAAGCAAGGTTATTTCCTTTTCTTGCTATTATACTTTATCTACTCCTAAAAAGTATCACAAAGCTATCGATAGATTCCTATTAAACTGCAACAATCCCCGTCCTTATGGCAACGGGGAAAAGCACTAGCGGCGTCACGGAAAAATCTGAGCAAGTTTAATTGACGTCGCCTTTAGGCTTCTCAAATCTCGCCATTAAAGTTCCTTTATTTTATTTCATCTTTATCATCTCCTTAACCCTATATCAACTATATAATTCCTTAATAAACTCGGCGCTTACACACTCAATATGTTATACTCAGTGATTAACCGGTAAAAACCAAGTTTTTATAACCTCAATTCGTACTCTACCCTATACCATATGCGATCAGTATCTCTGCTTATTATTGTATAAATAAAAAAGAAGGGATTAATCACGATTTGGAGATATTTACAACACCCTGGGTACTCACTATATTCGCCGTGTTGTTTGCTGCTTTTATTCGAGGTGTGGCAGGATTTGGGTTCGCACTCATCCTGGCACCAATACTACTTCACATTTTGAACCCCACCGATGTAGTTGTCATCAATCTATTTTTGGGTACACTTAGCAATATTGTAGTTTTATCCTATTCATTTAAAAAAGTGAACCTTAGAAGAATTCTCCCCATGATTATTAGCAGCGTCTTCGGGGTACCCATTGGTACTTGGATAATCACTGTAACCTCCCCTTCAATTTTAAAGATACTAATTGGAGGAGTGACCGTCTTTTTTGCCATACCTTTGGTTCTAGGTTTCAGTAAGACTTTTAAACAAGAGAAATTATTTGGCGGTATTTCCGGTTTTTTAAGCGGCATACTTTCCAGTTCAACAAGTCTGGGCGGTCCACCAGTCGTTATGTTCATGCACAGCCAGAACTGGAAAAAGGATACAATTCACCCTAGTCTCGCTGCCTATTCTTCATTTCTCCACGTTTGGTCACTTGTTGCCTTTTCTGTTTCAGGGCTGATAAACGCACAGACAATTATAAATGCAGCATCATTGGCACCTGCGTTACTGACAGGCACCGGCTTAGGGATTTTAATCTTTCGCAAAATTAATGCCCGTTACTTTCGATGGTTCTCGCTGGCCATTGTCATCTGTGCAGGAATACTGGGTATTCTCTCTGGCATAGGGAGTTTCGCTTAATTCCAACAGGTCTCGAAATACGGCTAATTAACTATCAACATGAACAGTTGCTATTACACAATAATTCAGTTTTTTCCAATCTTCGCTTATCCAACCTTAATTATGTAGTTACAACTACATTCCACCCGCTGCCACTTTTCTTTTTAAGGCATCCTTTGAGTCACCTCTTAAACAGGTAGAACAGCTATCCCGAGGAGAACATGATACTCTTGCTTTCGCAAGTTAATCCCATAAACTTGACACTTTGGACATAGACCGCATAATCTTAGAGAAGAGTAAGGGAGTAGTATTGATAATACGAACTCTCAAAAACCTCTTAGTCATCGCAGTAGATTAAGGGAGTGTGATTAGAACGATGCTAAAAAGAAAAACGCTAGTCTTTATAGTCACCTTATTAGTAACAGCAAGCTTATTAGCCGTACTTACTGGATGTAGCAACAGTGACCACTCGATAGTTGGTTCAGGGAATCTAACAACCCAGGAAATGGATTTCACCGATTTCACCAAGCTCGAAATTAGTCATGTTTTCCAAGCCAAGGTAGCCAGAGCGAATTCTTGCTCTATTAGTATCACCGTCGATGATAACCTGCTCGAATACGTTGTCGTTCGTAAATCGGGAAATACGCTACATATATACCTTGAAGGAGGGTACACCTACATCGGCACAACAAAACTAGTAGAAATCACCATGCCCGAAATTGATAAACTACGTTTGTCAGGAGCCTCACGGGCAGAAATTAGTGGGTTCAGGTCTTCGGATCGTCTTGAATTTGAAGCGTCAGGAGTTAGCTCTTTAGATATTGATGATCTGAAAGCTGGCGACACGAGTTTTGAAATATTGAGCGGCAGCAATGTCTCGGGTGGTATCGAGATTGCCAGTGGTAAATTCAACGTATCAAACGGAAGCACTATTGACCTGGAGGGCTTTGCCTCGGATATATCTATTGAGGCAACGGGAGCCAGCCACGCCAATTTAGCCAATCTCTCCGTTAGCAACGCTACGGTTAAAATGAACGGAGCAAGCACCGTCACTGTTAACGCAAGTAGTACTGTAGATGGCAATGTAAGTGGCGCTTCAAGATTAATTTACCTCGGCAACCCTACGCTGACTATTGAGATGTCAGGCGATTCATCTGTAGACAATAGATAACGTATTTAAACCCGGTTACATAATAACACCTGCCCTAATGGGGTTCACGGGGGTGCTTGACAATACAGTTTAGAGTATTACTGGCACTAACCATCTCTCACTATTTTTAGCTTGTTCTATTAACCGTGAAATTTTTAAAGTGGGCATTTCACAATAACCGTAACCCGTTTCCCTGGCCCCAGCCCACTTCGTTGAGATGGGTATTGACAAATCCTCAGAACAGGACTAAACTCAAGTTCCAGCATATTGTCCACATAAAAGGAGAATAAAATGGAAAAGAAAAAAACCAACAAGAAAGATTATCGTGTAACTCAAATTGAAGGAAAAATTACCTGGAAAATTGAGGAATTGTGGGACGGTGGGATTGAGAGAGCTCCGTATAGCAGCAAAGAGGGTGCAATAAGGATTGAGGAGAAAATTGCACGGGATAATGGATTCATTGATGACCTGGTGCTGCAGGACATTCAGGGCATTATAGAGAAGGAAAAAGAATCACCTACAGATGCCTTTGAGAGAGATGTACGGGGTGCTTGGCATTGTAAACACGCTTGTTCCATAGAGATAGAAAACAAAGAGATAGTGTTTACCGAAGGGATGACATTCACCAAAGGAAATCCTTATATGATGATTGATGTTGCTAAATGGTTAGATGAGAATTCTTAAGCGATAATAGAAGAGTATAGCTTCAAGCTATCCTCAAACCTCACCGACTTAGCATATCTCTACACCTTCACCTAATCGGCTTCCAACTCATCTTCATACAAGACTACCTCTTCTTCGCCGTTTCCCATTTTTACGGTGTAGATAAAGAAAATTGCGCCCGCATCCGGTCTTATCCAGTAAAGATCTGTCACGACGCCGCTTTGACCGACATATTGCTCTATGCCAGAACTTCTGGCCGATTGCGACTGGCTTTTATCTGGTTTAGCTCTAACTCTCTGCCCTATTTGATATTTTGATTCCATCACATCACCACGCTAAAATGTGCTCTTAATAATTCACTTGTGTATATACACTTGTCTGCATACTTTTGTCAAGTGGGACATTGTCATTTACTAGTTTTTTCGGCTGGCGTTACACTCCTGCAAAACAACTAAACCAGCCTGGAAGCCTGAGTTTGATATTGCAACGATTTATTACCCTTTCATGATACCTATATCTTTAATCTCATATGGACAATAACGAAGGACGGTTCTGCCGGTTAGCTTGACATTGCTACGTAATTACGTTTAAAATTATACTTCCACTCAATATCAGGGGGCAAAAGTGAAATTACTGGCGATAGGTTGCGGACAATGTGGTGGTAGAATTGCCGACGAGTTTGCCCGGCAAAATGCGCTGGCGCATGCTCAGCGTGGAATTGATATAATTACCGGTGCCTTAGCTGTTAATACAGATACCGCTGATCTAAGCGGGCTATCCTATATAAGACCTGATTACCGGCATAGAATCCTTATCGGAGGTCAAAGGACGAGGGGCCATGGCGTAGGTAAAGTAAATGAAGTTGGAGCTGAAATAGCCAAGGAAGATGGTGACAAGGTATTAGAGGGCATAAGAGGAGTAGAGCGACTCAATGAGACAGATGCTTTTTTACTAATCGCCGGCGCTGCCGGCGGCACCGGTTCTGGAACAGTATCAGTGCTGACGCAGCAAATAAAAGAGGTCTACCCGGATAAACCACTATATACCATTATTGTCCTTCCTTTTAGATATGAAGAGATAACTGAGGAGAGGACTATATATAATGTCGGTACTTGCCTAAAATCCACTTACTTAGTAGCCGATGCGGTCATTCTTGTCGATAATCAAAGGTACGTTAGGGAAAAGAGCTCGATCAGGAGTAACTTCATTGACATCAACACTCGGATAGTTACCCCTTTTTACAACTTACTCTGCCCCGGTGAAGAGACAAATCGTAAATACATTGGGTCGAGAGTACTAGATGCCGGAGACATACTGGAGACTCTAGCCGGATGGGTAGTAGTTGGCCACGGTACAGCGAATATACCCCGTATAAAGATGTTCGATGGAAAGTTCGATTTCAGAGATAAGGCCAATGCCACCCTAAGGGGAGTTCAAGCAATGAACCAAGCCGTAAGTACACTATCGCTCAACTGCAAACCTGAAGATGCAAGGAGAGCCTTGTATCTGCTGACAGCACCACCCGGTGAAATGACCCTGGATATGATAAACCAAATCTCATCCTATCTAAAGAAAATAGCGCCAGAGGCTATAATACGCAGTGGTGATTACCCCAGGGGAAAGGGCTCAATAGATGTCACCATTGTCCTATCTGAGCTTACTAATTCAAGAAAGATCATGGATTACTTTAACAAAACGCTCAAATATACCTATCTTCTTAAGAAGAAGCGGGGAGGGGCAGACTACGAAAGTGGAGGATTTGAAGGAGCCCTCAGCGACATACCTTCTTTATTATAGGAGGGTATTACAAATCTAGGAGTAAGCCCCACTTCAGCTAGCCTAAACCATTCTTTGCTATTCTTACTTCCCCTGGAAGATTGTCCAGGCTTGTTCTGTACTTTCTTTATTCGCTTCCCAGGCTTGCTTTACGATTTCGTTACGAGCATCTAATGCCTCTTTTACATCTATTTGGTGAGTTACATTAGCTTTCTCTCTAGCCTTATTATATAGTTCCTCAGCTTGCTGTTCAGCCTTCTCACGCGCCTTTAGGGCTTTTTCTATGGCTGCCTTACAAGTATTATTCGCTTTCTGCTCAGCATCTTTATAAGCCTTCTCCATTTGCTCTTCCCGTTGCTTATAGCCTTTTGCCACCTCCCTTTGAGCTTGTATGTAGGCTGTATAGGCATTCTGAGCTTGGCTTAAAAGATCAGCCAGAGGATCCTTAATCTGCTCAGGGGCCTCACCAGCCGGTTTTAAGGCCTGCTCTTCAGTCTGCTCGGCGGTCTCTTCGGCTTGCCTTCTCTGATCCATCATAGAAATACCCCCCCTTAATTTACTTTTTTTAAACTTTATTTACCAATGATAAAATCCCCATCGCATTTCACGTAGTATTGGAAAAGCATGTTAATTAATTTACTTTACCCTCCTCTTCGTTATCTTCCTCATCCGGCATATCTTTACCAGTAGCAAACATTCGCGCCAGAGATTCTAATCGGTCCTCAATGCCCTTCTGGTTATTTTTACCTACTCCCCTTTTCTCTTTTAAGCTAACCTTCTCTGCTTCATCTGCAGTTTGCTCAAAGGCCGGTGGCAGGACCTTAGTTATCTCTTTTATATCTATTTCCTCAGGTCTTCTGTCGGTTTCCCGATGTTTCTCCACAGGTGTATCGGCATTCTGCCTGGCTACTTGCCTCATTATTTTACCTATTCCTTCAGTGCCAGCTATCAATTCGTCAAATATTTTTGTCCACGCCTCAGCTGCCTCATCAGCACCCTTCTTTGATGCTTCCGTAGCTTCTCTGGCTGCTCTGATTGATGCTTCAGCCATCTCTTTAGCCGATTTACTCACTTCCTCAGCTCTCCTGATAGTCTCTTGTGATGCCCTTGCCGATATCTCAGTAGCTTCTTTAGCCGATTTGCTCGCTTCCCTGGACTTATTTATCACTTCCTGAGATGCTATTGCCCATGTCACAATAGTTTCCTTGGCCGATTCGCTTATTTCCTCAGCTGTGTTTATCGCTTCCAGTGAGGCCTTTTTCGATTCCTCGGCAGCCTCCCCGGCTGCCCTGATTGCTTCCTCAGCTCTACTCACTGCTTCCTTTGACATTTTTCTTGATTCTTCAGTGTCATTTTTAGCTGATTTACTTATTTCCTCAGCCCTGTTTATTGCTTCCAGTGAAGCCTTTTTCGATTCCTCGGCAGCTTCCCTGGCTGCCCTGCTTACTTCCTCAACTCTACTCACTGCTTCCAGTGATACTCTCTTCGATTCTTCGGCAGTCTCCCTGGCTGCCCTGCTTGCTTCCTCAGCTCTACTCACTGCTTCCTCCGACGCTCTTCTCGATTCCCGAGTAGCGTTTTGGGTTGACTTTATTGTTTCGTCAGTCTTACTCATTACTTCCCATGAAGTTCTTTTCGATTCTTCGGCAGCCTCTACAACCGCCCTTCCCATTTCCTCGGTTCTGCTTACCGCTTCCTGCAATACTCTTTTCGATTCCTCAACTATCCTCTCGGCCGATCTAGTTGTTTCTTCGGCCCGTTCCATTGCTTTTTCAAAGGCTTTCTCATACTCCTTAGTCGTCTTCTCAGCTGATTTAGCTATTTTCTCAGACTCATGTACCGCTTCTTGTGATGCTTTTACTGCCGCCCCAGCAACCTTCCTGGTCGACTTACCTGCTTCCTCAGCCCTGCTTGTTGCTTCCTGAGATATGCTTATTGATTGCCCGGCAACCTCCCTGGCCGATTTACCTGTATCCTCAATCTGGATTATCGCTTCTTGAGACGCTCTGAGTGATTCTTCAGCCGTTTCCCTGACTGATTTTATTGTCTCTTCAGTTCTAGCTACCGTTTCCTTAAAGGTTCTTGCCAAAGCCAAAACAGTATCTTCGGTTGACTTTATTGTTTCCTCGGCTTTACTTATTGCTTCCTGTGAGGCTCTTTCTGATTCCTCAGCTATGCTTATTGCTTTGTTGAAGACTCTCCTCGATGCTCCGGAAGTCTCCTTAGCCGATTTACTTATGTCTTCGGCCCTGTCTATCGCTTTCTGGGATGCTCTGGCGGCTGCCTCAGCCTCTTTTTTAGCCCGGTTGCTTACTTCTTCAGCCCTGCTTATCGCTTCCTGAGATACCTTTACCGATTGCTCAGCTGCATCTTTGGCTAATCTACCCAATTCATCAGCTCTAGCTACTGCTTTCTCAAATGTATCGGTATTACCTTTCTTATCCTCTAAGATTTCGGGGGAAATATTATTCAGCGACTCAATTTTATAAGGTTTTACGTTTCTACTGCTCATCTTTTTACCTTGCTTATTCTATGATATGCTACTTACTTTATCAATAGTCAGTTCTTATTTTAACCCAGCGCAACAGTCTTCGGTTTCTTAGTTATTATACTTATACCAGATTATACCATTTCAACTCAATACAGACCAGATACAACCCTAATCTCAGCCAGCGAGAGGAGGTATATCCACTCTTAGAACAAACATTCCGCCAGTTAATTACCTGTTATCAGTTCCCCTTACCCGATTATCATCGTTTTTTATGCACATTCTGTAATGAGAAATCGTTGTTTGTGTACCCCGATGGTATTCAGGTTACATGCCTTAATTACTGTTGCATTCTCTATAAAGCTACTGGGATTCTTGTTAAAGACGGCGACAATGTTTATATCCACAGGATATAATACGTATACTCAATGTACTATTGCCAAGCTATCCTCAAACCTCACTGACCTCATATATCTCTACACCTCCACCTAATCAGCTTCCAACTCATCTTCATACAAGACTACCTCTTCCTCGCCGTTTCCCATTTTTACGGTGTAGATAAAGAAAATTACGCCCGCATCCGGCCTTATCCAGTAAAAATCGGTGATGACACCGCTTTGACCGACATATTGCTCTATACCAGAACTTCTTGCCGCTTGCGCCTGACTCTTATCCAGCTTAGCTCTAACTCTCTGCCCTATTTGATATTTAGATTCCATCAAATCACCACGCTAAAATGTGCCCTTAATAATTCACTTGTCTGTATACACTTGTCTGCGTACTTTTGTCAAGTGGAACATTGTCATTTATTAGCCTTTTCGGCTGGCGTTACACTCCTGCAAAACAACTAAACCAGCCTGTCCAAATAATACTTATTGCCTGATAATTACTCCCAATAAATTACATATTCAGAGCAGCCATGTGTTAAAATAAGTACCAGTGAGCTTATTTATCAACCTGCTCCCTGATATTGAGGAGCAAGGTAATTTAACTAGAAAGGAAATCTCAGAAATGACAGCTATTTTATCCAAGCCGGACATCCAGAGGTTATTACAACAAGAGCCACCTCTAATAGAAGACTACATTAACCTTGAGGAGCAGGTGCAGCCTAACGGTATTGACTTTACTTTACGCGAGATTTCTATGCTCCAGTCAGCCGGCAGGATAACCACGATGAACAGCCAGAGGATGGTATCTGATGTAGCTCCACTAGTCTTTGATGGGTTGAACTTTGTTGACTTGACGCCCGGCGCTTATATTGTTACTTACAACGAGATTGTCCATCTGCCCAAGAATGTCATGGCATTAGCCACGCCCAGGTCCAGCTTGCTCCGTTGTGGCGTTACTGTAAACACTGCGGTATGGGACGCTGGTTATTCGGGGCGCTCCCAATCTCTGATGGTAGTCTATAACCCTCAGGGATTCCGTTTAGAGAGGAATGCTAGAATTGTGCAACTCGTTTTCTTCCAGCTAACCCGGGAAACAGAAGGCTACGAGGGAACCTATCAAGGAGAAAACATTCGGTAACTAACCAAAGACAGGAAGAATCCATCTGGTGCTAACCTAGATAGCTTATTCGGGATGAGGGTCTTTGTTTTACGTCCAGTTCTATGTCGGCTTCTTTGAATAAGCTTATAAAGGCATCATCATTATACCGGCCAAAGCTAACATATCGCTTTATCTTGGCATTTACCAGCATCTTGGCACACAGCACGCACGGTGTATGTGTCGCATAAATAGTGCACCCCTCAAGGCTAACGCCGTGGAGACTGGCTTGTATTATTACATTCTGCTCAGCGTGAATACCTCGGCATATTTCTTGCCTTTCCCCCGAAGGTATACCCTGCTCATCCCTTAGACAGCCAAGCTCAAGGCAATCCTTAAGGCCAGAAGCAGCGCCATTATAGCCTGTAGCCAGTATGTGGTTATTCCTCACCGCCACCGCTCCTACGTGGTGCCGCCGGCAGGTTGCACGTTCAGCCACTACCGAGGCTATCTTCAGAAAATACTCATCACTATCCGGCCTGGTCAATGTTCTCACTTTAATTTAGCAATAACCCCTTTCACTTCTTTTTTTAGCTCTGTTAAAGAGGCTTCGTTGATGACGGTAAAGTCAGCCATAGCGATCGGCCCACCCTTATTAATATTCTCTATTTCCGCCCTATCCCGATTAGTCGCCTCTTCCAGTGTCAGGCCGCGATTTACCCTACCGGCCAACCGTGCATATCTTGTTCCTGGCGACGCCCAAACGGCTACCACATAAAAGTCCTCTCCATAATGCGTCTTCAGAAAGGTATATTCCTCCCAAGAGTAAAGCCCATCAATCACCACCGCCAACTGTTTCCGGGCCAAATCAATCCTAGGTAGATTCATCCTGGCATAAGCTGCCATTCCATGTTCTTTTCTCAGGTGTTCCCTGATGAAGCGCTCGTTCTCCTCATTCAACTCCAGGCCTCTCTTGCTTACTTCCTCATCGGTAATATCCCCGAATCTGATTCTAGCAAAGCCATTTTCTTCAAATAAGCCGGCTACTTCCGATTTACCGGCGCCGGCCATACCTACAATTGAAACCACTTTCACAATTCACACCTCGATGTGCTTCATTATAGGAAAATACATGCCAAATAACAACCAGTGAACTCGGTAACAGCCTGTGCTATAATTCAAACT
>SDBU01007975.1_pt1 | contig 12108 bp, 15 predicted proteins | sample 2277071 | NCBI WGS metagenome assembly SDBU01 (sample SAMN10397929, study PRJNA504765) | marine sediment metagenome | isolation source: marine sediment core GS08_GC12, 126 cmbsf | place: Arctic Ocean: Gakkel Ridge, Loki's castle | collected 2008
ATCGGCGCTGGTCATAGTAATGTTGGAAACTTCAATATTCGAAAATAGAGGCGGCATAGTATCAGCTCCGCCGCCGCCACCTCCGCCTCCGCCTCCGCCGGAGGAGGGCGCATAGTAGGCATAACCCAGGGCAGGGTCGAAGTAGGTAGCCAGCCCGGAATACCACATGCGATAGACGCCCCCGGAGTAGATGACCCAGGGGGCACCTACCCCGGCTTGATCCCAGCCATCCCCTTTGGTCATCTCAAGGCTACGGTTTGACCAGGATATGCCGTCGTCGGAGGAGGCATAGCCAATAGCTACTGAGATTCCTTCCCCAGTCTCATCATAGCCCTTATACCCGGTGTACCACATGTTGTAGGTGCTACCTACTATCTTGACTACACTGCCAACACCAACCCCCCGCCCATCCCAGTCATCAGAGTTATCACTTTTGCGCAGCACGGGATTGCCGGGATCCTTCGTCCAATCGATGCCATCGTCGGAGGTAGCATAGCCAATCTGGAGGCTGCCCAGGTCACTATCAGGTGCCCGCCCGCTGTACCACATCTTGTATGTACTGTCTTCCTTGATTACGCAGGGAGACAGGACACCGTCCTCATCCCAGGTACCACCGGAATTAAGCCCTGTTACTTGCTGGCGGTTTCCTGGATCTGTCCAGTCTATGCCATCAGCAGACTCCACATAGCCGATGGCTGGTATCGCACTCCCGTCGGCAGCAGGGGTGCCGGTATACCACATCTTATAGACGCCGGCAACGGCATCGTATATGACGGAGGGGGAGCCCACGCCTTCATCATCCCACTCACCAGGGTCACCTTTCTCTAGCGCAGGGTTGTTTACTGGATCCTTTGTCCACGATGAACCATTGCCCGAGGTGGCATACCAAATTGCTGGTACCGGTGGGAATCCTGGCTCCAGACCGGTGTACCACATCTTGTAGAGGCTGTCATTGACATCCCATATGACGCAGGCAGCACCAACACCACCTGCATCCGCCTTAGTCGGGTCTCCCTCAACGGCTGGATTGGCAGTATGCCTCGTCCAGGTGATGGCTGCCTGTGCCGGTGATACCTGGCTGCCCAGAGGAATCAGAATCAGGGTCAGGCCAAGAACTATGGCTACTATCAGTATTACTAAGCTTCTGTTTTGCTCCATAGTAGGACCTTCCGGCGGCCGTTATCGACCGCATATATACTACACTTAAGCCTAACAAATATTCAATAATAAGTAAAGACTGGTGACATTAACACTGTCGTTTTTACCGTCGTAACCATTGTTCTTAACCTGATGTCCGCCTGTCGTCAATATGATACACTGCCCCACGCCTTCGGTCAACACCCTCTCGGGGTCAATAATAAATCTGGTGACAGATTCTCAGCGCCCGAATTCCGCCACCGTCAGAAGGATACCAGGTACAGAAAACCTTTCAGTCTTGAGACTGTTTACTAACCCCTCACCCTTTGTCCCTCTCCCCTTCATAAGGGGAGAGGGAAGAGAAATTTTAAAGGAGCTTTGCCCCTTTCAATCTCTTTACTAAAAAACCTTTCAGGCTTGCTTTTTGACGTCGACCCAGAGATGGGGCGGGTTCTCAAAATAGGCGACTCCATTCTTATAGAGCACAAACTCTACCTTCTGATTATCACCGGCATGCCGGGGCGAGAAACCTATTTCATGCTCCCATTTCTCCTGGTTAACCAGCTCTATTGGTCCTATCGCATCCAGTTCATCTCCGGCAAAGTATACTTTTGCTGGCTCACTGTCTATTATCACCCTTACGCTATAAATTGCATTCGCCTGCTCACGGTTCACTATTCCCAGTATCACCCGTCCGCTGTCGCCAGCTATCTCGTGAGCCTCGCCGCCACCGTATCTAACGAGGACTATTTGGTCTCCGCTCATAACAAGCTCGGTAGGATAGCCTTGAGCCGTACCGTCAGGCCCCAGGATATAGAACTCGGTTAGCCTTTCTCCAGCCTTGGGTGTAGCTATAACGTAACCCAGCGTTCCCAGCGTCCATAATATAGACAGGAGCAGGATAATAGACAGCACCTTGCTCAAGGCATCACCGCCCTGTCCCGGTAGCTTCAACCAGAACTCAATGCAAAACCGCTCTTGCTTGGGAAGTCCGGCTCGCCTCAACATGGCGACGACTGATGTAATGAATATGAATGAAGCCGTGGAGTAGAGGACTGACTCCAGCCTTATCCCCCACGGGGTATAGTTAAGGATAAGCCCGATGAGTGGCACCACGGCAATACTCAGGCCAAAGCTCAGTGCTACCCTCTCCAGCGCGTCTATTTCTTCCTTTTTAGGATATAGAGCTGCCAACAGGGTGTAACCGGGGAGAAAAAGCAGGAACGGGAGTCCCAGGACGATACGGAAACTGGTGGATGGTACCAGAATCAGGATGGCAATCAGCAGAAGAACCAGCAGATTTAATGGTATAAGTCCGTTTCCTATCTTGATCCTCAATGGCGGCACCTTTTGATATGTCTTGACTCATGGAGAAAGAAGGCAACGATAGTCTAATTTATCACACCAGTACTCAGAGAGACAAGGTTAACAGATAATTGATATCAGACATTCGCCAATGATTTGGCGTTTGCCCCTTGTGTGGGAGCCAATGTTGCCCTATAATGTTACTACGATTGGAGTATCGTGCAGGACAAAGTTACCATCAAGATACCGAGAGAGCTTTACCAAAGGCTACGCCAGATGATAGCCGATACCGGCTTCTCCAGTGTTAACGAATTCATTGTTTTCGTGATGCGAACTTTGGCCTCTGGCGGGGGGATAAAAGGGGAGGATGGACTGACGGCAGAGGAAGTGACGGCGATAAGGGAAAGGTTAAGGAGACTCGGTTACTTGAAGGAGGAAGAATGAGCAAAGAACAGGAGAGCCGTGGCGTGTTGTTACCGGCTGAGCTTTACCGCCGGATAGAGGAAAGGGCAAAGGCTACAAGCTTTAGCTCAGTCGATGAGTACGTCATATTTGTTCTGGATGAAGTCCTCAAGGAAGATGGGGAGGAGGAGAGAGCTTTCAGCCAGGAAGAGGAGGAAGAGGTGAAGAAAAGGCTGAGGGATTTGGGATATCTGGAATAGAAATCGGAGCGCAGAATGGAAAGATTGGTGGCGCTGTTAGTCTTGTTCGGCATCGGATTTCTCGCCCAATTTATTGACGGCACCGTTGGCATGGGTTACGGTGCTTTCTCGGTATCGCTCCTCATCGCATTTGCTTCGAGAATACTTCTGATAACGTTACTTTCAAAGTAATAGGAGGGGCCAAAATGGTAGAATTGAAAGACCTCAGGATGTATTCTTTGCCTTGAAGGAAAAGTTTGCTGTAGAATAGGACCTATTGGCAATTGGGTAAGATAACCATGGAATTACTCAAGTTCCAGAGAGAGGATCAAGACAGATGAAAAAGGTGGTTGTTACCGGCGGAGCTGGCTTCATTGGTTCGCATCTCGTTGAAGAGCTGGCCAGGCAAGGGTATCATGTCATCATCCTCGATGACCTGTCCACTGGCAGGATGGAAAACATAGAACTGGTGCTTAAGAAGGAGAATGTGGACTTCATCCCAGGCAGTATCACTGACCTTGCTCTGCTTCAGGGACTGTTTCGCGGTGTCGAATACGTATTCCACCAAGCTGCGCTCTCCAGCGTTCCTCGTAGCATAGACGATCCGTTAGCAGCTAATGAGGTAAACATAGGGGGAACCTTGAATGTGCTAGTGGCAGCCAGAGAAAATGGGGTGGGGAAAGTCGTTTTTGCTTCATCTTCCTCGGTTTACGGCGGTGCTCTGGCTTTGGCTCAAAGTGAAGACATGCCCCCTAATCCTCTCTCCCCGTACGCGGTAACCAAACTAGCCGGTGAATACTACTGCAACATTTTTCGTCAAATCTATGGCCTGTCCACCGTTTGCCTGAGATATTTCAACGTCTACGGTTCAAGGCAGGACCCCGGATCACAGTATGCGGCCGCTATCCCTGCTTTTATGGCCAGAATTTCCCAGAATCTGCCACCGCTTGTATTTGGTGATGGCGAGCAGAGCCGGGATTTGACTTTCGTCCAGGACGTAGTTCGAGCCAATATCCTGGCAGCGGCGAATAATGCAGAAGGGGTATATAACATCGGGAGCGGCAAAAACGTTACTATAAACCAATTGGCTAAAGCTATCCTTAGCCTGGCACAAAAGGACTTACCGCTAATCCATGAAGCGCCAAGGCCTGGCGACCCGAGGTATACCCTAGCCGATATTTCTAAGGCCAGGGGCTTTGGCTATGAACCAGAATGGACTCTTGAGGATGGCTTAAGGGAGACGATTAAGGGGCTCAAGCTATGAAGCGTGATATGGAGGGCATGGCGGTCTGTATCGTGAGCTTAGGCTATGTTGGTTTGCCGGTGGCTGAAGCATTTGCCAAGGGCTTGAACGTGATTGGCTTTGGTACCAATGGTGACAAGATAAGAGAGCTAAACCGGACAACAATAACCGAAATCTTGTCTTCACCGATGACCCTTTAGGATATCCTCTCTATACCACTCAATATACCTCCTGGCTCCTTCCTCAAAATCAACCTTAGGCTCCCAGGCGAGTTCTCCTCTAGCTTTCTCACCGGGGATGCTTTTTCCAGGGAAGTCGCCAGGTCTTGCCTCTTTATACTCTATCCTGACATCTGCCATGAGCTTTTGGACTATTTCAGCAACTTCATTAACGGTTACCGGTCTTTTGCCTTCCAGATTGTAGGTTTGATTTATGGCTACATCCTTAAGCGCGGCCACATTCCCCTCGGCTAAATCTTCCACATAAATGAAGTTTCGAAACTGGTTCCCTTCCCCAAACACAATAAGGGGCTCGCCAGCGAAGGCTCTGGTCACAAATGTAGCCAGAACCGTGCCGCCGCGGGCGCGGGGACCATAAGGAATCCCGTAACGCAGGACAGTGAAATTCTGACCATACATTTTCTGATAGCTATAGCAGCTAAACTCCGAAGCCAGTTTCTGGGAAGTATACAGGTGGTTCGCCTTCTCCACGTGGAAAGGAGAGTCCTCCCCCCCCCCCTCTGCCAACTCGTAAATCCAGGTTGTACTTGCCAGAATAACGCGGCCAATGTTATTTCGTCTGGCTGCCTCAAGGACGTTAACAACTCCCATGATGTTCACTTCGGCCGCTTCGACCGGGTTACGGTAAACATCATTTACATCGGCTACCGCCGCCAGTTGATAGATGACCTCATAGTCGCCGGTCAAAGCGACTATCGTTCTGTGGAGGTCGGTTATATCTATATGGATATGGGTTACATCGTTCCGGTGTGGCTTCTTTATATCCAAAACGGTAACTTCGTGGCCGTGTTCAACAAGCTTGTCGACAATGTGAGAACCGATAAATCCCGAACCGCCGATGACCCCGATGTTCATCTCAGCACCCTCCTCAGGGAATCTATTACATATTCCGCCTCCTCTTCAGTCATAATGGCAGATATGGGTAGGCAAACCATTCTGCGGCAAAGGTCTTCGGCTATGGGGAAATCACCTTCAAGACCAAGTCCGTTGAAGACAGGCTGGCGGTGGCACGGTATATCATAGACCTCACCGCTCAGGTTTACCTCGAATGTTTCCCGAAGCTCCTTTTTGAACCAGTCTCGATCAATCCCTTTTTCGAGGAAAGCGATATACTTATAATAGTTTGATCTAACTTCATTGGGAGTTTTCAAAGGCTCGAGTCCTTCGCTTTTCCCGAGCCCGCTATCGTAAATCTGGGCAATGTTCCTCCGCTGGGCAATGAATTCCTCGAGCCTTCGGAACTGGTAAAGCCCTATCACCCCGTGAATCTCACTCATCCTCCAGTTATAGCCGAGTTCTACATGGAGATTCCTTTCGAAGCCCGATTTTCCCTGGTCACGGAAAATACGGGCACGGCGGTGAAGTCTTTCGTCATTGGTGGTAATCATTCCCCCCTCCCCGGAAGTCATTACCTTGGTGGGGCAGAAAGAAAAGGCGGCAGCGATTCCAAAAGACCCTGCCTTTTGACCAAGAAGGGTACTACCCTGCGCATGAGCGGCATCCTCTACGAGGAGAAGGCCTCGCCTCTGGCATATCTCCTTTATCCTTGTTAGCTGCGGCGGGACAATTCCTCCTATGTGGACTATGACTACGGCTTTGGTGTCTTCTCTTATATTCCGCTCCACACTTTCCGGGTCGAGGCAGAGGTTACCACCCACATCGGCAAAGATGACCTTGCCACCGGCGTGGATGACGGAGGCAGCCGTGGCAAAGAAGGTGTTCGTGGGCACAATAACCGAATGTCCCTCTATATCCAAAGCTCGCCAAATGATCTCCAGGGCGCCTGTTCCGCTGTTTACTGCCACAGCGTATTCTGTGCCAATATACGTAGCAAACTCTTCTTCAAACTGCCGATTATACTTGCCCAAGGTTAGCTGGCCTGTGGATAGAATCTCATCAACTTTGGCCAAAAGACCCTTCTTATCCTCTTCGGGGAAGTATATCTTTGCTGCCGGTATGTGCACTTTGCCTCCCTGTTATTAGAATTCCTGAACTCGGACAAGGTTGACGCCTTTCTTATCCAACTCTACTCAGTGCTCCAAAATGCCACCGTGTTCACCTTTGCTGCTATCCTCACCGCCGCCTCCACCGGGGGTAGGTCATGGTCACCAAGGGGATAATGATCGAAACCGCCATTAGTAGCCTGCCAGCCGGGGATCTGGCAAGGTAAGCAGCCACAATCTCCTCTTCCTCTTCATAGAACTCAAATAAGTGCAGGATTGCCTCGCTCGTGAAATCCTTGGTCACGGAAAGAACGCCATCATAGGACATGTCTACAGGCACTAGCGCCGACACTCTGATCATGGTAACCTCATCCTTGGAGACCGGCCTTTCCTTAACATAGAAATAGAGGGCGACCCTCCGCTCGGTAACCTTTCCGTGGGACTCCTTGAACACTACCAGCTTGTTGGCATTTATTGAAGCAGTGACATTCCGCTCTGCTTCAGACCTCCAGTAAGTCGCCCACTCTACATTCAGTAATGGTATTGTCTCTTTCCCCTCCTCTTCGATCTGGTAGCCCAATGCTGGATAGCAGACAGTCGGCCGATGAAAGCTCCCGAGATCACTGCTATGTATTACTAAAAAGAATATGGGTTGATAAGAGCTGGGGCTTTGGTATGCCCGCATGAGGACAACGTCGGCATTCAACCTTTTTTCAATCTCGGTGGTTTCATAGTCAACGCCCGTCCATTTCCCAATTTTCTTGGGGAATCCCCTCATATGCTCGCTGTTACCGATATCCATCTTGGTGCGAACGGGAGTTCGGTCGGATGAGGAGCGGTATGTTTTGGTATCAATGAATGTCACCGTGTGAGCCAGAATCATGCTCGGGGGCAATAGCAATATAGAAATGACAACAGTGAGGGCAAGCAGCCCGATAATAGTGAAGTACTGCTTATAGAAGCTCACCAGTTTTCCTCACATTAGACTACAAGAGTAGTTATCTATGTCTCTCTAAAGCCAAAGGCGACAAGAATACAACTGCCACAAGCCGGTTTCTTTGAGCCTCGGTCAGTCCTCCTATCGCCTGCCCTAACCGTTATTGCCGCCTTTTCTCAGAGTAGATATTGAGCCAAAAGGACTAGACCGTCGGTTATACCTTGAGACGACCCCTCCTGTGCCTCCTTAGCGCAAAATATCCGGCCAAGGAGACCAGGCCGATGGTGACAAGGACAATGGTGGGAAGCTCCGGGACGGGATAAGTCGGGTCGTCCAATGAATACGTAAGAGAAGAACTACCGTCAGTTACAATCGTGAAATTAACACCGCCTGTGTTCTCTATTTCCAATGCAAGCCACTGCCCTTCTGGGACATCAAACGCAGGAACATCAACTTGGTAGGACACGACGGCGCTACCAAATGAGTATCCGTTAGAAGTGCCCTTGGCGGCAAAGCTAGTTCCATTCCATACGCCAACAGCAACACTAAACGTTTTATCAGAGTTGGCCGATGCGCACTTCAGCGTACCGTCCCACGTTTCTGCAGAGAAGGGAATATCATGCTGTGCCGCATTTTCTGCCCTCCAGACATTGCTCCGGCCAACACCAATACCTACACTGCCAGTTTCGGTGTGTGTGCCTTTGTACATAATGGAGTCACTATCCAACTCCCACGTTTTACTCGCAGCCAGCGCTACACCAGCCACACTGGCAAACAGCACCGCTGCCAACCATACCGATACTACCAATCTTCGGTTCGCTGTCATCAGATGATTACTTCCTGTGTGCTGCCAGAACAATTGCTATTATCATTATAATACAGAGTGGGTAACGAAATTCAAGAGCTGGCCACCTTTTTGTCAGAAGTGCCTCTAAAACTCAGTCCAAGAAGCCGGCTAAAAAGCACCAAACACAGGAACGCCACCAGAAACAACAAGATGCTGGAATAGCCATGGAAATATTTTATCGCCACCTCGGTTCCGTAATGATTGGCTATTAGAAGGGTAGAAACAATCCGGAATAGGTTAGCCAGGATTGCTACGGGGACTGCTATCGTGACCAGGGCTGCCTTTTTGCGGAGATTCCCTTTGAGGAAGTAGGCAAATATGGTCGCCAATGCCAGTAGCGAGATTAAGGTGTTGATGCCGCTGCAAGGTATGCCGATGATGAAAGCGGATTCCTCAAGGTGGATTTGGGCTCCGGTGATGACAACCGGGATGCCCACGGCTCCGATGACGGCTGCCGACCAGTAAGCCGAAAGGAATTGTAGCCAGTTGCCAATGCTATCTAGAAAAGGGAAGGGGATCATGAAAATAAGGAAGCATATAGGAAAGAGCAGGGATTGTAGCCCCTCATTTCCCGAGAAATAGAGTGCCAGACCACCAAGCACCACTAAGAATGATATGGCGGAAACGAAGTTAAAATGGGAAAGCAGTCCAGCGACATGTAACGATAGTCCCAGGGCGATAGCCAGAATGCCAGGAGGAAACGGAGTTGCCTCCTTTAGCTGGTCTCTCTTCTTCCAGAAGATGAAGCCGGAGACGAGGGGTATTAGGAAGCCGTGGGAATAATAGGAATGGCCAAGCCAGGAATTGACCAGCCAGATGAAGGTCTGGAAGTAGAGAAGGGACAACAAGATGGTAACCAGCAAGACTGCGATAATCCTCTTGGCCTTCACGTCTGCCTCTCTCTTCGTCTTCTTAGATAGAATGCACCAAATAGGAAGAAAATACCAGCCATGAGCAGGACCAAGGTGCTGGCTTCTGGTATCGGTGCTGTGATTCCGGCAACGGTGGCATCATCCAGGCCATCATCAGCAGCATTGTAGGTGCCTACATTGCCAGCTTCTCGGTTATCAAGGACGGATATCACATTCCTCATAGATAATTGGCGCATCGGCTGCTATAGACCAGATGAGCCTCCCTGGCCAAAGGTTGCCGTTGTCATCGGTGGTTACATATTCTTGAGAGTTGGATGGGTCATCTCCAGCATCAAGAGTCTGGCCTTCGGTTATCGGATTGGACTGTATCCAGATTTCATAGTCTGTGTTTGGTGTGTTTGGTGAAACCCAAGTGCCTTGACATACACATCCTCTCCCGGGGCAAATGAATCCCTTTCCGTGCCCCCGGAGTTGCACGAGATAACTCTCTGGGTCAGGACAAACTCGGAGTGAAGCGAATAGTATTCAATAAGGCATTGCCCCCATTCTATCCTGAACCAGCCACCGTCATCTTCGGTGTAGCCTTGTCCGTCAATGGTTTCCCCCCAGTTCGTCCCCCAGCTATTCTTGCAGATCCAGCACCCTGCAACACCTGGCTCTGGATTATCCTGCCATCCCACAATGGCAACCATATGCATGCCTTCAAGCTCTCCCCAGACAGGTTTGTAGACTCCTCCCGCATAGTAGTAGAAGTCTGTGTAGACAAAAAAGCCGGCGACCAGAGGGCGGTCCTGTAAATAGACCTTTATCTCATCCGTTGTTGGGATTCCTGCTGAAACCCAGTCCCAGCTTTCAATCTTCCAGTTCCTGGCATCACAATAGGGGCAGGCATTGGCACAGGGGATGGTGTCGTTCGCCTCATAGGGAAGACATGCCTCGTCCGTTGCTCCGGTGTCTCTCAAGAAATTCATGGTGGCGTCCTCCTGCCACCCAACACAATCACCGTAGCTGCACGACAGCATATATTGCTCTGAAAGGTCTATATCTATCGTTGGGTCGTTGGCCGCTACATTTATCTGTGCCTCTAGAGCACCCAGTGAGCCAAACGCCCAGCAGCTACCACAACCCCCTTGGTTTCTAATTGGTGTTGTCCAATCGCCTCCGTCTTTGTTTCGCCAGTCAAGCGTGGGTGGATACGACCCCATCGGCTGTGTTTCCCTTTTCTCACCTGCTGCTTGAGACTCTTTGGTTGGGGACTCCAAGCCACACAGCTTCTTCCTCTTTTCAGGGGAAAGCCTGGAGACTGAAGTTTTACCTGCCCGCCATTTACCACCTTTTTCCTTTATTGCCCGTCGTACGGCTTCTAATTCCTTTTCTTCGGCATTGGGGTCAGGCGGGCTTAGCGGTTGCTCACCACCCACTACCGGGTTTGAGCTATAGGCGTAAGCGGCCTTACCTGTGCCATTTGCACCAGCCCACGACGAAGCAGGCAGAAGTACTACAAGGCTGACGGTGACTACTATACACAGAAGACGAACTATCCAAATTGCTTTCTTCATCATCTTTACCAATAAACCGGGCCAATTAGGAACAACATAACGTTGACCAGCCCGTGTGATAGGGTGACCCCGTATATCGAGCCCGTTTTTCTGGTCACGATGGCATAAACCCCACCAATAGCAAAAGCAAGTAGCACGTCCCAATAATTGAGATTGCCGATATGCATTATGCCAAAAGTTGCTGTTATGAGTAGGATTCCCCACCAACCCATCGTCCTTACGGCATGGTACTGCATGAGTCCGCGAAATGCTAGCTCCTCAACAAAACCTGTATAAATAACTATAATGAGCACCGGGCCAATTAAAAGGCTAGGTTGTAATTGATACAATAACGGCTCAGGTGTTAGCAGGTGATATTCCAAAATCCCCATGGGCAGTCCCAGAAGCACTATCCCCACTTCAAGTGGCACGTGTTTTGCCTCGGGAAAAGTCATTCCGACGTCTTTGAGGCTTAACCCTTGCATCATCATGCAGGCGAAGATGGCAATGAATATGGGGATGCTCGTAAGCAAGAACCACATAATATACGCAAAATGAGACAGAGGCATGGAAAGGCTCAGGATTCTGATGAGTGGCACGATGGCAAGAGCGAGGAGGAGACCGGAGAAGACAGAGTTCTTTGCCAAGACAGAAAATATTAGCAGGGAAAAAAGTATGGCCACGTGGAAAGCTATGCCAAATGTCGGCCTGTATATGGTAGAAACCTCGGCACAAACGACAGAAGCAAAATATACCCCGGCGATAACCTTCTCGGACCTACTCATCTTGAGCGGCAATTTCTGTTCTGCGGCTCTGCTGAAGCTTTCTTCTGGCAGCAGTTTCACTCTATTTTGGGGGCAACATAAGAGCGGTGGAAAATGCTCAACTGCCAATTATGGCAAAAGCTGACACCAACAAAATCACACGAAACACCTCGGAGAAGCCTACCTCGTAATTACCACTTCCCGGTTTGTGCCCTTATCTAGATAGCCTCCCAAATCCTCATTGCCAAGATCACGGCAAAGGCGAAGAAAAGGGGAAGAATCGCTATCTTCAGGCGACCTGCCAGTGAGCTCACCTTCGTTTTCCCTCGGGTTGAGCTAAGTAATTCCTTGACTACAAGCGAGCCAATCAAGACTACTACACCAAAAGCAGCAACAACCAATGCTTGCTGCAACATTACCACTGTTGTTGTTGTCGTTGTTACAGTTGTGATCATTACCTTCGCTATTGCTATGAATTCTATCACAAAACAAACAAAGGCGCAATAGCTTCTGACGGGTACTTGACTGACATGGTAAAATATACCGGCTGTGTCCCATAACTGGTGGAAATTCGATCTGGCCATATCCTATACCCTTCTGCCATCTCAGTCAACCCGTTTAAGCAACCAGTACTTCCTCTAA
>SDBU01007976.1_pt1 | contig 12108 bp, 9 predicted proteins | sample 2277071 | NCBI WGS metagenome assembly SDBU01 (sample SAMN10397929, study PRJNA504765) | marine sediment metagenome | isolation source: marine sediment core GS08_GC12, 126 cmbsf | place: Arctic Ocean: Gakkel Ridge, Loki's castle | collected 2008
TTCGAATCTCAGCCAGCGCTTGACGGAGGTCGAAACAGTGCTGGCCGACCCTGAGTATTACAAAGATAGCCAGAAAGTAATCGAGACCAACCAAGAGTACCGAGCACTAAAAGCGAGAATTGACAATCTTACTACCGAATGGGAAGATATGACCGTCAAAGCGGAACAGCTCGCTCAGAGGTTTGACCAGGACCTGGAGAAATTAAAACAATAAAGGATTTAACAATATCGTAAAACCAAGTAACAAAAGGGCGTTTTGTTCAGACAAATCCCCAAACTCAGGAAAACGTCTTGCTTTCAGTTCTGTAATAACATTGGCTACAGATCCCTTACCAACGCCGGCCTTGGCGGCAATTTCATCATACGACAAACCTTCAAAATACAACTTGATAACAAGCAGCTTTTTCTTCAGTGATAGCTTCTCCACAGTATGAGTTCCTCCTTTTAAGAATTGTTTTGTTTTTTGTTTTCGTGAACATAGTGAACAACACCAAATAGGGCTCTTGAACGAGCATTCGGACGGGATCTGAACTGGATTTGGACAATAAGAACTGGTGACATCTCCTACCTCATAATTTGCAGAATTCATTCGTCTTTGGGAGCTATCTAGGTTCCTATCTGGTAATTCGAAACCCCCATAGATTCGCATGTGTGGTAGAGGACTCTTATTCATTTCCATACGAGTCACTTCGGTTGTTTTCCTTTAGATGCTTCTTGCTCTTTCTGTAGTCTGTCCATAGGAGAATATTTGTGGTGCTGAGCGGTTAGCTGCGACCTGGTGAAGTGAAGATACTGGTTTACCATTTCTAGGGTTATATGACCGAGGATTTCGCGCAGGGAGAAGACGTCGCCACCGTTCAGTAGATAGTTAATGGAAAAGGTGTGACGGCACAAATGACAATGTAATCGTTTTACCCCAGAGTTCTTGGCTAACCTTGAAAATACAAGTTTGATAGTGTTTGCGGTAATCGGCTTTCCAGCTGGTGACAGAAACAATTTGTCACAGCCAATGATAGCCGGCTCTGGTCTTATTCTGTCAATGTAATTCCACAGGGTCATTTTCACAAAGTCGCCAATCGGGACTATCCGCTCCTTGGCCCCTTTCCCCATGACTTTGACATATCCGCCTTTGAGATCAAGCTGCCAGTAGGAGATAGCGGTGGGCAATAGCGTAATGTGCAAGAACCATCACGATATTACCGCGTATGGAGAATAAGATGGCTTTTATTGTAAAGACATTCCTGTACAGTAACATAGTAGTATTGCGGTAATGGTAGCGAAGGAGTAAACTCCTATTGAAGCCCTGATTCTCATCAGTACATCCTTCTCTATATAGCCACGAGGATAATGCTTTAAGTCCCCGGATATGACCACGTACCGTCTGCGGCGAAAGTAGAGAGTGCTGTTGTAGAATGAAAGGATGCCCGTCAAACCTATTTCGGCTACGAAGGTACAATACATATTCTCTGGCGTTCTCAATGCTAAAACCGTCGATACCATTAGCCTGACTATTTTCCTTTAGGTATCTTGAGAAGAACTTCAGTATATCGTTGTACCACCTGATGGTCTTAGGGCTCTTGCCATCGACCACGTTACTCATCTCGAAGCGTGTGATGAGGTCGTCGATAGTCGGCGAAGCTCTAGTGCGTTTATCCTTTGTTGCTACTCTCATTTCAATATCCTCCCCTTATTCCAATAGGATTCATATTCCTCTGTTACCCATGCCCGTTTTCCTTTTAAGCCGACTCTAATCTTAGGTTAAAAAAAGGGTGACGAGTCTAATGACTCGTCACCCGTATAGATCTTAGCGGCCCCACAGGAGGAGCAATCGGCAACGTGGCCCTCAAGGGCCATTCGTTAGCTTCTATTCTATTATTAAAGTGTCATTAACTACTATCTTAAAAATACCATTAAAGAAGGAACATTGTCAAGAGTCACTATAAATTCAAATTGTAACTGAGTCCCTTAACCTAAGTCAAGGTGTCATACTATGCGTTTAATACTGCTTATACGCAAATCCCTGCGCAAGGCTATTGCGGTGACAGAAGGGGCTTTTGTTATATCAGAGGAAGCAATTGCATCCTCTCCCCCAGAGGTAGCATATTTGTTTAAGAGAAAGACGATTGACAGCATCCAGAACTCATAGCAGATCACTGCCGGGAGTAGCCAGCAGAGAACAGGATAGCATTTCGTAATGCCACAGTGCTCCGCTCAACAAGGACAATTGAGTGCATAACACACAAAGGCAGGACATTGCTAACGGACTTTTATCAAACATTGAACTTGGCTTAAAAACCAGAGAGGTAGAGAAAATACAACCTTGGCTTTAATTAAACATTGGACTTTCCTCTTGTCAATTTTTTTGACAATATCTCATAGTAATAGTAAAATATTTATACAGATGTCCAGATTACGAATGGAACAAACACAGTCTCTGCAGATGCGGCAGGAGCTAAAACAAATCCTCCGAATGGAACAAGCCAACCTGCTGGAGATGTCTGAGGATGAGTTTAATAGGCTGGTCACTGATATAGAACAGAGCCCCCTTTTCCGAAGGCTATACCAGAGAGAAAAGGTAATCCGCTACCAGAGATTTCCCAGAACCGATATTTCCTCTAGTTTTTATCAACTCAAAGAAGAGATAGTGGCCGATAAAGGTGCTATGGATGTTGAATCCCTTTTATTAAACAAGGAACATATCGTTCATCACATACAGAAATTGGGGCTTGAGAAATTCAAGCGGTATTTCTTATTCCCTGAGTCGGGGATGGCCCTTGAAGAAATCGCTGCGGAATGCGACTTAGAGGCCTCGGAGCTTCAAGAGATAAATAGCCTTATTAATACATTCTCTATTATGAGTGAGTTTTATCATCCCTCTAGTGTCACCTCAGGCGGTATTCGCTACTCCAAGGTCGCCTCAGTTGAGAGGGACGGCAACGGTTTTATTATCGGCTACTATTCGCCTTCCTTCGCCCGAGGAAGGTATTCGATTGATTATGCAGCATTTGAGGAGTTAAAGGCATCTGGTGCATTCACTGAAGCCGAAGTCAAGGAAGCCAGACAGTTATTCAAAAAGCTGAAACTAGTTAATAGCCGTAAGGACACACTAACTCAAATACTGCAAAATATTATTGACAAGCAGGTACTTTTTCTAGAGTCTGGTGATTTGAGGTCTCTTTCGTCCTTTAGTCAAAAGGAGCTAGCCAAGAAGATTGGGGTTGCTTCCAGCTCGGTAAGTCGCGCTATCAAAGGCAGAAGTATAGACACTCCCTGGGGTGAAGAAATCCCCCTTAAATACTTCTTCCCTAGCCCGAGGAGGTTTAGGAAGGAACTACTCAGAGAGCTTCTTGAAACTGATAAAGAACTTGCTTCTGACGAGGCAATCCGGGTCAAGCTCTGGGAGAGATTTGGCGTTACAATCTCCCGGCGTTCAGTAGCAAACATGAGGAAAGAGCTTAAATTTCCGGCGGCTCAGAGAATAAGGCATTCTGTCAGGGGTAAGGAGATGGGATGAGCATTATTTCCGCCGAGCGGGAAAAGTGCACAGGATGCTATACCTGTGTCCATAGTTGCGCAGCCAAGGCAATCAGGGTAAGGGAGCGCTTGCCTGAGGTGATAGAGGAGCGCTGTATCGCCTGCGGCCACTGCATCCAGATCTGCCTTGCCAAGGCAAAAAGGGTGGAAAGCGACATAGAGATAGTTTGGCAACTACTGGAAAAGGGTCAACCGGTAATTGCTCTGCTTTCGGCTTTGTTCCCAGCGTCTTTTACCGAAGTTAACCCGGGACAGATGGTAGCTGCCCTGAAAAAACTCGGATTTAGTGAGGTTGTGGAAGGTTCCTTCGGTGCTGAGCTAGTCTGCCATGAATATACTCGCCTAATCGGTGAAAACAATGGTAAGCCTGTCCTGTCATCTACTTGTCCAGCAGTAGTGTCTTACATTACGAAATATTATACCCAACTAATTGATAACTTAGCCCCGATCGTCTCACCCATGATAGCTGCGGGTAGAGTGATTAAGTGGCAGTATAATCCACAAGCTAAGGTGGTCTTCGTTGGTGCTTGCGTGGCCGAGAAAGCTGAGGCTAAAGATGAAAGGGTAGCTGGAGTAATAGATGCTGCCCTGACCTTTGCTGAGCTTAAGGAGATGTTCCACACTAAAGGGATTACCCCTGACACTGATGAGAGAGGGCAATTCTCTGGTCCTAAGCCCAACCTGGGTCGCTTGTTTGCCATACCAGGGGGGCTGCTCAAGGCAGCAGGGCTTTCGGATGACATCCTGGCAAATGAAATTATCAATGCCTGTGGCAAGGACTATGTGCCCAATATTCTTAGGGAGTTTGCCGAAGGCAATATCACGGCTAGGTTCATCAACCTGTGTTTCTGCGAGGGCTGTATTGATGGGCCAGTCACTGATAACGAGCTAAGTGTTTTTAAACGAAGGGAAATAATCAGCAACTATACTACTAGCCACTCAGATCCAGCTCAAACCGAGAGGGACATCCAGGAGTATGCCGGTATTGACCTCAGCCGCCAATTCACCAGTCAAATTGTCAGCTTACCTACTCCAAGTGGGGAAGATATTCAACGGGTTTTAGAGGAGATAGGCAGAATGGACCCTAGCTACCGGATGAACTGTGGTGCTTGTGGCTATAGCTCCTGCCGGGAGTTGGCTGTTGCTGTTTGTCAGGGCTTGGCTGAGGTTGATATGTGCTGGCCACACATGCCTGGGAAGTTGCAGGCTACCCAAGAAGAGTTAATCCAAGCTAGGAAATTGACCTCTCTGGGTCAGATGGCAGCCGCTATTGCCCACGAGGTTAATAATCCTCTGTCTGGTGTTCAGGTCTATACCCAATTGCTGATCAAACAACTAACTAGTGGGAAATGGTCCAAAGAGGTTGCTCTTGGCTACCTATCCAAAATGAATTCAGAACTCACCCGTAGCACCAGATTAATCCGAGACATTCTAGATTTCGCCCGACAATCACCCCCAACCACCAAGACGGTAAAAATCAATGAGATCGTTAACCGAGCCCTAGACCTCGTTGCTCATTCGGCTGTTCTACAGAATATCAAAGTAATAAAAGAGTTGAACCCTTCCTTACCTAAGCTCGTGGGTGATTTTGACCAGCTTCAACAGGTTTGCACCGACCTTATACTGAATGCTATTCAGGCAATGCCTAAAGGGGGTAGGCTCACCCTCCACACCTCGGCTGGTGATGATAATCAGCTCAAGATAGAGGTTAAGGACACAGGTTGTGGCATTCCTCAGGAGAATATGAGTAAACTGGGAATACCCTTCTTCACCACTAAAGGAAAGCAAAAGGGGGTAGGATTGGGTTTAGCAGTGGCCTATGGGATTATCAAGCAACACCAGGGTAGAGTAGAAGTGCAAAGTAAAGAGGGAGGGGGTACTACGTTTACTGTCTATTTACCTCAGCACCATGAAAAGGAAGATTAAGGTTCTTGTCGTTGATGATGAAGCTATTCTCCGTGAATCGCTCCGTGACTGGTTGAGTGAAGTCGGCCATCAGGTGCTTACCGCAGAGAACGGCCCCCAGGCTTTGGGGATCATTGAAAAAGAGAAGCCAAGCATTGTTATTGCTGATTTGGTAATGCCTGGAATGGACGGGATTGAGCTACTGAAGAGGGCCAAGGAAGTATCCCCTAGCATTGAGGTGATCATTGCCACAGCCTATGGGAGTATCCCCACGGCTATTACTGCTATGAGGGAGGGTGCCTATGACTACATTGAGAAGCCCTTCTGCCCGGAAAGAGTAGAGCTATTGATTGGTAAACTGGCGGGGCATCAACGGCTAGTCGAGGAGAACATCCTCTTGCACCAGAAATTAGAGGAACGCTACCGATTCGAGAATATCATAGCCAAGAGTTCTAAGATGCGGCAAGTAATCGAGTTAATTAAGGTTGTAGCCAGAAGTAATGCTACTGTGTTGATTATTGGCGAGAGCGGCACTGGGAAGGAACTTGTGGCGCGGGCCATTCACTCCCAGAGCTACCGTAAGGATAAGCCTTTCATCGCCATCAGTTGTGTTGCCTTGCCTGAGAGTCTCCTTGAGAGCGAACTATTCGGGCATGAGAAAGGTGCATTTACCGGGGCGCATGCTCAACGGAAGGGGAAATTTGAAATCGCTAACAAAGGCACCCTCTTCCTGGACGAGGTTGGTGAGATGAGTGCCAATATCCAGGTTCACCTTCTGAGAGTCTTAGAAGAAAAAGAATTCACCAGGGTCGGCGGTAATGAGCTAGTTAAGGTCGATGTGAGGGTCATCTCAGCGACCAATAAGGATATGAAAAAGGCACTAGCCAATGATCAGTTTCGGGAAGACCTTTACTACCGACTCAACGTGGTGACTATTGAGCTGCCCTCGTTAAGAGAAAGAAAAGAAGATGTTCCTCTCTTAGCCCAGCACTTCTTGAAAAGGGTTGCTGTGGAAAATCAAAAAGAGATTACCGGCTTCTCTCCTGAGGCTACCGATTTTCTTCTGAAATATGAGTGGCCAGGCAATGTCCGGGAACTGGAAAATGCCATTGAAAGGGCAGTCATCTTAGCTAAAGATTCTTACATTGGAATTGCTGACCTGCCCCAAGAAAACTTATCATTAGCTCATTCAGCTCCACTGGAGAAAAGCCTGAGAGAGATCGAGAAAAGCCATATCCTGAATATACTTAGTGAAATCAATGGAAACTATAGTGCGGCTGCCAGAATCCTAGGAATTTCCAGAGTGACACTCTATAACAAGATTAGAGCATATGGATTAAGTGTAAATAAAATAAACAGCTACTGATTAAAATTTTAACAACTAAACCTTCTACTTAAAGCAAAGATTTAGGCTATCCTGGCTATTTAGGATAGCCTTTTGTTTTGGCAAGGAAATTGCACTTACATAAGGTAGAGGTGATAACAGATCGGAAAGCAACCAATCCTAGAGGAAGAGAAAACAAAGGGGGTGAAAAGATGAAGCCTATATTGATAGTAGAGGACGAAGCTATTATGAGGGAATCTCTTCGAGATTGGCTAACCGAGGGTGGTTACCGAGTAGAGACTGCCAAGGAGGGGAAGCAAGCGTTAAGAACTATTGCTGAGCAGGACTTTGGTCTTGCCATCCTAGACCTGAGGTTGCCAGGAAAGGACGGGCTTGAGGTATTACGAGAGGCTAGAGTGAAAAGGCCAGAGCTTAGGGGAATAATTATTACCGCTTATCCTTCAATACAGACAGCAGTAGAGGCGATGAAGGAGGGTGCTGTTGATTATTTGCCCAAGCCCTTTGACCTCGATGACTTGGAAAAATTGATCAGGGAGATTCTGGGGCCAGTTCAGTTAGAGATAAGGCCGAAGGCCGTCACTGAGCAAGCTGTAGCTGAACCAATCGCAGCTGAGGAGACCATGTTTGAGGAGCTCATATCCATAGCACCAGAGGAGATCCCAGTTCACCTCAAGCAGGGTAAGGCGCACTTTGAGGCTGGCCGCTACCAAGAGGCCCTCATGGAATTTGAGGCTATTCTCAAGGTTGCTCCATACAGTATTGAGGCCAGGGTCTGGATCCCAAGAGTACGGAAAGCATTGGCGACGTCAACGGTTGAAGGAGGGGCTGCTGTCGGTGAAGAGCCAATGCCCAAGTATTGCGTCTGGATGAGCATAGGGATGGTCTCCTATCGCCTTTGCACCAGTAATTACGACTGTATGAACTGTGAATTTGACCAGGAAATACAGGAAAAGATGGCCAGTGGTGAAACCCCTGAGCTTGACGAAGCACTGGCGAGACTTAAGGAATTGCCCGGCAGCCAACGGCTCTGCCGCTATGCTCTCAAGGGTGATGTCTCCTACCGTCTCTGTACCCAGGTCTTCCAGTGTGTCACCTGCGAATTCGGTCAAACGATAGACAATGCTCTCCAGCTAAAGCTAGCCCAAAGGGTAGCTGAGCTAGCTGCCCGCCAAGAGGCTTTAAGTCAGAAGAAGCAAAGTTGGTGGTGGTCCTATTGGAGGGGAACTGCCGATGAGGTTAGCATTGTGCCACAGACTCAAGAGCAAGTTAAGGAGGTAATGAAGTAAGTGGTTCAGCAACTCAATGAAGTAGATATCATAGATAGAGTAGATGAGATTATAGGTAAATATGGAGGTGATAAAGGTGCTTTAATTCAGGTGCTTCTCGACATCCAGCTTGAAAACCACTGGCTTATTAAAGATGCTCTAAAGCAGGTTAGCCAGGGGCTGGGTATTCCCTTGACTCAAGTTTACTATGTAGCTACTTTTTACAAAGCCTTCAGTCTAATGCCTAAGGGACGGCATTTAGTATCGGTCTGTCTGGGTACTGCTTGTCAGGTGCGCGATGCGCCTCGCCTTTTGGATAAAGTTACAGATATCTTGAACATAAAACCAGGTGAGACCTCATTGGACATGCAGTTTAGTCTAGATACGATGAATTGTCTTGGCTGCTGTGCTTTAGGGCCAGTGATGGTAGTTGACGGTGAATATTACAGTAAGCCTACTATGAAAGAAATTGAGCAGATTATTACGGCGAAACAAATTGAGCCATGAGGAAGGAGGAAATTATGCCTAGGTTGAACTCAATTGCTGACCTGGAAAGGCTTAGACGAGAGATATTAGCCAAAAGAGACCAAAACAAGCCATGTGTGACCATATGCTCGGGCACAGGGTGCCAAGCCTATGGCAGTGAAGTAGTGTACGAAGCCTTCGTCAACGAAATCCATAAAAACGGCCTTAAAGAAAAGGTGGACATACGGCGGACAGGATGCCATGGTTTCTGTGAGAGAGGCACTCTAGCCGTCATCTTTCCAGAAGAGATAGCCTATCTTCGAGTAAAACCAGATGATGTTCCTGAAATTATCTCTACAACATTGATTGAAAAGAAAGTCATTGACCGTCTTGTCTATGTGGGCGGCAGTGGTGAAAAGATTGTGCATGAAGGTGAGATACCCTTCTATAAGCATCAGAGCCGGAGTGTCTTTGGCAATAATAGGCTTATTGACCCCAAACAGGTAGATGATTACATTGCTCTTGGTGGTTACAACGCTTTGGCTAAAGCACTTTTTGAGATGACACCGGAGCAGGTAATAGAGGAGGTTAAAGAGGCTAGTCTAAGGGGTAGGGGGGGTGGTGGCTTCCCTGCTGGAATAAAGTGGGAGACCACCCGCAACGCACCTGGGGATATAAAATATGTCATCGTTAATGCTGATGAAGGTGACCCTGGAGCTTATATGGACAGAAGTCTGCTTGAGGGTAATCCTCACAGCGTGCTGGAGGGCTTAATTATTGGTGCCTATGCTATTGGTTCCCATCAAGGCTTCTTCTATGTGCGCCAGGAATATCCTCTAGCTGTAAGAAATCTCTCCATTGCTCTAGAGCAAGCAAGAGATTATGGTCTTTTAGGCCAAAACATCCTCGGCTCCGGTTTTGATTTTGATGTCGTGATACACCGTGGTGCTGGTGCTTTTGTATCTGGTGAGTCCAGCGCTTTGATGACAGCCATAGAGGGCAGGGTAGGTGAGCCTAGACCAAAGTATACTCGCACCGCGGTGAGTGGCATTTGGGGAAGGCCAAGTAATCTAAATAATGTCGAAACCTGGGCCACTGTGCCGCTGATAATTGACAAAGGTGCTGAATGGTTTAGAACTATTGGTACGGAAGGGAGCAAGGGAACAAAGATTTTCTCTCTCGTCGGCAAAGTAAATAATACCGGCCTGGTGGAGGTGCCTATGGGGATGACGCTGAGGCAGATTATTTTTGATATTGGTGGTGGTATTCCTCTGGGAAAGAAGTTCAAAGCAGTGCAAACCGGTGGTCCCTCGGGCGGAGTTGTACCTCAGAGATTACTCGACCTCCCCATAGATTTTGATGAGCTTAGCAAAGTCGGCTCGATGATGGGCTCAGGTGGCATGATAGTAATGGATGAGACCACCTGTATGGTTGATATAGCCAGGTATTTCCTCAACTTCCTCGCCGGGGAATCCTGCGGTAAGTGTCTTCCCTGCCGTGAGGGAATCTACCAGATGCTCAAGATACTGAATAGAATTTGTGAGGGAACGGGAGAGGAAGGAGACATCGAGTTACTGGAGGAAATAGCCGAAGTGGTCAGGGATTTCTCACTTTGTGCTCTAGGGCAAACAGCTCCTAATCCGGTGCTTAGTACCATCAAGTATTTCCGAGACGAGTATGAAGCTCATATTGAAGAGAAGAGCTGTCCGGCTGGCGTCTGTAAAGCACTGATATCCTATTATATTGAGCCGGAGAAATGTCAGGCTTGCTTGATTTGTCTTAGAGAGTGCCCTGCGGAAGCTATTGTTGGTGGTAAAAACCTAGTCCATATTATCGACCAAGACAAATGTACAAAGTGTGCGACCTGCCTTGAAGTATGTCCGCCACGGTTTAGCGCTGTTACTAAACTTCCTGGGATGAAGGCGCCTGAACCTACTTCGCTGGTGTTAGAAGTAGTACGCAAGTGAGGTGAAGAAAATGAGTGAAGTTACCTTGATTATTAATGACCAAGAGGTTAAGGCTAAGGAAGGGATGACCATTCTTGAAGCAGCCCGAAGTGTCGGGATTGACATCCCTGCTCTTTGCCATCATGAAAAACTGGCTCCCTATGGTGCCTGCCGATTATGTACAGTGGAGATAATTAGAGGACAGCGGTCACGTCTGGTTACTTCCTGTGTTTATCTTGTTGAAAATGGGCTTGTAGTAAAAACAGAATCAGAGCCAGTAATTAAAGGCCGCAAGATGCTCTTGGAGCTAATGTGGGCCCGTGCCCCTGGCGTCCAACCAATAAGGGACTACGGAATAAGATATAGCATAACCGGGGTACAAGCGGTACAGGACTACGGAATAGCATATGGCATAAGCGCAATAAAGACAAAGTTTGAAATAGAGCCAATCTTCTGCATTCTTTGTGGGCTATGCGTGCGTTACTGTGAAGAGGTGAAGAAGAAGAATGCCATCGGTTTTATTGGCAGGGGAACAGAACGAGAGATAGTGTTTTTCCCAGAAATAGCTCGTGAGGAGTGCCCCAACTGTCAAGAGTGCTATTCAATCTGTCCTACAGGGGCACTTCCATCTCATTATGCCTTAGCCGAGACGCATCACTCCACTTAGCTGCTCTTAGGCAAGGTAAAGGTAAATTTGCTCCCGGTGTCGCTTTCGGGACAAGGGCTCTCAACCCATATCTTACCCCCATGTGCCTCGATTATCCTCTTGACGATAGATAGACCCAGTCCGGTTCCCTTTACTTCCACATTGCTGGCGCGGAAGAAGTCATCAAAGATTCGGGGCAAGTCATCGGGTGGGATACCGATTCCAGTATCCATAACTTCAACCTGTAGGTTAGTCTTGTGGTCAGTTATCCTAACCGTTACCATGCCCTCAGGTGTGTAGTTAATAGCGTTACTTATCAGATTGGTTACCACTTGCTGGAGCCTGGGACTTGAGCCGCAAATCTTAGGTAAACTTCGCGGTAATTCTACTTTTAGCTTTATCCCTTTTTCTTTTGCTGAGTTACTCAGGTCATCGATGGAACGTTTGACTACTTCACGCAAGGAAATTACCTCTATTTCTCGGATCATCTGAGCGGTTTCGATATGGGGGATGTCTAAGAGGTCGCTAATTAGATTTAAGAGGTCATTAATCCGCTGAGAAATCCTTTCCATCATGTCTCTTTGCTTATCAGTGAACTCTTCGGAAAACCGGTCTAACGAAACCCATAAGAAACTTTGGATGCCACTAAGAGGAGCTTTCAGGTCGTGAGCCGCTATAGTAAGAAGGTTCAGAAAACGACTTTTGTCGTCTTCTAGTTTAACCACCTCTCTGGAGGCCAGCTCCAGTTCTCTCGTTTTCTCCTCGAGAAGTTGCTTCCTTAATTGCGTTACCTGCCGTTGCCTCTTCCTTAACTCCCCTGAGATAGTAGTGGCCATATAGGTAGAAGCGTATAGGACAGATGCCAAGGCAACAAGAATAGCCAGAATATAGCTTCCATCTCGATATAGCTCAGGAGCAGCAAATCCGGCGAGATTAATATGCGGTATTACTCCAGCATATTCTAAGCCCACCAGTAGCGAAACCATCGCCATTGCTGCGGTG
>SDBU01007977.1_pt1 | contig 12106 bp, 10 predicted proteins | sample 2277071 | NCBI WGS metagenome assembly SDBU01 (sample SAMN10397929, study PRJNA504765) | marine sediment metagenome | isolation source: marine sediment core GS08_GC12, 126 cmbsf | place: Arctic Ocean: Gakkel Ridge, Loki's castle | collected 2008
AACGCCCGCCTCATGGCCGAAGCGCCGGAGATGTTCCAATACTACAAGGATAAGATCAGCGACAATATATTCTATACAGTCTACGCAGGCGGGGATGACCTCTTCATAGTGGGCCCGTGGAGCGAAATACCACACCTGGCCCAGAGGATCAACCAGGAGTTCAGGGACTTCACCAGTGGAAATCCCAACATCACTATCTCCGGAGGGGCGTTCCTCTGTAAGCCCAAGTTTCCTATCAACAGATTCGCCCAGCTTACTCACGAGGAGCTTACGAGATCTAAGGAACATGGCGGAAATACCATGACTATCTTCGGAGAGAGCGCTACATGGGATGGCAATGACGTTGAGACTGGCTTGTGCAAGCTGATCGAATTTGGCGAGAATCTCTACAAGGCCGCGGCAGCAGAACATCCGGACAAACTAGCCCGAGCGTTCCTCAATAATTTGATAAGACTGCGGCAGCAATTCGTGCGGAACAGCGAGATCGATCATAACTTCATACCAGCTATAATCTACCAAATCTCCAGGAACGTCAGCGCCCGGGCAAGAATAGAGATTGACGGAATGGATACGGAGCTATGGACTTATCTGAAGCATGAGCTTATATCTTCTACAGATAGCTGGTCTACATTTAAAAAGGTAAGGATACCAGCCACCTACGCGCTCCTGAAGTTGCGCGATAGTCGATGAGGAGGATGCTATGGAAGTTGCTGAACGAGTACGGAGTATTCGTGACGTAATAGAAGCGGTAAAGAGACTTGATACCATGTCCCATATTGACGCCAGAGACTACGCGGTGGAGGATGGGTGGGCGAATGTCGTCGCAGAGAAGATCGAGAAGGGGATGAAATTCACTCAGTTGCGGAAGTTCTTCGATAGCGTGAAGCGCATAAAGAAGGGACTAAGAAGTTACGATGAGGATGAAGAGATCGATAGCATTGATGGTATAGGACAGGAAAGGTATGAACTGATCCCCGAATTAGCCTACGCGCTAGGCCGTAGCCTTATAACGAGGGAGTTCTACGACCTCATGAAGATATGCCTGCAGGATAAGATCCATAGCGTGAAGGACTTCAGGGCCTTTGAGAAGTTCCTGTCGGCCATTCTCGCCTATTGTAAGATGTGTGGAAAATCGAGTGAATCCAGTTAATGGAAGGGGGAACAGAGGTGGGGAACTTTGAATTTCAAGGTAAGTATCTGATACATGCAGACATGACGTGTAAGACTGGCCTCCATATAGGCGGCACGGAGGAGGGCTTCGAGATCGGTGGACTCAGTAACCCTGTGATACGAGATCCGATCACTGATCGCCCCTATGTGCCGGGATCTTCGCTGAAGGGTAAGATGCGAAGTCTGGTGGAATGGGCCATCCCTGTACACAAGGATCAGACCGAGACCTGCGTCCAGTATATGCTTATAGCCGAACGTGAGAAGAAGAAGAGTGAACGGTCGGAAGAGCCTGATTACGATTCCATAAAGGTAGATCCATGTGGCTGTGGCAAGTGCGATGTGTGCCGCGTCTTCGGATGCTCTGCGGAGGCGGGGCCCTCCATAGGTCCTACGAGGCTGACTGTCCGGGACGCTATGCCAACATGCGAGACGGTGAGTGAATGGGAGAAGAACTTCGGAGATGGCATCTACACCGAAGTCAAGACTGAGAACTCTATAGGAAGGATCACGTCGATAGCCAACCCACGTCCCATGGAACGCGTGCCGCGAAAATCCATATTCCGTATGGAGATGGTATTCGATCTGTATCAGGATGATGATGTGAAGACGCTCAAGTTGATCTTTCAGGCTCTGAAGCTATTGGAGGACAGCGCGCTGGGTGGGAGTGGAACCCGAGGCTCCGGTAAGGTGAAGTTCGGGAATTTCAAGGTTGTTAAGAGAGGAATGGACTACTACATAGAGGCAGCTGTTGAGCAATCTATTGACCTGAGCGGCAACGACACACCATATCAGATCGTGCAGGATTTCTCCTCTATATTTAATGGAACAGGTGATAGAGGATGAAGACCTACAGGGTTACTCTGACACCCACGTCATCCATAAATGGATTCCCCGCATCTGACACGCTGTTCGGCGCGCTGTGCTGGGGAATAAGGGCAATCTATAATGAGGCGCGGCTGTGTGACATCCTTGATAAATTCGACACTGATAGGCCGGCCTTCGTCCTCTCCTCATCCTTCCCTGTGCTGGAGAACCAGGGTGAGAGGGTATACTTCTACCCGATGCTGTGTGTCCCAGGGCCGGGGATGGGTGACCTCAAGGAAATGGCCAGTAAGTGTGGCAGGAACGGTCTGGCGTTCAAGATTTCTCTGACGCAAGCGACGGCGGACTGGAAGCGACTTAGAGACGTCAGATTTGCGTCCCACACTGTAACAGATAGGCTCCTGAATGAGGGATCTCTGAACGGCGTATTCAGAGACTATCACTTAGACAGGGAACAGTCTAATGATAATTCATGGTCCCCGTACCATCTTGGTGGCACAGTGAAGCTCATATCTGAGGATATGGTGATGAGCGAAGACGAGTATGTGGCCATCTTCCAGGGGAGGAAGCCCGCGCCGCTCCATGCTACAGCAATAACACAGAGGAATAGGATAGACAGACTTCGGGACTCCACCGGCGGTGCTGGTGAACTTTACTACTCCAGCGATACACGATTCAGAGCAGAATCAGATGGGCCAGCGTTGATATTGCACTTCCTCGTGAAGACACTTGATGTGGATTTCCTTAAGCCTGTGTTCAGGTGGTTGGCTGATACAGGTATAGGCGGGGATCGAACCTCTGGCAGGAATCACTTCCTGGTGTCCGAGCCGGAGGAGGTGGCGGCCCCGGATGCCCCTGGGGATGTCTACTATACACTATCCAGATGCCTGCCGAAGTCGGGGGAACGGCCACTGATGTATGACCTCCTCCCACGGAGGAACAGGTTGGAGTCATCACACTTCAGAGGGAAGAATATATGGAAGCGTAAGGTTATATACTTCCGGGAGGGTTCATGCTTCAGGTGTGAAGATCGTAGGGAGCACTATGGCAGAATTCAGGAGGTGATAGAGGTTGGCGACCACAGGATTAGACAGAACGGCATCGCGTTCCCCATCTTCGGAGGCGAAGGTAATGGATCTGAAGCTTAAAACTCTATCGCCTGTATTCATAGGCAGCGGTGAGGAGTATAACGGCCTCTCCTATATCGCGGACGGTAGCAGAATCAGATTCTACGATTTACATGGAATTATGGGCGATCTGGATCAGGAACAGAGGGAACGGTTCATCAGGTTCATTGAGCATTCTGGATCGCGGTCCAATCTCAGAGGTTTGCTCCGGGAGGTGTTCGGTGCGGATGCCCATTCTGGCCTGGATTCTCATTGTAGATATGAACTCCATGTGGCTGGCAGGATCGGTGGCAGGATTAGAGGCTTCATTGCTGAAGGTGAAGACGTCTACATACCCGGCTCGGAGGTAAAGGGCACGATAAGAACCTCAATACTCTATCACTTCCTCAATTTGTTAGGAGAGCAAATGCCGGAGAGACTAAGGACAGGTGGCAACAGCCTCAAAGAGATTGAGAGCGAATTTGAAGGAGCTGTGTTCCGAACAAGCAAGAATGATGATGCCAAGTATGATGTCCTTAAACTCCTGATGATCAGAGATTCTGAACCGAAGCCTGCTGGGGAATGCCTATTCGTATCCAACATAGAAATTCTTAATGTGCATGAGAAGCAGGGAAGACGCAATGGGCGAATCGCTATTCCCTGCCAGCTCTGCCGTGAAGAGCAGACCTTCATATGCCAGGACATGCAGGTAAGCGATGATCCGCTGGTCGCATCACAACTCGGGTTCTCCGCCAACCAGAGATGGATGCTTCAGTACACAGGAGGTCTGCCAAACTTCTTCCAGTGCTGCTATGAGTCCTCCCAGAAGCTCCTACAGGCAGAGATAGACTACTTCAGTAGAGTTGATGGGATACTGGAAGTGGATCTACTGCTGAATAACCTAGAAGTGGAGAGTCAAGACGAAGCCATTGGAATACTTGATCAGGTTGTCGTAAAATTGGAGGCGATACAGGAGAAGAACAGAGCTAATACCCCAGTCATCAGGTTGGGCGGAAGTCAGGGCTACTTTAGCACCACCATTAGCCTGGTACTGAGGGAGTTCGCCCCGGACATCTACGAAGAGGTCGCCCGTACTATGGCAAAGCGCGGAGTTCCCCCAAGCCAATTCCCACGGACTCGAAGATTGGTGGTGAACTCCTCCGACGAATACGATACGCTGGGCTGGGTGCAGTTGTCCACGGATTCAGATTGATCCGCTAATCGAATTATAGTAGATAATCATGGGGTATTAGCGGCAGGATATGCAGTTCGGGAGAGACGCAGCAATGACGCTAGTTTACAGTCGATTTAGCCATAGGAACGATGCCAATATGGATGATGGAATTAGGCACGGAATGGAGTATCCAGAGGCGATTAGCGGAAGTCTGTGTTCTGGGCTAGTCATAACGTGGAGTTACGGAGGTGGTGTAGGAGAGATATGACCCGTTTATAGGGGATTGCGACATTGATATATCGCCGGGAGACCACAAATGCGAATTGGTAGGAGAGATATGACCCGTTTATAGGGGATTGCGACATAGATAATGGATCTAAAATCAATCTCTGAATAACTCGGTAGGAGAGATATGACCCGTTTATAGGGGATTGAAGCTTCTCGTTGAATATCTTCAGCGTGTAATCGCCGTAGGTTACAGCTATTGACCCGGTCTATAGGGGATTGAAGCCACTGAACGTGGGTCGTTGAGTTCGCTAAAGTTGCGTTACAGTTACTGACCCGATCTATAGGGGATTGAGACAGGAACACATATATTGCATACTTAACACTAGTTCCAAGCTACAGTTATCGACCCGATTTATAGGGGATCTAAGCAGATTGGTTGCCATCTACAAGGCATCGGTGCCTGCCGGTTACAGGGGGGATGGTAAATTGCATACGCTGGGATGGATGCAGTTGTCCAGAAATTCAGACTGCTCCGCTAATCGAATCGGAGCTGAAGATCAGGGGGGATTAGCGGCAGGATATGCAGTTCGGGAGAAATGCAGTAATGACGCTAGTTTACAGTCGATTGAGCCACAAGAACCATGGAAATATGGATGGCAGAATTCTGCCCCGAATGGCGCATCCGGTGGCGATTAGCGGAAGTCTGTATTTTGAGTCAATAATAGAGCGGTGTTACGGAGGTGGTGTAGGAGAGGTATGACCCGTTTATAGGGGATTGCGACGTCCTGCTGTAGCAAGCGGATAAGGTAGCTGGACTTTGAGCAAGCTGGGGGATTTGATATGGAACATAAGATCTTACTGGAAGTGGATCGGCATGGAAGCTATTATCGGTTAGGCGCTATTGTGTTCCTGATTACTGCCTTGTGCCTGCTGGGCGTTGCCGCTGCTCCGGCACAGAATGCGGCAAGTGGGAAGGCGGTGACGCCAGGTGCGAAGGAGCAGCTTGAGAAAGAATATGAATTCCTGAAGAAGGAGACGAGAGAATTCAGAGGATTCATCGAGAACGAGCGAGAGAAACACCGAGAATTTATTGAGAACGAACGAAAAGAGCACCAGAAGTTCCTACGCTGGTCGATTTATATAATAGGTATTATTATCGCCGTCGCATCGGCTATCTTCGGCTTTCTGGGCATCAAAACATTGAGTGATGCCAAGAAGATGGTCCGTGGTTACGTGGATACGAGACTCAATGACTTTGTAAATGGCAACATTGACAGTGTAAGAAAGTCCATTGAGCACGTAGTACGAGAGGAACTGAGCCTGGATAGGAGAATCTGGTTCCTGGTACCTGCCGAGCAACAGCAGGAAATTGAGACCGACGAAATCGAGACACTGAAGAAGCGGGGCTTTAAGAATATAGAGTTGAAGAACATTGATGAGCCCTTCGATGCGGGGTGCGACCTATTTATCTTCTATTACAATAAGTCTGTGGATGAGCACCTGACGCGCCTAGTGTATTCTCTTCAAAGGAATAACAGACCCCTGATCGTGTATTACCCAGGGCGGGTGGAGAACGAAGAACTTGACGCCTACAAATGGCGCGCCTATGCCAACACGCCGCTAACGCTTACTAACTGGGTGTTCACAGTATTGATGAGCTTTGAGCCGCGGCGGTAGCATTCGCGCGATTGATGGCCCCTGGTCGTTGCTTCGAGAGTCACAGCTACTATGTAATTGTTGCGGAAAAAGGATCCTTTTTACGCAAGATCGAGGAGGGATTTTTCGATTTGCACCTTTCGTGATGTGAAATGAGTTCCTTAATCCCCAAAATTCGTGGTAAATAGGTATAAAAAAGCGCAAGTTCACGTCACAGAAGGAATGTTCTGTGAAGAGACTTTTATGGAAAGACTGAATGAAAAACGGAGAGTCTGGCCCCCGGTTTGAAATGGTCTCTTGGGTTAACCTTCCCTTCGCGGGACATCTGGGCAATAGATATTATTTGGGGTATTCCACCAAGCTTTGTATTCTTCATCTCTTATACCTCCGACTATTGGACGGCTCTTTGCTTCCATGAGAGATTCCTGATCGTTGTGCACTAACTCGGTCGAAGACGATTCATGAGGCCAAATTTATGCAGTGCAGAGATAATATGGTATGTCGCCAACCTTGGTGCAGGAGGTTTTGACAGTTTACCACATTCATTCTGTGAAAGCTCCTCATGGCGCCAAAGCCCATCTTCAGCTTGATGTTCCCGCAGCCACGGAATGGTCTTAGCCACTAATGACTTCGCTGTATTGCTATTATACAGGGAAAGAAATGCCAGCATACCGGCAGGGAAGCCCTGATCCCATTGCCCAAGGGATGTCTGGTATCGCGAAGCCTGGTAGGTGGCCAGATGCTCCGTTAAGCTACCAGAGCATGAGGGATGTCGGGATAGCGCCCGATTGGTCTTTGCCCAGCAGTCACCGTTCTGCCATCCAGTGCCTATGAGTGCGAAGTAACCATCCTCCCCCGGGATATCATACCAATAGAAAGGATTCAGTCTGGTATCCCTGGTGTGCAATCTTTTATGATTGGCCAGTTCGACACACTTAGGTGCTCTGCTGATCCATCTCCAGTGGGACATGTCATGTGATCCATCATAGGTGATCCTTCGCATATCGAAGTCCGGCTCTTCCGCCGAAGCAGGTATATCAGAATCGTAGAATCCCAGAGCGCCACACCCGCACCAATATCCATACATGCCACCCACATGAGATATAGTATTGATGTAGCGTCGCAACCTGGGATGGCTGTGATACCCACACAACATTAACGCTTCGGCCACCAGTGCGGAAATATGGGTTATCCGCGGCTCACACGCCGGCGGGTGATGCCGCGCGCAAATAGGTATAACCTGCTGTGTTTCCTGACCTCGGAACTGATCCTGCTCGTGCAGAGGTAAACTCCAGCTATAAAAACTGATCTCATCGCGAGGCGCTGCCCGCTGGATCTCGCCAGCGGCGAAAGCTTTCTGTTCCTTCGACTGTCTCTTACCCAGCCACTCTTCCAGATACTCCTGTGTGAGCATCCACATTCCAGGGCGTGGCGCTGGCTCCGGGAGATCCAGTAGCCAGTTTGCTGCACGCTGTATCGCTTCGGTAGAGGTATCTTCCCCAAGGACCAGAAGTCTCAGGATGGCATATGCGGTGGCAGATACAAGACCCCATGAGCCATCATTCTTCTGTCCCTGTAAGATGCCTGAAACCATATCTGCTCTGAGATTATCATCCTCAGGAGCAGGCTGTTCCAATAGGTGATTTCGCGTCATCCACCCGACCCAGTCATCCCCCTGAGCGATTGCCGGGATAGGATCGATTCGAAACGGTTCGGAACAGACCATCTCCACGAGATCATGCAGCCCCTCTGCCGTCCATCCATCGCAGGCTGGACCCGGTATAGCATGGCGCACAATGCAGTTGGGGAGTAGTTCATCGATGAATCTTGGCCCAAGGGGATCTGGTGTATACTCCTGCACAAAGACTGGCAGTATGACTGCCTCATCTTGCCGAACGAGAAGTATCGCGCCAGAAGCATCCGGTTGAGAGAGTATATTCTTGACCTCATCCGATACAGTCAATTTGCCCTTAACAATAGGGCGGCCGGCGTGCTCTACCCTCCGCAAAGTGCATCGACCATCCTTAACCTCAACGTCAAATCTATCAGCGGAAGAGAATCCCAATTCGGTGAGGCACATGATCTGGATAGTGTTCTTTCTAGTCACTCGCACCGGCTGCAAGGGCTGAGGGCTTGATTTCACCAGTTCCTTACCCATAATGCTGGCCCAATGGTCAGCATCAAGTAATGACTTCCTCATCTCCGAGTTCTCCCTCTATAGCGCGTTCTCAATCAGCAAATTTAGAGTAATTTTGCTTTGAGTTCACATTTGTCCTTTTTGCAGTTTTTTGCTTCATAGGTGAAATTGCCTATTTCTCTAAATGCCATATTTCATAAGGGTTTAGGAGATCGGCTGAAAATGGCCTATTTCAGAAATCTTCGATTTAGTTCACATTTGTATATCAAATATGAACTAAACTTCCTTCTAATCTGTGTGAATCTTTTATCCATACACTTCTATAACGATATTGAAATGACAGCTTTTTAGCCATGTTGTATAGCCAGAAAAAAAGCCCCAACAATGCCCTTTTAAGACGCTTCTGCGTCCCATTGCTACCTATACCTACCTACTATGATCACTGAAAAAATCGCATCAGTCAGAATTTCTTATCTCCCCCCATGTTGCAGCAAGTTTTCCTGAGCTATCAACAGCGGCTACTCCCAATGTCTTTCCCAGACCATCATTCATAATGTTCTGAATATCATCCTCATCTATGGCTTTATTGAAAATCGCCACCTCGTCCACAATGCCGCTGAATTTGTAGTTGAAACCGGCTGGAACTTCGTATAGATCACCTATGCCGATATTTACAAAGGTTACAGGGCTAATTGCGCCATTTGTCACTTCCTCACCATTGATAAAAACCCGCGAGTTATTATTGTCCACTAATACTGCTACATGCGACCATTCCTGCGTTTCCAGGTTTCCGCCATATACATTATGAACACCTACAGCACCACCTGGATCAATCTGGAACTCGCCTCCATTTGGCCATGCCTGAATAAGTCCCTGATAATGTCCGGCGCCGGGATTATTTGGATTAATCCATATCATCACCGTCCATGAGGTTAACTCGATGCTGGGAACTTCGATTCTTACAAATGGGCCTTCCACATCAAAACTCAATCCGCCGTCGAATTTGCCCTCAACCCAACTGGGACCTTCCATGAGTGTCCCTTCGTTCTCATTTCCGGAGGCGTCCGCCGTTGTATCTCCCTCTCCTTCGTCGAAGAACCAAATACCAATGGCATCATCTATTGTAACTGCAATGGATATTTGCGCCATGAATACCAGACATAGAAAAAGTGATCCAGAAAACATCAGGCTTATCAGTTTCCTCATTTTAATATCCCCCTTTTTCAGAAGTTTCGGTCAGCAACTTGCGCGCTTGTGAACTCAAACGACAACATTTTATCAAGTCGCTGTTGCTGAGTCAACAAAAAGCGTCGCTTCCATCCAATTTACCTCGTTTGTTGTAGCAAAGATAATATGAAGTATCTTGCATGGTTTTCCTTGTTTTGTGGTATGCAGGATCACATGCTGAAAACAAACTGCATGGATTAGCATGAACATTGGCTTTATGCACAGTCAGTGGGCTTGTCTTTGCCTGTTTATAATTCCTTACCGTATAATTTTACACCGATTCGCCTGATACCTGAAGTCGGAAATTTATGATCGCCGCCGCATAGGACATTTTGTATCTCGGAAGCCTTGCTGTATCTTAGTTTGAAGGCTTATCGCATCTTATCGCAGCTACAGTTCTGCTACCCCTATACTCCATCACGAGATTCTGTCAACGATAATCAGAAAACTGTCATAGTGGCAGACCAATCATATACCTCAATCAAAAAAGATGAATATTATCTCTGATAAAAAACTAGAATCTGTGGGCAGTCTATGACAGATACGGGTTTAATACTACAGAATCCATAACACGGAAACAATGAAAGCTATGGCTCAGTTTTGTATGACTTGTGATACTGAAAGTGCTTGATAAATTGATAGTAGTTGCTGTAAAATAGGTACAGGAGACATCTTTTGGCACAATAACAGCAAAATCACGGCAGTTTTGGTAGCGGCGAAGCGGCGCACATAAGAATCAGATGAAAGGCTAGGCCCACATAACCAGAAGGAAAATTAATGGAACAGGCACAACTGAACTGGATCGCCAACTTCATATGGAGCATTGCCGATGACGTGCTCCGGGATGTATATGTTCGCGGTAAGTATCGCGATGTTATTTTGCCTATGACGGTTCTTCGTCGCGTGGATGCAGTCCTGGAGCCGACCAAGGATGAAGTCCTGGGCATGAAGGAGAAGCTTGATACGGCAGGGATCAGCAATCAGGAAGGTGCGCTCCGTCAGGCTGCCGGGCAGTCGTTCTATAATACCTCGTTATTCACTCTGCGGAAGCTCAGGGCCAGCACCGGGCAGCTTAGAGCCGACTTTGAGGCATATCTTGACGGCTTCTCCCCAAATATACAGGAGATCCTGGACAAGTTCAGGTTTCGCAACCAGATCACCACGTTGATGGAAGCGGACGCTCTGGGTTATCTCATAGAGAAATTCCTCAATCCTGACGTTAATCTAAGCCCCAACCCGGTTCTCAATGTGGACGGCAGCGAGAGGCTGCCTGCCCTGGATAATCACGCTATGGGCACTATCTTCGAGGAGCTGATCCGGCGTTTCAATGAGGAGAATAACGAGGAAGCCGGGGAGCATTTCACGCCCCGCGACGTGATCAGGATCATGACAGACCTGATACTCCTGCCCATCGCAGATCAGATCGAATCCAGCACCTACTTGCTTTACGATGGGGCCTGCGGAACTGGCGGCATGTTGACTGTGGCTGAGGAGCGGTTGCGGGAATTAGCAGAGGAACACGGGGAGCAGGTGTCAATCCATCTCTACGGGCAGGAGATCAACCCGGAGACCTATGCCATCACCAAAGCCGACCTCCTGCTCAAGGGCGAAGGCGCGGAGGCGGATAACATAGTCTATGGCTCCACCCTTTCGGCTGATGGATACCTGTCGCGGAAGTTCGATTTCATGCTCTCAAATCCGCCATACGGGAAGAGCTGGAAGACCGACATGGAGCGCATGGGCGGTAAGAAGGAAATGGCCGACCCGCGATTTCTCATTGAGCATGATGGCGACCCGGAGTACAGCCTTCTCACTCGCTCCAGCGATGGGCAGCTTATGTTCCTGGTGAGCAAGCTCTCCAAGATGAAGGAAGATAGCAAGCTGGGAAGCCGCATCGCTGAAGTACATAACGGCTCTTCCCTGTTCACCGGCGACGCTGGCTCCGGCGAGAGCAATATCCGCAGATGGATCATAGAGAACGACTGGCTTGAGGCCATCGTGGCCCTGCCGCTGAATATGTTCTACAACACCGGCATCGCCACCTATATCTGGGTATTGAGCAACCGCAAGCCGCCGCATCGCAGGGGCAAGGTGCAGCTTATTTCTGCCACTCAGTGGTATAAGCCCCTGCGCAAGAACCTGGGCAACAAGAATTGTGAGCTTGGGCCTGAGAATATCCAGCAGATATGGGAGGTATTTCGGGATTTCAGGGAGACGGAGCAGTCGAAGATTTTCCCCAATGAGGCCTTTGGCTATCACAAGATCACCGTAGAGCGGCCGCTAAAGCTGAAGGTTGACCTGTCGCATGAGAAGCGGCACACATTTCGCGAGGCTGCTAAGGATGCGGCGTTGGCGGACATTGCAGACCGTCTGTCCCTCAGTCTGGGTTCTGGCCCGCATACGGACTGGAATGATTTTTATTGATATAGGTTTCGTCCAAGTAAACCTCCGGGCATTTCAAAGTCCCGTCTGGGTTCCGATTGGCGAGCTTGGCCCGAAGGTAATCTCGACGGGCTAAAATAACACGGCTTTGCTCTTTTAAGCTATCTCTTCTTCGTCCTTCTCCATGCGTAAAGCCCCATCGCT
>SDBU01007978.1_pt1 | contig 12105 bp, 12 predicted proteins | sample 2277071 | NCBI WGS metagenome assembly SDBU01 (sample SAMN10397929, study PRJNA504765) | marine sediment metagenome | isolation source: marine sediment core GS08_GC12, 126 cmbsf | place: Arctic Ocean: Gakkel Ridge, Loki's castle | collected 2008
GGTTAGAATAGGCATGTTTCATCAAGTAATGGTAATAGATGGAATACACTATTTTAACCCTCCCCCTAAAACCCCCTCCCAATTCGATGACGAGGATAACAATTTCCCCGAAAGGGAGACGTCTTAAATGACGCTAAGTATGCTAAGGAATGTCATTCTGAGTGAAAACGAAGAAAAGGAAAATTCCTTAGTATACCATTTTACTAAGAAAGGAGGAAACTGGTTCTTTTGTCTATAAAAACATAGAAACACATAGGAAGAACCAGGAACTTTCCATAGTGGCAGTTATCACAATTTCAAGGGAATATGGCAGCGAAGGCGGCGATATTGGGCGGAACGTTGCCAAAATATTAGATTATAGTTACGTAGATAAGGAATTGATTACGGAAGTCGCCAAGCGGGCGCGTGTGCCGGAGATAGAAGTAGAAAAGTTAGATGAAAGAGGCGAGGACCCCGTTATACACTTTCTCGAAAAACTCTTTGAATACGGTAAAAAAAAGACGGCGTCAGAACCTCCTATCTATTGCCAGGATGATGGACCGTTAAATATAAATCCAGAAGGCAAAATACGCGGCGAATGGGACCGTGAAACACAGTTAAAACTCTTTCAGTCCGTAATCAGGGCGATGTGGGAACGTGATAATACTGTGATTATCGGCAGATTAGCCTGTTTTATCCTGGCAGAGAAACCGCATACATTACATGTTCGTATTATCTCCCCGCTGGAAAAGCGTTGTCAGTATGTAATCGAACACGAACATTTATCGCACGAGGATGCCACAAGATTGATTTTCGAGACGGATGACAATAGAGCCCGCTATGCCAAACAATACTATGATGTTGATTGGGATGACCCGACATTGTATGATATGGTGCTAAACACCGCGAAGTTGGCTAATGATAGCGCAGCTAAATTAATCGTCAAAGCAGTAAAATTTAGCAAACAAGCTAACGGATGAAGGGTTGTAGGGCGGCTCGTAACTCGCTGATAAAATGTTTAAATGCAGCATCTTCTCTACTGTACAGTGTAAAAATCAATTTTTAAGGCAATGTCTTCGCCGTACTCGACACCGCCGAGAGGAGGCGCTAAATCCGCTTTGGAGAATGCTTCCTGCATGGCTCTTTTGTAACGTCCCCGCTCGCACTTATAAGGTGGAATCTCTGGGCGAAAAACTATTTCGATAGCTTTACAAAATGCGTTTTGGTCGATTAAGTACCAACGTTCGATATGCGGGTCTGGTACTACACAAACCGGAGTGCCGGGGGTAATTTGTCTGTTGGACAATCTTCGCAATTTCGTCTCGTTTTTCCCGGTATCTCTGACAGTTTCCGTCAATAGCAACCACCAGAACGTCAAAAGGGAATGCATGTCTTTTTTTTACATCTCGTAGAAACCGTTTAAGTTCCGTCATTGCCAATCTTTTCCCGCCAGTGGCATTGCGTACATCGTGATTCAAGCCCTCAGAATCGAACCCTATATCCGAAGCGACACATGTCACGAGTGCTTTGACGAAACTTTCTTGTCCAACGTCCTCCAAAAAATATCCGATATTTAGCTCGGAGATATCATTGTCGCGTGCGATTGGACGCGACCCGATAATCCTGTGATTAGCCACCAAAATCCCCCCTTACGATGCGCTCCATCAGAGATGTTACTTCACGCGAAGTCAATATCTCCTCGCCCTCAAGCGCTTCATCAATTTCCTGTTTTCGGAAAATTGGTCCAAGAGATGTAAATGGAATAAATTCCGTTTCGCGCCCCTCTTTTTGACACACGATGATTTCATCACCATAAAAGTAGATAGGTAGAAGCGGCGAATGGGTGTTGACGATGATTTGAATACCACTATATTCTACAGCGTTTTTCAGCAAATCGGTCATTAATTTCAGACGACGCGGGTGTACGCCATTCTCGGGTTCTTCGTATCCCACAACAGTTGTCCTGGAGAGACGGCTTGTGATGGCGAGCAGTCCCAGGATACGCAATGTGCCTTCTGAGATAATGCGGGATGAAAACGAAACGTTATCTTCCATAATCTTCAGTTGAAGGAATCCTTCCGCTGTCCGTTCAACATCGAACTCGTCAACAGATGGCAACAGGCTTTTCAAAGCCCGACTCAACGCCGAAAATTGCTTGGGATGTTTCATCTTGAGCGAATAGTAGAAAGCCGCCAAATCCGCCCCATAAGTCCCGATGCTATCAACCTCTTTAAGCGGCGTGTCTGCTCGCATTAACTTAGGGTCAAAATAATAGAAATGCCAGCGTGATAGTTCCTCTTTGAACGCGCAGATGTGGGGATAGTGTGGTGGATAGAGCGGCGTCGAAATTAGTGTGAAGTCCAAACCGATGTCGTGAAAGATTGGGTGTGCTTGCCCTTCCATCCGTAGACGGAGTTTATTTTTAATCTTTTCAATGAACGGTAGGCGAGACTCTTTTTCTGCGCCATCCTTGTTCAACGCTCTCAGGCACTCATCAACGACGCGAAGGTGTCCCGAATCCGTCTGGATACGGAAAACGGAGAACGGAAGACGGAAAACGGAAAGTCCATCTTCCGTCTTCCGTCTTCCGCCTTCCGACATCCGAATTCCGTTCACCCCTCCTGCGAAACCATGAGATGTGTGTCAAACCAGTCTGGGATATGATTACATATATTCAGTATTAGAGATGTATTGATTCGTTGGATGTTCCATGTTTCGCTATCTGTTGGAGAGGAAAAAGGACTGGAAAAACTTTACAGATAAAGTGTGGGTACTTTCTATGCGGGGTTTTATGATATAATAGAGGCTGGTGGATATCTCTCTATCTTGTCAACATTCTGGTTTGTACTATCTATCCATCAATCTATCCATCAATTTGAGGGGAACATTAAAAATAGAGCATCCACCAGCTTAGGGGAAGGGAACAATTAAAGTATATCATAAACTTATTAGAAAGACGTAAAACAAGCATTACATTTTTGTGAATTATTATTTCATTTTAATATACCAAAAGTGACTTGAATTATTTAGCAAAATTTGCTAACATGATACTAACAGAAATTTCTATTCCATTTCGAGGTGTTCGAGATGACAAACAAGATATCTAGTATTTACAGAATAACGAACTGCCCGGTTCCTAGCGGCGAGAAAAACCATCACGAAGGGTTGGATTCCCTATTTCAGTTGATGGATACTCACGATTTCAATTTATATCGTACTGAGCAAAACGTGGACATTGGCGGCAGCGATGGCGTTATTGATGCGTCTGATGTTGTACTCATCAAAGTAAATGCCCAATGGAAGTACAGAGGCTGTACGAATTCGGATGTAATACGCGGACTCATTCAGCGGATTTTAGAACATCCGGATGGATTTGAGGGCGAGATTGTCATCGTTGAGAATGGACAGGGCAAAGGCAGTTTAAATTGTGATACAATGACCAGCGGACGGTATCCCGATACTGGCATCCACGCGAATGCAGAAGACGAAAACCATTCATTTGCATATTTGGTAAACACAATCTTCAATGACCCGCGAGTATCTATGTATTTGCTCGACCCAATTCATGAAACATTCATTGCGGAGAATGACCATACAACCGATGGATACAGAAAATTCGCGCATGTTTCGTATCCATGTTTCACTACGGCGAGAGGTACGCGGGTCGAGTTGAGAGAAGGCGTGTGGAATGGTATAAATTATGAAGATAATCTCAAACTGATTAGCGTACCTGTATTCAAGCACCACGGCGGTTGTGGGATTACTGGCGCGCTAAAAAATTGCTACGGCTTGCTATCTATGGCGGACGGGCAATATGGTGATAGGCACTACGAAAAAATCGGACAGCATTGTGGTGAGATGGCTACTATAGTCAGAACTCCTGTGATACACATCCTCGATTGTATTTGGGTCACTCACGCCGGGTTGGAAGGTTATCCTCCAGAAAACACCACGCGTCTGGACCAATTATTGGCGAGCGTTGACCCAGTTGCATTGGATTATTGGGCGTCAAAATATGTGCTCTATCCGATTGACAATAATGTTGAACACCATCCTGACCGATTTGTCGGCTTGCGCGAGTGTTTGCTCCAGGCACGCGATGTCATCAACGCCAACGGCGGCGTCATGGGACATACCGTCACTGTGGATGAATCTCATATTAATGTCATTGGTCGTGAATGAATATGACAACGAATTTAAGAATTTAACTGCCACGAAAGTTTACCGAATAGTCTTCGTGGCTCTATGTGGATTCGAGGGGTGAAACGTGCCGGTGATGAAAACAAGACCAACCTCATTATTTTTTCATGCCTTCACGTTTTCATGTTTTCCTGTTTTCAATTCTTTTAACGGAGGTATGAAATGATGAGCGGCGGTATGAAAGTTGTGTTGTTGTCTGTGGGCGCAGGCATCGCCTGGGGTTCGGGGCAGATTTTAGTGAAATTCGGTATGCAGACGGTAGACCCCATACCAGGTATTGCCATTCGTCTGACAACAGCATGGCTAGCTGCGATGACAATCTTAGCGGTCAGTGGACAGTGGAGCAATCTTCCTGCATTCTCTTCCAAAGGTGTGATATTTCTACTCATAGAGGGAATCATTGGGCCGATGTTAGGGATGCTGCTTCTCCTGGCGGCATATCGCGTAGGTGGCGATGTAAACGTTGCCGCTCCAATTTCGCTGACCGTACCAATCATTTGGAGTACACTGTTGGCTATTATCATATTCAGTGAGCAATTAACTTTGCCAAAAGCAATTGGTATTGTGCTGGCCGCCATTGGTGTTGGATTGGTCACGTTATTTTAATGCTCGTAGCAGTAATAGCCGCTGATTCACAGACCAGCAGTTGATTAAAAGATTACGCTGATTGCTGACTTGTTACAGACATTTATCTAAAATCAATATCAGCGTGGTCTGAAAATCGGTGGCTCTATAATTTATAGCAAAAACATTATTGGAGGACAATTTCTATGAAAAACGAAAAGGCATTGCATCTGAATCTCCGTAGCCAGGTATTGAAACAGGATGCAGGTGGGCACAATTACTGGGAGGTGGTAACAACCGAGAATATGTTTCCCGCTTCCGAAACAGCAATCTTGCTCTGTGATGTGTGGAACAAGCACTGGAGTAGAGGTGCTACCGAGCGGGTTGACGCCATGGTGCCGCGCATGAATGAAGTTGTCAAATCGACTAGAGCCAAGGGTGTGCAGATTATCCACGCACCGTCGGATACTATGGATTTTTATGCCGGAATGACCGCTCGACAGAGAATGATTGATGCTCCTCACTTTGAGTCGCCAGAGCCACTGGAGCATGATGACCCACCGCAACCTATTGATGCTTCCGATGGCGGCTCGGACACAGGCGAGAAGGAATCGTACAAAGCCTGGAACAGACAGCACCCGGCGATTGAGATAGACCAGGAAAAAGACGGAATTTCCGATAACGGTAAGGAAGTCTACAACCTCATGCAGCAACGAGGCATTAAGAACCTCATCATCATGGGTGTCCATACGAATATGTGCGTCTTAGGCAGGTCATTTGCCATCAAACAGATGGTCAAGTGGGGCGTCAATGTGATGTTGGTACGCGATTTGACGGACGCCATGTATAACCCTGAAAAACCACCCTATGTAAGCCATGATGAAGGAACGCGTTTAGTGGTGGAATACATTGAGAAATTTTGGTGTCCGTCGATATTAAGTGAAGAGCTTATGAGGTAATCGTTTGTTTTTTAATGTAAAACATGAAACGTAAAGGAATTCCGATTGATGTTGTATAATCTGAAAGGGTAAAATGGCAAGCGTTATCAGTTATCAGCAGTCAGCGCTCTATGGTTGATTGCTGATAACTAACTGCTGAAAGACATGATTTTGGAGGAATGGTGAGAATGGAAGAACCTCAGATAACTTTCGAGCAAATCGTGAATATGGCACGGCGACTGTCGCCGATTGAGAAACTGTGGCTCATCGAATGCCTCGCACCAGATTTGGAAGCGGTGTTGCAAGCCTCGACGCCGACACGGCGGCGGAGCCTGCGCGGGGTGCTAAAGGGGTGTTCCATCAGCGCGGAAGAGATTGACCAAGCTCGCCGGGAGATGTGGGACACTTTTCCCCGGGAGGATTACTGATGCCCGATGCCGTGATTGATACTCACGCACTCATAAGAAGCCGTCGAAGGAGTCGGAGTGCGAAAACTTTGTCTTCGCTGGCGACGCAGTCGCCATATTAACTCGTCCTTCGGACTCGGCGAAAATTGAATTTTCGCACTCCGGATCTTGTTCGTAACTTATAATTCGTATTTTAACCCCTTTGCTCTCTTGCCCTTTTACCTTTTAGTCGAAACCAAAAACGGAGGAATCAAAATAACCATGAAACATTTAATACAAATTGAAGGTGAGCCGCGGTCCAATGAAATCCGCAAGCTCGCTACGCAGTATATTGGCAAAGGTCATAAAACCTACACCCCAACACAGTTAGTAATCAAACGCGCTGAGGGCGTATATTTGTGGAATGCTGAAGGCAGGAAATTGCTGGATTTTGCCTCTGGTGTTCTCGTTGCGAACCTCGGCCATAACCATCCAGATTTTGAAGCCGCCTATCAAAAATATATTGAGGGCCTTCCTCGGTCTGCCTACAACACCCTCACAGAACAAGAAGTATATGCCGCCAAGCGGATGATTGAAAGCTTAGATTGTCCGCGACTCCAAAAGTTGTTATGGGCGGATTCAGGCTCTGCGGCTATCATTAAGTCGATGTGGGCGGCGCAACATTATCAACCGGATAAGCATATTATGGTTGCAACCCGATACGGCTTTCATGGCAAGAAAGGGTTGGCTGGCGATGTGACCGGCGAAGAGAGCGATAACCAGAATGTACGGTTTATTTCGTTCCCGACGTGCGATTATTGTGACCTCGTTCCGGAGGAGAATAAACGCCAGGAAGACGTATGCAAACCTATTTATGAAAGGGAATTGGAAGCGCTACGGCAGGAATATAAAGATGGTATCGTTTTGCTCATTACAGAACCATATCTCGGCGCGAAAGGTTCGTTCCATCCACCGAAATGGTATCATCAACTGCTGAATCGCTGGTGTGATGAAAATGGTGTGACGTTTATTTTGGACGAAGTGCAGTCCTGTCACGGACGGACAGGGGAAATGTACGCGTTCAAAAAATATGGCATTGAGCCGGATATCGTTGTCTTGGGCAAAGGCATCGGCAACGGCGAACCAGTTGCTGTAACTGTCGGCCGCGCGGAGCTTATCGACACGCTGGACTACGGTGAAGCATCGGATACCTACAGCGGCAATCCGCGCGCGTGCGCAGCTATTCTCGCGGTGTTTGATACCTACGAACGCGTCCCCGTTGTGGAGAACTGTCGTAAGATTAGCTCCATCGTCGAAACTAAGCTCAATCGGCTGAAAGAGGACTTTGAGTTCGTTGCCTTTGTGCGTGGCGAAGGCTTGGTGTGGGGGCTTGAAGTTCAAGACTACAAAGGTAAGACTGCCGCCGAAATTGCCAATGAATGCGTATACCAATGTTACCTAAAAGGTTTGCATCTAATGGGACCGCTGGCGGACAAAGTGCTGCGCATCTCTCCGCCGCTCATCATTACCGAGGAGCAGGCACAATCAGGTTTGCAATTGATGTATCAGGCTTTTGAGAAAATGGTTTAAGGGGGAAAGGGCAAAAGGGCAAGAGGGCAAGGGGGCAAGAGGGCAAGGGGGCAAAGCGATTAAAGGGGAAGGAAGGGATGGAGTGGATGAAAAGGGGGAAAACCCTTCTTTTCCTTCCGTTCCTTCCTTTCCCCATGCTCCTGTTCTCTTCACGTTTCACGCTCCCACTGTTCACAACTCATCAACTCTCAACAAAGTATTATTAGGTATTTTTCAATATTAAACTTTAGCCACGAAAGAAAGCTTTACATTTTGGGTTCTGCAAATCTATGAGAACATATGCTTTTCTCAATTCGTAATTCGTAATTCACATAAAGTGGAGATTAATTATGTATCGCATAACTCAGGAACACATTGTATATTCATTGGACAAGAGTTATCCGCCCGTTTTGAATATCTACCCAGGGGACACTGTGCTTTTTGAAACCCACGATGCGCGAACTGGGACTATTCAAACGGAGAGCGACCTGCTCGACCATCCGCATCCGCGCGGCATGAATCCCGCTACAGGACCGGTATTCGTACATGGCGCGGAACCCGGTGATAGCCTGCGAGTCCAGATAGAAAAGGTTAAACTTGCCGATGTCGGTTTTCTTGCTGTCAAGGCTGGAGTGGGTTTACTGGCACACCGGGCAGATAGATTCGTCACCAAAATTATCCCCATACGAGACGGCATCGCCCATTTCAGTGACCGCATAAAATTTCCTGTGCGACCAATGGTCGGAGTTGTAGGCACCGCCCCATCGGGTGAAGGCGTCAGCACAGGCTATCCCGGCCCGCACGGCGGCAACATGGACAACAATGAGGTCAAAGAAGGCGCGGCGGTTCATCTGCCGGTATTCGTACCGGGAGCGCTGTTGGGCGTCGGCGATGTCCATGCTTCTATGGGCGATGGCGAAGTCTCGATGGTGGGGTTCGAAATTTGCGCTGAAGTGACCGTCACAGTAGACCTGCTCAAGGGCGAAACAATCGCCCGTCCGTGGATAGAAACACCTGACGGGTATTGGGTTACAACGGGAGATGACCTTGACCCAGAGCAGGCAATGCGCATCGCAACTGAAGAGATGGTAAATCTTTTAATGAAGCGGTGGTCGTTATCATTTGAAGAAGCATATATGCTGGTGACTGCACGCGCGGATTTACAAATCTGCCAGGCATGTCAACCAGGAGAATTTCCTGTCACAACGCGCATGTCCATGCCGAAGTTGATATACTAAACGAACTTGACAATATGTTCGCTACGCTGATTAGTTTGCTTCACTGCGTTCGCAACGCCTCGCAAACGACTTTGTCTCACGGGCACATTCGCTGTTTTTCGGGGAGTGCGCTGACCTACTCAACGCTTGTGGAACGTCCCGATTTATCGGGGTATCGGCGTGGTCGATGCAGTCCATAAAAGTATGGAGTCAAAAACCAGAAGCGTGAAAGTGTTGAAAGGAGCGAGGACAAAAAAGTCCTGCTATCGCTGTGACAAATGAGAATGAAACCCAAATCGACCACGATGCGATGTTCAAGGAACTACTGCATCAATTGGTTGAACCGTTTTTGAGACTCTTTTTTCCAGAAGAAGCTTCCCGCTTAGACTTCTCTTCATTGACATTTCTTGAACAGGAACAATTTACCGATTTTCCAAGCGGGAAACACCGTTACATTGACACCCTGGTGGAAATTAAAAACGGAAAACGGAAAACGGAAAACGGAAAAACCGAAGGCACCGTTGCGAGGCACGAAGCAAACAGGACTTCTGCGGCGAAAAGAGTTAAAACACTTTGCGGACCTGAAACAATCCTGGTTCATGTAGAGTTTCAGTCAAAACGTGAACGCGACTTTCCATTGCGTATGTTTCGGTATTTCAGCCAACTAAGGCTTCGGCGGGATACTCCGATTTGGCCGATTGTCCTGTACATGCCCAAAGGTTCCGGTGGATTGGGCTTTGAATAATATACTGAGACGCTGTTTGACGAAAAGTTTTTGCCATTTCGTTATTGGTGTATCGGCTTGCTTGAGTTGAACGCTGAAGAATACCTTGCCACGAAAAATCCTGTGGCTTACGGTTTGGCGCCATTGATGAATCGTGGTTCATTTAGCAAACCACGCTTGAAGGCAATCTGCTTGAGCGGCATTGCGCGAAGCGACATCAACGAAGTCCAAGCGGTATTATTGGCTTTTTTTGTGGATACCTATCTGCCGCTTAATGAAGCGGAGGAGGGAGAATTCCAAAAACTAATTCAACAAGAGGAGGTTATCGCTATGCAGTTCATAACTTCATGGGAGCGCCAAGGCATTATCAAAGGGCGCGCTGAAGAGGCATTGATAGCCCGACGCGAAACGCTACTTTTACAATTGCAGGAAAAATTTGGCGAAGTGCCATCAACTGCCAAGAAACAAGTCGAAGCAATCTCGTCCAAAAAAGAGTTAGAACAGTTGCTTCGTAAACTCATCCACACCAATTCTTTCGCAGAGATGGGTCTGGATGGGACGAGAAAATGAGCGCAGAGAGCCCCTCTGACAAAACAAGAGGAGATTATCGCCATGCAGTTTATAACTTCATGGGAACGAAAAGGGGCATTGATAGCCCTACGTAAAGCACTCTTAGACCTTTCGCAGGAAAAGTTTGGTAAAGTTCCGTCAACTGTTGAAAAGCAAGTCGAAGCAATTTCGTCCAAAGAAGAGTTGGAACAATTGCTTCGTAAACTTATCCACGCCAATTCCTTCGCAGAGATGGGATTGGATGGGACAAAGAAATAACTATTGGAAGGATGGAAGGAAGCCTTCCTAATTCTGTATTCCGAATTCCGAATTCCTATGCAAGGAGGCAAAACAATGTTGCTCAATGCAATCAAGCTGGAAAACATCCCATATCTTGAATCGCGTTATCCTTTCTCTTTTGTTTACGGAGGCAAACATAGCAACGAAATACTGGAGTTTTGGCAACAAGAACGCCACTCGGAGAAACTATACGTAAATCGGACAAGAATTACAACTATCTGGACCAACCCTGACACCGGCTTGCGGATTCACTATGAGGTCATTCGGTTTTCTGATTATCCCGCCTTGGAATGGATGCTTTACTTCGAAAATACTGGAAACACTGACACACCCATCATCCAGGACATCCAATCCCTGGATTTGACCTTTCAGTCTCCCATCAGCAATGATATTCCCTATCGGCTGCACAAAACCAACGGCGCCCCTTCAAATCCAACCGATTTCGAGCCCGGCACCGTCCTTATTAATGCCGGGCATGCCGAAAGCATGAGCGGAGTCGGTGGCCGCTCATCGAACAAGGACTTTCCCTTTTTCAAAATCGAAACTGGTCAGGGTTCGTTCATCATCGCGGTAGGATGGTCTGGACAATGGCAGGCTAAACTCGAATGCTCGGATGATGGGCAATTATGTATCACCGCTGGTTTGGAAAAGACACACTTCCTGCTTCATCCGGGGGAAAGAGTCCGTTCGCCGCGCATGCTCGTGTTGCATTGGGAAGGCGATACGCTCGAAAGTAACGCGCAATTCCGCCAATTAATCTACCAGCACTATGTAGCCGTGCGCGATGGCAAAAAGCCGCTGCCGACCCTCTACTGTAATACCTGCTTTACTCGCGGCGGCCACTGGCTCAATGAGTGCAACGCCGAAAATCAAATATCACTGATAAATGCTTATGCCCCTCTTGGATTGGAAGCAGTCCTCACCGACGCGGGATGGTTTGAGGGTGGATGGCCTAAGGGCGCAGGAAACTGGACACCGCGCAAGGATGCCTATCCCGACGGTATGGGGCCAGTTGCCGCGGCAGCCAAGTCTCAGGGTATGTTCTACGGACTGTGGTTTGAAATGGAGCGCGTGGTGGCGGATACTTGGATACATAAGAATCATCCTGAATGGCTGCTCTCAAACAGCGACGAAATCCAAAACACCTATCTGTTGAACTTGGGGTTGCCCGAGGCGCGAGAGTATATGTTCGGGATTGTGAAGGGCTTCATGGAACTGCCCGGTTTTCGCGTTTACCGACAGGATTTCAATATGGACCCACTTCCATATTGGCGCTACAGCGATGCCCCAAACCGGCAGGGTATCACAGAGATTAAGTATATCGAGGGGCTTTACGCCTACTGGGACCAAATCGCGGAGACATGGCCTGAGGGACTTCGCATTGAATGTGCCAGCGGAGGCAGACGCATCGACCTTGAGACGGTCATGCGCATGCACGTCCACCAGAAGAGCGATTACTGGTTCGACAACGAGGTAGACCAGGCGAGCATTTGGGGGTTAAGCCAGTACCTGCCCAACAATGTTTTTATGGCACCGATTAACCGGATGGACGATTATTCGTTCCATTCAGCCCTGGCGACATCGCTTTGTATGGGGTGGATAGCCGACGCGCCTGATTTTGATTTCCAGGTTTTACTCGTGCCGGATGACCGAAAGAAGGTTATGGCAAGTACGATTCT
>SDBU01007979.1_pt1 | contig 12105 bp, 12 predicted proteins | sample 2277071 | NCBI WGS metagenome assembly SDBU01 (sample SAMN10397929, study PRJNA504765) | marine sediment metagenome | isolation source: marine sediment core GS08_GC12, 126 cmbsf | place: Arctic Ocean: Gakkel Ridge, Loki's castle | collected 2008
AAATTGTCTCATTTTGAATGTTCCCAGAGTCTCACTTTGGTTGTTCCCAAATTCTCATTTTGGTGGTTACATCAGTCTCACTTTGGTGGTTACGTATCAAAGCATATCGTTCCGTTGACTTAAACTTAACAAGTGATACAATTAATGAGGTAGGTCAAGTCCATCACTCGAACCAGTGTAGAGAATAAGATCTCTTTTCCGGATTCTTTGTACTGTCAGATAAGACTCTCGCCTGGGTGATCCCATGTCTGAATCAGCTTATTCTGGGGAGAAGACAATTCATGTTCGATTGAGGCCTGTCAGGATTACTGTTCTGGCAGATGAGACTCAGAATTCGTGGAGAGACACCTGCCTGAGCATAATCGAGTTGACGAGTCAAATTTGGGGTGGGTGGTACAGTCTTATCATTCCCACAGACGGTCAGCGGATACGTGAAGATTCTTGGGCCCTTCTTCGCGCATTTGATCCCGACTACCTGTATCCCTACGGAGAATCGCTCCGTGAGCGCATACGGACAAGCAGTTCCCTTATGCACGAACTGGGTACTAGACTGAACCCATTCCGGTTCTTACCGAGTCCACCGGATGAAGTCCTGCAACACGCTATCCATTCTTTCGGTACGCCCCCGCTGGTGACGGCTGATCTCCTTCATATCCTTCCGGGAGCTCCGCCCCGACCCATAATGGATGTTGGTCTTGCCTTGGGGAACAAAGACCTAAAGCTCTACATCTATTCACAATCGGGGAAGCTGAATGCCTTCAAACGTAATCTGGAGAAAACTCGAGAGGATTCACGTGGGGACGTGATTCTCGCTCCTCGAGTGGCTCTGGACCAGCTAGATCGGATACTGAGTTCAATCTACGGACATACGTTTCATAAGAAAGAGCTTTACTCAATCCTTCATCTCATTTGGAGGAAGAGACCTTTCGTCTGGCCACCCGGGGAGGCCGGTCTTGATGAAAAATGCTACGAGCACTTGCCTTTTAGGGTATCCATGACTAACACTGACCCCACTGTCAGAGTTACGGAGACTGCAAAGATAGTTCATCAGTCTGTTCTTGTGATCGGTGACTCGGTGGCTGATTTCTGCCTGTACTATAACCTCTCAAAAATGAGAGGTGACGTTTTCTGGATTTCAAAAAGGATGATCAAGAGAGCTCGAGAGATACCTGAGGTTCATCAGGTGGCCAAAAGTATCTATCGGTACTTCATGGGATACCTTAAAGCTGAACTCGGTGATCGGCTCACAAAGGGGAGGTCATCAGACCACAAGGTTCTGGTTACAAGTGTTAGCGAGTCTCGCCAAAATCTGCAAGAGCTGATCACCCTGTTTGGTCAACCGACCGGAGTCGTAGGAGACGAATTGCGGGATGGATTGATGCGAGTATGCTTTGATGTAGACAAACTTCTTCCCACAACCACCAGGGTGTACGAGAAGGGTAACTGGGAGAACTCATATCTCCACGAATTCCGAGGGGGGAAGGACACTGCGTTTCTTCCGACTCCAATACCCCAGAGCTTCTCTCCGATTTCCCCAGATCACCATTGGGTAACGGAGGTCGAAATCGAGGGTTATCAGCTACCAGCGAGGAGAACATTGGCCCGGTGTGTGGTGGACGACAGCACGATTCCTTCTTCTTCAGGACAACAAGTCCGTGTGTCGACTGACGGAATCTGCTACTGGTGTCCTCGGATGGGTCTTATCCGAGCTGGATATGAGATAAGCCCTATGACAGTTCTGCGGCCAAGACTCAGGATTCCTTCAGAGCTTGAAATCATGCAAGAAGTCTTCGGTGAGGCAGGGTATAGAGCACAGTACTCTTCTTGGGGAGACTACGTAAGAGAGAGTATTGCCAAATTCGGATCGTTAGATGAGGCAGGCAGGCTCCTACTAGACGGTCGTTTTCAACCGGTTTTCCGGAAGTTCTTGGACAGCACTAAGAACCAATCAGACGTCTTCGACGAAGGTGTCTTTCTTAACAAGGAAATGCCCCGGCTTCTTGACTGGAGATCAATCGACAAGACAATTCAGGATTCCAATAGCTCTGCCCGGTTCATTGACGAACTTGTCGGCAAGAATATTCTGGAGCGAGGATACTTGTTTCGATGCGAGTATTGCCGCAATTCCGAATGGTATCCCCTGTCACGGGTTGATGAGACCTTCGTCTGTATGCGTTGTGGGAAAAGTCAGAGATGGACCAGAAAACACTGGAAAGAACCTATAGAAGAACCACACCTGTACTACAAGATGGACCAGATTGTATTTCAAGCGCTCAGGCAAGGGGTGATGCCCCTCATTCTCTGTCTCCAAAAACTAAGGAAAGGGAGCAGCTCATTCCTAGTGGTTCCAGGGTTAGAACTCTGGCGGAATCTCAATCAGGAACAGCCGTACCTTGAGATGGATATCTGTGCTGTGATTGATGGAAGGCTCATACTGGGAGAGGTGACCGCCAAGCACACACTGGATTATGACGGATCAACGCAGAGCCGAAGAATTGGTCGGTGGGCTGAGGTGAGTGCACGCATCAGACCGGCTAAATTTGTGTTCGCGACATCCAGCGAGAGATGGAATTCTTCGACGGAGGGCCTGATCAGGGACGCTTTCCGGAAGGTCCCGATCAGTATCGAATTGTGGTGCAAACGGGATCTTGTGGACGGGTAGTCGAATAGGATGCGCTCCTCTCAATATGCTTCACGGTCCTCCACCTCTTCGTTAATTGTATCGCTTTTTAAGGTAGAGACACAAGTATTTTGTCCTCGGGTGGTGATTGATACTACGACACTTGCCAGGTTCCCCCGAGAAGTGGAATGCTCTACGAAGAATTTTGTCTATTGCACGATTCAGGATTGGCCGAGGAGATATCCGCAGTGGCCTATATCCGTCGCGCAACTCCAGCCACATAAACCAGTGTTGAGATTTGATCTAGCACGCTCTGACCCGCTGCTATAGTGGAATCTCGTAGATTGGAATGTCTATATCTTCCTGAAAAAAAGTTCTAACATTGTATCGTCCCCCCAGGGGGACGGAACAGAACTCGGATCCAGATCGAAACTCTTTTTGTTAAAGAGACTTGGCATCGTGAATTTGACTTTTGAGGAAAAGAGCCTAGAATATTATTGTCCACTGCACCAATCCAAGATAAATCATTGTGACCAATTTGTGACCATTCTCTACCAAAACAGGTATAAACACATCAAAATAGATACAACTAGACATAAATAGAAAATCCTTTGCCGAAGCTACTTACAGGCGAAAATACAGGTCAGTTCAGGAAGACAGAAAAGGCCTAGTTTAGTCCCGAGGGTTCGAATCCCTCCCTCTCCGATCCGTAAAGTCGACGAACAGATCGATAGGAAAAGCACCTCGGTATCTTGTCTGTGCTGGAAGCGACAAACAGTAAGGCAAAGGAGGTCTTGTAGCATGGCGCGAGAATTGGGATGGGGTATCTCAGGATTGCGGAACCCTGATGATGCGACTGAAGTGGATTGTCAACTACATGGCTCTGCGTATATAGGCCAGAACAATACAGAAGCTGTCTTGACGACCATCATCGTCACACGTACCCGCGTCGAGCTTCTCAAGCGGGCCCTTCGGTCACTTGAAGCGCAGGGTTTAGTACGAGTTGAGCTTGTGGTGCTCGTCGATGATTGCCCTCTAACACGTCGGTTCCTAGAGACCATTCCCACACCCCGTGGTGCAGTTCAGTCTGTCCGGTGGATCTATGCAGAAAGAGGACCTTACAACCATAGCGGTCCGAAACGCTTAGCGGCTCTGCGTAACCTCGGACTCCAGATGGTAGAGTCTCAGTGGTGCAGCTATCTTGACGATGATAACGAGCTAGAGCCACTGCATTTCTCGACGCTCCTAGAATTCATCACGCGTTCAAATGCTCCGGCCGCGCATAGTTGGCGATCCCTATGGACTCGAGAAGGGAAGCCCTTTTTCCTCAGGGACAGACATCCTTGGTGTAGGAACCCCGATCTCGCCAGGACGCTCTTTGCACAGTATCAGGATGCTTGCGTTTACCAGGCCGGCAGCAATGTCGTCCATGATCAAGTCGTGCCATTCTGCCGACATGTGTCGATGGTCGATATGTCTGAATGGCTCTTCCAGACTGAATTCCTTCGCGGGATCCCATTCGCTGGCGATTATTGCACAAAGGACTGGGAGACTTCTCGAGCCGAAGATAGTAAGCTCTTGGATGAGATAGTAATGAGGGGCCTCAGAATCCCCTCGACGCAGAAACCTACTCTTAAATACTATCTAGGCGGCTATTCTAACGACTGGTCGAACGAAGCGGCACAACTTGAGGGCTGGTTATGACGAGCTACTACGTACACCGACCCGTATGGCAACATGATAATCAGAAGCCGAACCAATCGGTGTCTATTGGCTCGCTGACCCAGCGGCTTGCTATGATCTGGGCCAACTCCGTCACCCTCAATCTTATCGACGGTCAGTACGAAGACATGGCCGCTGAATTCTGGTACCAAGCACAACTCAGGGCCATCGCTTGCGTGCAGTCAGCGGGGTCGAATGTCGTTATCACGCATTGCTGGAAATCAGTACATCCTGGTCATTGACGCGTCGGAGCGCTCGCACATTGTGCTGCCGATGAGGTTCAGATTCCAGTGGTCTTCACCTGCGATCGATCGTATTCTTCTCGCGCGGCGGAGAGAATCAACTCTCCAAGCATTAATCAATCAATGAGCATAACATGTGGCTTCCTTCTTCCTGCACACATTTGAGTTCTGAAGATGGCGACTATCGCTTTGTACAAATCCCAATATGTGGCACTCTGCGCTGCATTCGGGCCAGAATGGTGTGATGAAATGCATCTAAGATTTGAGTCTTATGTAGTAATACTGCAGAATTGTCAGCAGATCTGAGGAGTTGGATGCCTCCATACGATGAAAACATGATGCTGGATTATTGCGATGCCATCAGCGAAGGCGTTCCGTTCACGCGCCCACGTGCCTGTCACCTCCTTTATCATCTTGTGTTGACGTTTACTAATCCAGAAGTCGTGGAGGTGTCTTGTGGTTACGGAAAAGCGACGCTCTACCTTGCAGCAGCTGCGAAGCGTCAGGGTGGCTTTGTAAACTGCGTCGATGTCGCTAAGCCATTGTGGAAAGGGAAATCGGCTATGGACCTGCTGCGTCAAGCTGAGCTTCTTGATATCTGTCGGATCACGTTCGGACGTGATGCCCGGTGGTATCTGCTCGAGCTGCTTCGGCAACGGCCAGATCAGTGGATTGACCTAGCCTACATCGACGCAACGCACACGGTCGAGGTTGATTCCTTTGTGGCACTTGCAGTATGGACGCACATGCGGCCTCGAGGTATCCTTATCTTTGATGACCTTGATTGGGTTCCGGCCATTCACGGACCAGTGGATGGAGAATTCAGTGCGCCAGCCGTTAGTCATGTGCAAGCCATCTTTGACTATATCAGCAGGTTGCCCGATGTTGCCGAGAAAGCTGAGTGGGGACAGGAAGAAGTAAAATGGAGGTTGGGCCTCCTGCGCAAGCGACTCGTGCGCAAGCAGCATATAGCTAAAACAGACAGTGCCCCCACTCCGAGACTTACTGCGGAGAATGGACAACCGCTTTCGTCACTTTCGTTGACCATGCAGTTCCCAAAGTTATCCGTGCTCTTGCCAACCTACCTTCAACCTGAGATCCTGATTCTCACGTTACGGGACCTGGGCGTTCAGGATTACCCCACGGACGCGTGGGAGTTAATAGTACTCGATGATGGTAGTAGGGATGATTCAGCTGAAATAGCGCTTATGGCACTGCCTGAGGATATCCCGATCACTGTTAAGCGCCTGCCCGTCGGTGGCACGTATTCCCACGCAATGCTTTTCAACGAGTTGCTTCGTTTGGCAAACCCTCAAAGCGACGTCTTTATTCACTTAGAAGATGTACGGCTCCGTCCCGATTTTCTACTTCAGCACGCAAAATGGCACCGCACAGAGGTCACGTTTCTCGTGACCGGACCAATGTGCGAGGGGCCCGTCGAGACATTTGAACCCTCGACCTGCAGCAGATGGAAACTTATGCAGATGTCTGGTGTCGATTCCCAAGCTTATCGGTGCTGCTTCCAAGCTGTGTTTGCCAAGAACATGAGCTACTCACGGGTGCTCCTCGATAATCTTAAGAAATCCGGAGATCTTGAACCCTTCGATGCATCGATGAGTGGATGGGGATACCATGAGATCGAGTTTGCGTTTCGCGCTGGACACATCGGGGCAACATGTGTGTATGACGTTAACTGCGCTGTGTACCATCCAACGCATAGTACGAGGGACGAACTCGAATACAGGGGAGTCGACCGCTCTAGGCTGAAATCTGAAGGCACGGCTCGCAATGTTGAGTACCTCTGCAGAAAACACGGCCTTAGCAGACTGCCGGAGTGGAGAGTCGGTGAGCCGTTAGAGACGCCGCCGATCGAATTTTGATAGATAATCTGAAAGCATGACAACCACAGTCGGTGTTGTAATACTGAGCTTCAATCAAAACATGATCACTGCAAGGTGTCTGCATTCTCTAGCACAGGGGAGTCGCGTTCCTGACGTTGTAGTGCTTGTCGAGAATGGTTCCGAACCTTTTCATGATCGACACCACAAGGCCCTCACGACTCTTAAGCTCGTCAGGCTTCATCCGGGCCAAAATCTGGGTTGCGCTGGAGGCCGCAATCTGGGGCTTAACTATCTGATAGAGAATTCAAGTGTGAGAACCCTGTTTGTTCTTGATAATGACACTGTTGTGCCACGTGATTTTGTCGAGCACGTGGCCTGTCTAACCATCCCATCGCTCGAGGTGATAGCTCCTGTCACTCTGGACTTGCAGACGAAAGCTGTTTGGAGCTGTGGGGGAACGCTCGCGCCCGACGGGTCCATCATGCAGCTTACGGAGCCAGTCAATGCGGGTCACCAGAAAGAGATGGTGGTTGATTGGGCACCAGGCGTCTGCCTGATCATGGCTCGCCAAACTTGGGAGGCCGTGGGAGGGTTCAACAACTGGATGAGTTTCCTGTTCGAAGACATTGAGTGGTGCTGCCGTGTGAGGAAAGCGGGAGGACGAGTGCTTGTGCGTACCGACCTCCAACTACTTCATGAGGCTCATCAATCGCTCGGCGGCCGGTGGAGTCCAGCCCGAGTTCGCCTGTGGGCAAGGAACGGGACCTTCTTTAGGTTGATGATTGTCCAGCCAGGAAAACTCGCAATCATGAAGTGGTTGGAAGGTGAAATTCTTTTAGCAGTTCGTGATCTCGCATTCGGTCGTGCATTGTGGTCCATAGCCCGTTTAAAGGGGTTAGTAGAGGGCTTGAGGGAGAGCGTTCGTCAGAAAGCTAGGAGGACTTCATAGTGTATTGTTCTAAAAACCTTGAAATTCATGTCGTTGATCATTGTAACTTAGACTGCGTTGGCTGTTCGCACGAGTCCCCGATTGTTGCTCCGCGGTTCGAAGATCCTGATCGTCTAGGGCATGCTCTGTCGGAGCTATGGAAGTGGTATCGGACACCACTTGTAAAGCTTCTAGGGGGAGAACCTTCTCTTCATCCAAGCATCGACGAGATCATCTCGGTTGTCAAAGCGAGGACGCGGGCTCGTCTTCGGCTCGTCACGAACGGCACGTTGCTCAAGCGTCGATATCACTGTCTTCAGGGCGTCGATGAAATTCATATTTCCTCGTATCCAAGTGTGCCGATCCTCAGTGATGACGACATTAATTCCATCGCCGCAGAGATTGACGTGCCCATTACCATCCAGATCTTCGACTACTTCCGGTGGCACCGTTCGTTGCGGAGAAACGATTCGAAGATGACTGAACGGACCTTCGCTACATGTCAACTGTATCACTCCTGGCAGTGTCACACCCTTCGTCATGGATGGTTCTACCCATGTCCTCCAATAGCCACTTGGGCCAATGGCAACAGAGAAGGGATTGACCTACTTGCAGCGGATTCTGACCACGAGGCGAAGATTAAGCGGCTTCTCTCTCGAGACACATCATTTGCAAGTTGCAAAGAGTGCCTGGGCTCTGTCGGACAACGCTTCAAGCACCGCCTTGGCTGGCGTAGATCCCATGGCATCTTTCCGAGTTCGGCACTTGATATAGACTTTCTTCAGTCCCTGGAACTCAACCGTAATCCCCACAACAAGTGTTTCAAATACGAACGAACGGTCTACCCATCTGGCCATGTGCAACTTCATGGAGACGGCCCATGAGATCTTTTCTTCACTTACATGACCAACGGCTTTCGATTGTCATCCCGAACGCTCGGTCCTTTCCACTGGCCCTAGTCGAACAACTTGAAAGCCAGGCTGTGGAAGGTGATGAAATCTTCGTGATCCAGAATCGGTCTCGGTTAGGACCACGTCGTTGGATAGGCAGTACCTCCGGTGCACGATTGCCACTGCTTCGTGGCATCGACTTGCATGCGCGGAGCACGACTGCCCGGGGTATCACCATGGCGGTGCCGGAAACAATCCCCATCATTCTTCTACGCAGTAATGAGGGAGCGGCAGCAGCTCGCAATTTAGGATGGCGTACTGCAAAGAATAATTGGATCCTTTTTTTAGACGATGATGTCATGATTAATGAGACTTTTCTGATTGATGTGCGGCAATACTTAACTCAGCGATCCATCGCCAGCGTCGTGACATTTCGGGTGCTCAGTACATCGACAAGCCAATGGTCATCTCTTGTTAGAGCAACTATCTCACTCGGCAGGGGGTCAGAAATACGCCGCACAGGAAAGATGCCGCTGCGGCTAGAAGATGTTTGGATGTATGGTGTCGGGACTGCTATGCTCGTCAATCGGAGTGCCTTGCAAGCGACCGGCGGCTTTAAGGATCAGCTTGGCGCTGGACGTAGAAACGGGGGTACAGAAGATGCAGAGTTTCTCTGGCACGTTTCTTACCATACATCGCTTGAATACCATGGTCGTATCGTCGTTCTTCATAAGGAGGTATCTAGCTTCCACGGTGTAGCTAGAAAGATGTGCGAATATGGACGGGCGATTGGTCATTTGGGTGGCATAACCAAGAGTGTAGAAGGTTATCGCTATGTGACTGGCTACTGCCGGCATCTCAAAGAGGCCACACACTTGAATGAGATTGTTCAGTTTCCAGCGCGAAGTCTCTTCCGGGTGAGAGCTGTGGTCACGTTCGCGGTGTTAGAGACCTTGCGGGTGTATGGATCGTCACTTGTACGTGGCAGTCGATCGAGAATCTTGTGTGATCAATGTCGAGGAGGTTTTTCTTGAAACAACTACTCGTGTACTCCTATTTTTGTCCGGAAACGCCGCACCGCGCAGGAGGAGTGCAGCAGATTGTGGGTGCGCTTCTCCGCGCCCTCATAAAATCAGAAGGGTGGACTGTGAGTGTTTTGCACACCGGACCCTGCTATGCAACACCTACTCACTTTCACTTTCCGGAGCACAGTGAGATTGGACAGCCAGATGCTGTCAATCCAGATATCTTGATTGAGGGTGCCCGTCTTATGCGCACTCTCGCAGGTGATCACGATATCGTACTGAGCATCGACAGGTTGCTTCCTTGTCCACTACCAAGGCCATGTGTCTTGATGTCTAATACTCTCAATTATCAGACCGAAGCTGTTGCGGTTCAGGCAACTCAATGGGCCCGAATTATAGTCCCGACAGCCGCCTTCGCTAAGAAAGTCTGTTCTCTGAACCCAATGGTACGAGTACAAGTGGTACCGTATGGTTTGCCAGAGGAGTTGCTTCGAGAGGCGATATCAACTCCACCGGCCGTATGGGGTGATAATCCCTCCATTGTGAGGCTGCCGCACAGGCCTGATCGGCAAAAAGGGCATCACGAGGCAATCGAAGGATTGGCTCGAGCGCTTCCGGAGTCGCAGCATGTTAGGCTCGAAATCTCTTGGCTTGATGAGGAGCGCTATGCGTCCTATCGACGAGAGATTGAGTATCTGGTACACCAACTCGGAATCGCTCGGCAGATCTCCTTCTGCGGTTGGCTCAATGGGAGCGAGCGATGGCGAGCTATGGCAGAGAGTTGTGCCGTTCTGCAAGTCGGTCGCTTCGAAGAGAGTTTTGGTCTTTCAATTGTGGAGAGTATTCTCTTCGGAAGACCTGCAGTAACTCGACGTCAGCCCGCTGTAAAGGAGATCGTCGGGCCAACTAAGTTGCTCCTTGAGGTTGCGGATCCTCTCGAATGGTACGGGGCTTTGAGTGCCTACTGGACTCATCAGATTCGGCGTGATTCTGAGGTGCAGGACCGGCACCTCATAATCCAGTTGCTGTCGCTTGAGCGAATGACTACTCGTTACGACTGTATCCTAACGGAAGCGATTCAGGTGCTTTAGGAGGGGACGATCCATGGCTCGCGCATGCAGAGTCGCAGTAGTTATTCCGGCGTCAACCTGTCCATGCCGCCAAGTCGTCAGTGTCCTCACACAGCTTAGTTCTGAGGATCAACTCGTGGTCGTGCTTAATGGGCTGGCAAACGCTGACCGCTGCAAGCGTCGAATGACTGGCCATCCACTGATCACATGGATCGATGCTGGGGCGTTGGTTGGGGCTGGATGTGCAAGGAACCTCGGCGTCAGGGCCCTTGGAGGAGTGGCAAAGGTGTTGCTCTTCTGTGACGCAGACGACCACATTGGTGCGGCATGGGTGGCGAAACTCGCTGGTCCTCTTCTCGATGCCTCTGCTGACCTCGTCGGCGGGGCACTGAGGGTCCGACGTCGATCCGGGGCTCCGACGGTGGTGAGTCCTACAATTGATTACTGGCACAGCCAGGCGGTGTTCGGGGCCAACATGGGGATCACCTACGAGGCATGGTGCAGGCTAGGTGGCTTTGATGAGTCCCTCGCATGTTGCGAGGATACCGACCTCGCTTGGAGAGCAGGTAATCTGGGGCTGAAAATACAGGTCGTGCCGGACGCGATAGTCGATTACAGTTTGAGGTCACCAATCCGGGAGCTTCCACAGCGCTTCCGGTGGGGCAGGTCATCGGCGCAGCTCCTGCGGAAACACGCAGTTTCCCTCGATCACCTTCCTGGTTTGTGGACCCTGTTCTGCGACAAAAGGGCAACAGGATTTGCTACGAGTCCGTTAATCGCCTCGCTCGGTCAATGGGCAGGTCAAAGGGTGGGAGCTAAAAGAACTAAAAACAAGGAGACACCAGGAAAGAACGAGGAGCCTGAAATGCAAGATTAAGTATGCCACAACCGAAAAAGGGAAAAGACGCACATAAAGGCGCGTACGTGAATTTCATCAAGGCATGCCTAGACAGAGCTTAGAAAACCGTTAGGAAAGCAAAAAGAGGAGATAATCCTCTGGCGATGGCCTACCTCCATTAATAGTATCACTTCTTAAGTTAGAGTCAACGGAATAATAGCCTCGGGAGCAGACAGTCGGTGGTTCAGGGATCTAAACGATCGTATTATCCAAAACCAAATTGACAAGTGCTGAGATTTGGCTTAGCGTGTCCTGATTTGGTGTTATACCGGAATCTCATAGATTGGAATCTCTACATCTTCCTCCCAAAAAGTTCTAACATTGTATCGTCCCCCCAGGTGCACCAACGTCTAAAACACCTTTCTGTAGCTAATTTTACGTTTATTCGGATTGTCACCCTGACAGGACTGAACGGAATGTTAGCCATGAACCTGTGCAGGAACCATCCAGGATCCAGTAATAAGTAAGCCCGCCCTCTTGAGTCTACACCAGAACTCCCCAAAGAATTGACAAGTGCCGAAATTTGGCCTAATATTGACCTACCTGCAGGGCCATTGGGTCTATGGTTCTGACTCAAAAAATGGTTCTATTAATGGGGGCAGGTCACAATGATGGGAAAAGAACATCACCCGGTAGGATTGCGAGTTGGAGAGCTGTAACGCAGATCCCACCCCCGGGAGCTCACTCCTTCTAACCGAGATCCGGCGGTTGCCGCCCGTTGTACCTGTACGGTCCGCCGCGAGGCTGAAGAGGACACCGCGATGGGGGGCCACACAGCGAGTATTATAACATGATAGAAAAATACTTGGCAAAACATGGAATTGTAATTGTAAGGGAATACATAAGAAAAGACATTATCTATTTCCTTA